>Ga0193742_1001061_pt1 | contig 17189 bp, 16 predicted proteins | sample L2c1metaG_FD_165511 | JGI IMG/M metagenome (GOLD analysis project Ga0193742, IMG submission 165511) | Soil microbial communities from a riparian zone of the East river system, Colorado, United States - L2c1 | ecosystem: Environmental > Terrestrial > Soil > Riparian zone | place: USA: East River... | reverse complement strand
CAGGCTCCGTCATGCCGTTGCTCCGCTCTCGAATCCATACAGCGCCGCGGGGTTGCGCTCCGCGATCGTCGTGACCGTGTCGGCGTCGTCGCACGCGGCGCGCAGGGCGGCCATCGGCTCGGGCGTCGCCATGTCGAACGGCAGGTCGGTCCCCATCACGATGTTCGCCGCGCCCGCCTTGGCGATCAGGTAGCGCAGCGCGTCGGCGTCGTGCGTGATCGGGTCGAGCAGCACCTGTCCCAGGTAGCTCCACGGGTCGGCGGGGCGGCCGGCGAGCTCGGGCCGGACGGTCCGCGCGTGGCGGAGGCGCCCCGCCTGCCACGGGAAGTACCCGCCCGCGTGCACCAGCACGAGCCGCAGGTCGGGATGGCGGTCGAGGGTGCCCGCGCAGATCAGCCGCTCGATCGCGACGGTGGTCTCCAGCGGGAACCCGATGACGTTCTCGAGGTAGAAGTCCGCGAGCGCCGGGTTCGGGACCGTGTACGCCGGGTGCAGCAGCACCGGCAGGCGATGCCGGGCGGCCGCCGCCCAGAACGGCTCGAGCACGGGGTCGTCGAGGCGCCGCTCCCGCCCGGCGGCGGTGCCGATCTCCACGCCGGCGCAGCCGGCGGCGACGGCGTCGGCGAGGACGGCCGCCGCCCGCTCGGGCGCCTGGAGCGGGACGCTCGCCATCCACTTCAGCCGCTCGGGACTCGTGGCGGCCATGGCCGCCAGCCCGAGGTTGACCGCACGCGCCATCGCCTCGCCGGCGTCGGCGTCCACGTGGTAGTAGAAGAGCGTCGGCGAGACGGACATCACCGCCGCCTCGAGCTCGGCAGCCTCGAGCTCGGCGAGCTTCGCGGCCGGATCCTCGAAGGACGGGACTACCGCGAAGTCGACGTGGACACCGCCGCGCCAGCGGCCGCCCGACACCGTCGCCCCGTAGGTCGAGTCGCGCGCCAGCAGCTCGACCGCCGGCTCGGGGATCGCGTGGTTGTGGACGTCGATCCTCATGCCGGATCGCCGACGAGAACCTGGCCGGCCACGTCAGGCGAACGGCGCGTCGGCGTGCGGGTGCTTCGTGAAGATGACCGGCCCGTCCTTGGTGACGAGCAGGTTCTCCTCCAGCCGCACGGTCTGCTCGAGCCCCGGGTGCCCGGCGAACGTCTCGGCCGCGAAGTACATCCCCTCCTTGAGCTCGACCGGGTAGTCGAGCGAGTACGCGCGCGAGATCCACATGCCCTCGTAGAGCGACAGGCCGATCGAGTGCGCGAACTGCTGGAGCGTCACCGTCCCGAACTCGTCGTCGGCGTACTTGGGCAGCTTCGCCGCCACGTCGGCGGTCGTGTTGCCCGCCTTCATCATCTCGATGGCGGCGTACATCGACTCGTAGCACTCCTTGTAGAGGTCCAGCTCCTTCTGCGTCCAGCGCCCGCCGACCTTGAAGCAGCGCACGAAGTCGACGAAGTAGCCGCCGGGCCCGACGGCGTTCTGGTCGACGATCACGAGGTCGCCCTCGCGGATGACCTTGTCGGTGTGCCAGCGGCGGTACGGGCTCGTGTTGCCGCCCGACGCGACGATGATGTCGTAGACGAAGTCGAAGCCGTGCTCGTAGAGGTACTCGTTCACCTTCGCGGTGATGTAGCTCTCCTTGACGCCCGGCTTCAGCCACTCGTGCTCGATCCGCCAGAACGACGTGTCGCCGATGGCCGAGGAGATCTTCAGGCACTCGATCTCGTCCGGCGTCTTGATGGTTCGCGCGCCGGACATCGCCGGCCACGCGCTGACGATGTTCAGCTCGAGCTTCTGGAAGGCGGCGTACGCGCTCGGGTCATAGACGTCGAGGCCGATCTTCTCCTTCTCGACGCCGTTCTCCTTGAGGACCTCGAACACCGAGTCGACCATCCTGTCGGCCATCATCGCCTCGGCCGTCTCGGCCCACTTCCACGTGATCGCAGGACGGATGTTCCCGTTGAGCCACGGCGCGTCGATCTTCGCGCACTCGAGGTCGGAGCCCGCGGTCTCGAACAGCACCGGCTCGCCGCCGCGGGGCAGGACGCAGTAGCGGATGTAGATGTTGTTCTTCCAGTTGCCCTGGAAGACGCTCGTGATGTAGCGCACGTTCTCGCCCACGAAGCACACGAGCGCGCCGAGGTCGTGCTCTTCCATCATCATCCGCGCGCGAGTGAGGCGGTCGCGACGCAGACGGTCGAAGTCGACGCGCGCCTGCCAGTCCGTCGACGAGGTGCTGTACACCCGGCGCGGGTCGTGCTCGTGCGGCTTGCCGAGGAACGAGAGGTCGAGCCCCTTGCCGGTCGGCGTCAGCTGCGGATCGTTCTCGAGCACGCTGCCCCCTCGCGATTGCGGGTAGTACCGCTCGGCAACGCACCGGGCGAGTTGTCGAGCCACACTACCGATCAGCCTCGCAAGCCGCTAGATCGACCAGTGTGACTTGACGCGCCGGTCAGACGATCGGGCGAACGTCAGGCCCGCGGTCGGTAGGCGCGCCGGCGGCGTCGTGCAGGAGGACCGTCACCGCGCGCGTCGTCTCTGCGGTCGGGTTGACGTAGCGATGTGGCGTCGTCGACGGGAACCAGATGCTGTCGCCCGGGCCGAGCTCGTAGCGGTCGAAGGCGACGAAGATGTCGAGGCGTCCGCTGATGACGAGGACCATCTCGGTGCCGGGGTGGCGGTAGAGCGAGGAGTTGGACTCGGCCCTCGGCGCGTACACGAGCTCGAGGAACTCGACCTCGTCGAGCGTCGCGGGCGTGAGGCGCTCCCAGCGCACGCCGCCCTCGATGTCGATCACCGCGCGAGCGTCGCGCCGCACGAGGTACCGGTCGGCGCGCGTCGCGTCCGGCTCGGCGCGGTCCGACCCGGCGGCCGTCGTACCGGCCGGCGCGGATGCCGCATCCTGGTCGGTGTCGCGGAAGAACGCATCCACGGGGACCTGAAGGGCCTCGGCGAGCGCGAAGAGCGTCGAGACGGAGGGACGCGACTGGCCCCGCTCGATCTGGCCGACCATGCTGCGCGACACGCCGATCGTGCGCGCGAGCGCCGAAACCGTGAGCCCGCGCTCGGCGCGATGGGCCGCCACGCGCTGCCCGATCGCGCAGGCGTGCGCGTGCGCGGCGGGATCGAGCCGTACCGGCTCCGGATCGGGCGTGTCGGGCATCCGGAGAGTATGACTGCGCACGGCCTGCGAGCGACACTGTTGCCGTTTCGCGCACCTGCCAGCCATCCGCCGCTCGCGGCCGATCCGTCGGACCGCTTGACAACCGTCAGGTTTCGCCCCTACGGTTGCACACGATTGCAGCACCCATTGCGGTTGGGGGAGCGGCTCGCCGGCCGGGTCCCGGCGGGCCGCTCAGCGGTGCCAACACAGCGGTCGCGATACCGCCTGATCCCGAGCGAGGCGCGGATGCGAGACGACGTGCGTACGAAGCCGACCGGCGCGGTGTCCGCGTGCGACGGGCTGAGCATCCTCGTCACCGGCGCCAGCCGCGGCATCGGCCGCGCGGTGGCCGAGGGCCTGGCGGCCGCCGGAGCCGACGTCACGCTCGCGGCGCGCTCGCAGGACGCGCTGCGGGAGGTGGCTGACGGCATCGCGGCGTCCGGGGGAACCGCGGAGATCGCGGTGGCCGACCTCACCGGCCCGGAGGCTGCGCGAGATGTCGTCGCGCAGGCGGTCGACCGGTTCGGCGCGCTCGACGGCGCATTCGTCAACGCCGGCGTGAGCGTTGACGTGCCCGCGTTCGAGATCTCCGAGGAGGACTGGCGGCGCGTCTTGGACGTGAACCTGTCGGGCGCCTTCTTCACCGCCCAGGCCGCCGGCCGCGCCATGCGGGGGCGCGGCGGGTCGATCGTCTTCACGTCGTCGACGTTCGCGCACGTGGCGTTCCCGCTGCGCTCGGCCTACGCGGCCAGCAAGGCGGGCGTCGCGCACCTGGCGCGGCAGCTGGCGCTCGAATGGGCGCCGGAGCGCATCCGCGTCAACGCGGTCGGGCCGACGGCGACGCTGACCGACCTCAACCGGGAGCGGCTCAGCCAGCCGGCGATCCGCGATGCCCTCGTCGCGAAGATCCCGCTGGGCCGGCTGCTCGAGCCGGCTGATCTGATCGGCGCGGTCGGATTCCTCCTCGGACGCGAGTCGGCCATGGTCACGGGCCAGTCGCTGCTCGTCGACGGGGGCTTCACGATCCAATGACCGAGCGGCCCTGCAGGAGCCGCTCCGCGTTGCCGCCGAGGATCGCCTCCTCCGTCGCGGCATCGAAGCCGCAGTCCCGGACCGTCTTGACGAGATGCGGGTCGGCCATGTCGAACGGGTAGTCGGACCCGAGCAGGACGTGGTCGGCGCCCACGAACGCGACGAGCGCCGCCAACAGGTCGACGTCGTGCGTGACCGTGTCGTAGTAGAAGCGACGCAGCGACTCCTCCGGTGACTCCTGCAGCCGGCTCCGGGTCGCCGCCACGGCGGCGTGCCCGTGGCGCAGCCGGCCGCGCAGGGCGAGCAGCGCCCCGCCGCCGTGGGCGAGCAGCACGCGCAGCTCGCGGTGGCGCTCCAACACGCCCGACATCACCATGTGCGCCGCGGTCAGCGCGGTCTCGAACGGATTGCCGACGGTGTTCCACAGGTAGTGCTCGTCGAGGGCGTCGACCGCGAAGCCGCGTGTGCTCGGGTGGACGAACACGAGCGCCGAGGTCTCCTCGGCGGCCGACCAGAACGGCTCGAAGCGATCGTCGCCGAGATAGGCGCCCTGCACGCTGGCCGCGATCTCGACGCCGCTGAGGACGCCGCCGGCCATCAGTCCGCGCAGCTCCGCCGCGGCGAGCTCCGGATCCTGGAGCGGCACCGCGCCGAGCGCGCTGATGCGGTCGCCGTGCACGCGCACGAGCGCTTCGAGCGCGTCGTTCTGGATGCGGCAGCGGCGCAGGCCCTCGTCGGGCTCGGCGCCGTAGGACAGCAGCGGCACCCACGGGCACAGGACGACCCGGTCGACCCCGGCCGCGTCCTGCTCGGCCAGGATTCCTTCGGGATCGACGAACTCCCCCACGGCCGAGCGCACCGCGCGGCCGTTGAACTCCAGGACCTGCGCCCCGTCCTGGCGGGAGATCGCCGGGCGCCATGCCTCGTCCGGCGCGGCCTCTCGCAAGATCTCGCGGACGATGACGTGTGCGTGCGAATCGATGATGCTCATGCGTTCTCCATGGTGATCGCGGCCCGCGGGCGCGTCAGCGGTTGGACAAGCCCACGCCGGGGGGCGGCGCGGTGGATCCGCGAACCACGAGCGCGGGCTCCAGCAGCACCTCGCGCACCGCTGCGTCCGGGAATTCGATGCGCTCCAGCAGCAGCTCCGCCGCGGCGACGCCCATCTCGTAGTGCGGGATCCGGATCGTCGTCATGGGCGGACTGAAGCGGGCTACGAACGGCATGTCGTTGAACCCGACGACCGAGATCTGCGCCGGACAGGCGACGCCGCGTTCGTCCATCGCGTCGTAGCACCCGAGCGCGATGAGGTCGTTGCCGGCGACGATCGCCGTCATGCCGCGGTCGGCGTCGAGCAACGCCCCGCACAGGCGGGCGCCCTCGGGTTCGGTGAACGACTCGCCGAGGTGGATGAGGTCCGGATCCGGATCGAGGCCCATCCCCCGCATCGCCTCGATGAAGCCCTGGTAGCGCTGGTCGCCGGTCGACAGCGCCCGCGAGGCGCCGATGTGCGCGATCCGCTCATGGCCGAGCTCGGCGAGGTGCGCCACCGCCTCGCGGATGCCCTTGCGGTCGTCGACCGCGGCGAGCGGCAGCCGCCGGTCGAGGAGGCGGCGGTTGACGAGCGCGACGGGGACGTTGGACTCGATGAGCTCCTCGAGCGCCTCGTCGTCGCGCCGGGCGGTCGCGATGATCAGCCCGTCGACCTCGCGGGCCCGGAGCGTCTCGATCGCGTTCCGCTCTCGCGCCGGGTCGTTGTCGGTGTTCGTGGCCAGCGTGCCGTAGCCCGAGCGGTTGAGCGTGTCCTCGATGCCGCGGACGATCGGCGGGAACAGCGGGTTGGTGAGGTCCGGGATCACCACGCCGATCGTGAACGACCGGCTGGTGCGCAGCCCGCGCGCGATCGGGTTCGGACGGTAGGCCAACTCCTCCGCGGCGGCGACGACGCGCTGCACGGTGGTCGCGGTGACGAGCGAGCGCGTGGCCTCGTTCAGGGCGCGCGACGCCGTCGCCGGATGAACGCCGGCCAGGCGGGCGACGTCGCGCAACGTGGCCCGCGTCCGTGTGCCGCTGTGATCGTTCACTGCCGTCCCGAGCGGATCATCCCGTTATGTCAGCACGCCGCCGGCGCGGATGCCGGACGGCGTGCTCACCGAGCCTCTCCGGCGGGCGCGGCGACCGCTTCGACGGGACTGAGGCCGTCGTCCACCGCGACGTGCTCCGGCTGGAGCGCGAGGCCGGACGCCTTCGCCGTCTGGTCGAGCAGCGCCGCGAAGTCCACGTCCGCGTAGCCATTGCCGAACAGCGCCTGCACGGCCTGCGCCGCGGCCGCAGCGACGGGCATCGGCACGTCGAGCCGGTGCGCGGCCTCGAAGCCGAGGTCGAAGTCCTTGCGCAGCAACTCGGGCGTGAACGTCGGGGTGAAGTCGAGCTCGACCAGCGCCGGGGACTTGTAGCGCGTGAAGACCGAGCCCATGACGCTGTCGTTGAGGAAGTCCAGGAAGTCGGCTCGCGACATGCCGCCCTTCTCGGCGAGCACGACGATCTCCGCGAGGCATTGCGAGACGACGCCGAGCATCACGTTGTGGCAGATCTTGGCCAGCCGCGCACGTTCCCCCTCGCCGACGTAGGTGACGCGCCGGCCGAAGAGCTCGAGGACCGGGCGGACCTCCTGCCAGGCGTCCTCCGGACCCGAGACGACGACGCTGAGGCGCCCGGAGGCGACGACCTTGGGGTTGCCGCTCACGGGCGCCGCGAGCAGCGCGACGCCGCGCTGCTCGGCTTGCGCGCGCACCTCCTCGGAGACCTCGGGCGAGATCGTCGTCGAGTCGACGATGATCCGCGGCGCGGTGTCCCCGCGCGACAGCAGTCCGCCGGCGCCGAGGACGACGTCCCTGAAATCGCCGGGGCCGGCGACCATCGTGAAGACGATGTCGCGATCGGCGAGCTCGGCGGGCGTGTCGACCACCGTCGCACCGCGCTCGGCGAGTGCCTCGGCCTTCTCGCGGGTGCGGTTGTAGACGGCCACGTCGCAGCCTGCATCGAGCAGCCGCTCGACGAGCGCCGCTCCCATTCGGCCGATGCCGATCCATCCATATCGCATGCGGTTCTGCCCGTGGTCCATGTATCTCCTAAGGGCCGAGCGGCGCCTTTGCAACCGTTTGCATTATAGCCTCGAGCCGGTGCCGGTCAACCGGCGCGCCGGCGTCCGCACGCGGGCCCGTCATTGCGACGGGCCCGCGACGACGGGACGGACCTAGGCGTTCTCCGCCAGCCAATCGTCGGCGGCCTTCTCGACCTCCGCGCGGTCGAAGTCGTTGATCTGCTCGATGTACTGATCATCGAGCGCCGCACTGACGTCACCCTTCTCCTCCAGGATGCCGGCCCGGAACAGCAGGTCCTGGCCGGTCTCCCAGACGTCCGCCCGGACGTCGCCGATCCGCTCGGGATCGTCGGGCGTCATGTTCTCGATCGACTGCACGAGCGCGGCCTCACCGGACGCCTCGTTGCGCCACTCCGCCGGCACCTTCTCACGCACGATCGCCTCGACCACGTCGGGCTTCGTCAGGCCGAGATGCTGCGCCTTCGCCCACGCGCGCAGGAACCCGACGATGGCCTCCTCCTTCTCCGCGAGCGTCTCGGGGAGCACGGCGAGCGGGTTGCCGTCGATGCGTTCCACGTCAGGCGGCGTGATCTTGCGCAGCGCGACCCCGTTCGCCGACATCGCGGTGAAGTCCGACGCGTTGCCCACGTAGGCATCGACCTCGCCCTTCTCGAAGAGCTGCGCGAGCAGCGGACCGCTCGTGCCGACCGTGGCCGTGTCGACCTGGTCCTTCTCCATGCCCGCGGCGTCGAGCATGGCGTCGAGCAGCGCCGTGTCCTCCTCGGACGCGAGGCCCACCTTCTTGCCGGCGATCCCGCTGAAGTCCTGGATGCCGCTTGCTTCGGGCGTCACGATCCCTGCCGTGTTCGAATGCTGGGGGCTGAAGATCGAGACGTGCTCGCCGCCCTTGGAGCGGGCGAGGATGATCTCGTCGACGTCGGCGAACGACACGTCGGCGTCGCCGTTGTCGAGGAACGCCGTCGCCGAGATCTCCTCCGCGGACGGCGCGAGCTTCGCGTCGACGCCCTCGGCCTCGAAGAAGCCGAGCTCGTCGGCGACCAGCGACGGGTAGAACAGCAGCGAGGGAGGAGTCGGCTGCGCGTAGACGACCTCGACCGGCTCGCTGCTCTCGTTCGCGGCCGCGCCGCTACCGGCGGCCGGCTCGTCGTCGCTGTCCCCGCAACCCGCCAGCGCCACCGCTCCGGCGGCGATCAATGGAACCGCGAACCGTCTTGCGACTCTGAACACGCCTTCCTCCTCCACCTCGATTGGAACCTCCGACCAACACGTTCAGCCCGCGACGGTCGTCTTGCGCTCCGCGCGCGTCGACGCCAGCCGCTTCGCCTTCGCGCGAGCCTTCTCGGCACGGCGGCGGCTCCGCGCGACGAGCCTGCCGTCGTGCAGCCAGAAGACCGTCGTGCGCTCGAGCCACTCCATGAAGCCGTAGAGCAACAGGCCCAGGAGCATCAGCATCAGGATCACCGCGAACGCGTCGGAGATCGCCAGCTGGCTCGAGAACTGCTGCACGAGGACGCCGAGGCCGCGCTCCGCGGAGATGAACTCGCCGACGACCGCGCCGACGAGCGCGAGACCCGCGGCCGTCTTGAGGCCCGCGAACATGATCGGCAGCGAGCCGGGCATCATCAGCTGCATGAACTGCTGCCGCTTGCTCGCGCCGAGGGAGCGGAACATCTCGCGCGCGTCCTCGTCGACCGTGAGCATCCCGGTCAGGGCGTTCACGTAGACCGGGAAGAAGGCGATGATCGCCGCGATCCAGATCTTCGAGTTGTAGCCGAACCCGGCCCACGCGATGATCAGCGGCGCGATCGCGATGCGCGGCGTGACCTGCAGGGCGACCGCGTAGGGATTGAGCATCTGGCGCATCGTCGGCGAGAGGCCCGACGGGATCGCGAGCGCGAGGCCGAGCACAGCGCCGAGCACGAATCCGGCGACCGACTCCCAGAGGGTCGCGCCGATGTCGTCCCAGACGAAGCTCGACGTGATCAGCTCGTAGAAGGACACCACGATGTCCTTCGGGTGCGGCAGGATCGTCTCGGAGACGTACTCGACCGCGAGCGCGAGCTCCCACAGGGCGAGCAGGATGACGAGGAAGAGCAGTGGCGGCCACAGCCGCTGCGCCACGCGGAGCGGGTTGAAGGCCGAACGCAGATCACGACGCATGCGGGGTCACCTGCTCGCTGTCGATGCTCGGGTCGAAAAGGCCGCGATAGGCACGGAGCACGAGCTCCTGGAAGTCCGGCCTGGCCGCCATCTCGGGCACGCGCGGCCGCTCGAACGGCACCTCGATCACGTCGGCGATGCGCCCCGGCCGGGGCGTCATGACGATCACCCGGTCGGCGAGCAGGATCGCCTCGGTGATGTTGTGCGTGACGAGCACCGCCGTCGCCTTCGTCCGCTCGTGGACCTTGAGGAGCTCGAGGTTCAGCCGCTCGCGCGTGAGCTGATCGACCGCGGCGAACGGCTCGTCGAGGAGCAGGATGTCGACGCCGACCATGAGCAGGCGGGCCAGCGCGACGCGCTGCTGCATGCCGCCGGACAGGTGCCGGGGATAGGTGTGCTCGAAGCCCGACAGCCCGACCAGGTCGAGCAACTCGTACGCCTCCCGCTCGGACTCGTCGTTCAGGCGGCGGCTGAGCTTGCGCGGAAGCAGCGCGTTCTGGAGCGCGGTCTGCCAGGGCAGCAGCGTGGGGCGCTGGAACATCAGCGCGACGTCCTGGCGGGGCTCCGTCACATCCCGCCCGTTGACGGCGATCGTGCCGTCGGTCAGCGGGATGAGGCCGGCCATCAGGCGCAGCAACGTCGACTTGCCGCAGCCGCTCGGGCCGACGAGCGAGATGAACTCTCCGGGTCGCGCCTCGAAGCTCGCGTGGTCGACGGCGAGCACGCCGCCGTCGAACTGCTTCACGGCATCCGACACCCTGATCGTGCCGCGATCCGCGCCGGCGTCGCCCGCGGGCGCACCCCCGGGCACAGCTTGCCTTGTCTGCACCAGCGGTCCCCCCCAACGGAGTCTGCAATCGGTTGCATCCTAACCGCGAATCACCTGCCGCGTCAAGTGCAAACGTTCGCTTCCCCGTTGAGGGCCCGTTAAGTCACGACGCCGTGGTAGTGTCATGCAAACGATTGCGGCCTGGACGCGGAGGTTGAGATGGGCATCCACAGCTACGGCGTGATGGGCGTGGACTGGGAGGAGCGGGTTCGCTTCGACCGGCTGCGGGAGGAGCGGCTGGCCCGCATCAAGACGCTGCTGGCCGATTCGTCGCTCGGGGCGCTCCTGTGCTTCGACATGAACAACGTCCGGTACATCACCGCGACGCACATCGGCACCTGGGCCGCCGACAAGCTCAACCGCTTCTGCCTGCTCCCCCAGGGCGACGAGCCGATCATGTGGGACTTCGGCTCGGCCGCGCGTCATCACGAGCTCTACAACCCGTGGCTCGGCGACGGCCGCTCGCGCGCCGGCATCTCGACGCTGCGGGGGGCGATGTCGCCCGAGTCCGGCCGCGCGGAGAACGTCGCCGAGAAGATCCGCGTCGAGCTCGAGCTGCGCGGCCTGCTCGGCGAGCCGGTCGGCGTCGATGCCGTCGAGCCCGAGGTGCTGTTCGCGCTGCAGCGGGCCGGAGTGGACGTGGTGGACGGTCAGCAGCTGATGCAGAACGCGCGCGTCATCAAGACGCGCGACGAGATCACGCTGCTCAACACGGCCTGCGGCATGGTCGACGCCGCCTACGACCAGCTCTACGAGCACCTGCGCCCCGGCTTCCGCGAGAACGACTGCGTCGCCCTCGTCAGCAAGGTGCTGTACGAGATGGGCTCGGAGTTCGTGGAGGGCGTCAACGCCATCTCCGGCGAACGCTGCAGCCCGCATCCGCACGTCTTCACCGATCGGGCGCTGCGCCCGGGCGACCCCGCGTACTTCGACATCCTCCACAGCTACATGGGCTACCGCACGTGCTACTACCGCACGTTCGCGATCGGCAGCGCGTCGCGCGCGCTCGTGGACGCCTACAAGCGCTGCCGCTACTACCTCGACGCCGCGATCGCGCTGATCAAGCCGGGTGCCACGACCGGGGACGTCGTGTCGGTGTGGCCCGAGGCGCAGGAGTTCGGCTTCCCCGACGAGGAGGCCGCGTTCGCGCTGCAGTTCGGCCACGGCGTCGGTCTGACAATCTGGGAGAAGCCGGTGTTCAGCCGGCTCGTCTCGCTCGACCATCCCGAGGAGATCCGCGAGGGCATGGTGTTCGCGCTCGAGACCTTCTGGCCGTCGACCGACGGCTGGTCGGCCGCCCGGATCGAGGAGCAGCTCGTCGTCACGGCCACCGGCTGCGAGGTGATCACGCGCTTCCCGGCCGAGGACCTGATCGTCGCCGGCCGGCGGCTCTACACGCCCGGCGGCGAGCTGCCGCTGCAGCGCGAGGTCACGTCGGACCAGAACACCGAGCTCGACAGCGACGCGCTGGTGGCCACGCCGCGCAACGGCGCGGGCAACGGTCTCCCCACAGGCGACGTCGCGCGGATGCCGCTGGGCTAGCCGGTGGGCAGGAGCCCGCGCGGGACGGCGTGCAGCCGCTCCGCGCCGTGCTCGCCGACGAGCAGCAGCTCGCCGGTCTGCACGCCGGCGGTCTCGTCGGCCGTCACGACGTTGGGCTGCACCACGACGGTCATGCCGGCCGTGAACATGAAGTCGGGCACGTCGGCGAGCATCCGGCTGCGGCTGCCGAGCACCGGCGGCAGATAGCCGCCGACGAACCCGTGCACGAGGTCGTCGCGGGTGGTGAAGCCGGCGTCCTCGATCACGCCGGAGGCCTCCACGAGCTCGGCCGCCGTGGCGCCCGGCCGCAGCCGCGCCGCGACGGCGTCGAACGCCGCGTCGGCGACGTCGTGCAGCTCGCGGTACAGCGCCGTCGGCTCGGACTCGACCGTGAACGTGCGCAGCACCTGCCCGGGGTGATCCCACCAGGAGGCGCTGATCTCGCACACGAGCGCGTCGCCCGCCGCCAGCCGCCGCGCCGACGGCCACTGCGCCGGCGCGGCGATGCCGGGCCGGTCCATCGCGGTGGTGGCGAAGTAGTGGATGTGCGTGGTCCCGCCGCGACCGGCGTACGCGCGTTCGACCAGCGCGCCGAGCTCGCGCTCGTCGACGCCGGGGCGCGCGCCGGCGCGCAGCGCCTCGACCGCGCCGTCGGTCAGCTCGCAGCCGACGCGCAGCCAGTCGAGCTCCTCCGCGGACTTGACGAGCCGCAGCCGCGTGAAGTCGGCGTCGAGGCTGACGAGCTCGCCGCCCAACTCGGCAAGCCGGGCCGCCGCCCGCCACGGCAGCGGGCCGATGACCCCGATCCGCCGCCCACCGGCCCCGCGGGCGCGCAGCGCGGCGAGCGGGTGCTCGATGCCGCGGGCCTCGCAGGCGCGCACGTCCGCCGCCGTCGCCAGCCGCTGCGCGTTGGGGACGTGGTTGTAGAAGTCGACGAACAGGAGGTCGCGCTCGCCGGGCGTGACGACGACGAACGCCTCGCGCGTGACCGGCCAGCGGGTCAGCCAGCCGACCGCGAGCCCGGATCGATTGGCGCCGTACACGAGCAGATGGTCGACGCCGCGCTCGGCCATGACCGCGGCGACGACGGCGTGGCGGCGCTCGATCTCGGCGTCGCTGAAGCGCGGGTACGTGCCGCTCACGCGCCGGCCCGCGTTGTCCTGCGCACGGCCTCGACGATCCCCTCGTAGCCCGTGCAGCGGCAGAGGTTGCCGGTGAGCGCCTCGCGGATCTCGGCGTCCGTCGCATCCGGATGGTCGCGGACGAACGGCTCGAGCGACATGAGGAAGCCCGCCGTGCAGAAGCCGCACTGCAGCGCGTGCGCCTCCTGGAACGCACGCTGCAGCGGATGCAGACCGCCGTCGTCGCCCTCGAGCGCCTCGACGGTGCGCACCGACCGCCCGTCGGCCTGGACGGCGAACATCAGGCACGCCCGCACCGGCTCGGCGTCGACCTGCACCGTGCAGGCGCCGCACACCCCGTGCTCGCACCCGACATGCGTCCCGGTGAGTCCCAGATCGTGGCGCAGGAAGTCCGACAGCAGCGTGCGCGGCTCGACGTCCGCGTCGTGGCGCGTCCCGTTGACCTCGACGGCGATCCTCATGCCCCGGCCTCCTCGAGCGCAGTCTCGACGAGTGCCGCGGTGAGCGCGGAGCGCCAGGGGTGGTCGACGAGCTCCGCCGCGAGCCGGGCGGCGTCGGCGGCGCCGGCGCCGCCGGTCAGCGCCGTCTCCGCGGCGCTGGCGCGCACCGGCGTCGGCCCGGCCCCGAGCAGCGCGATCGCCGCGTGCCGTGGCGCGACGACGACCGCCGCGCCGGCGATCGCCCAGTCCCCGTGGGTGCGCGCATACTCGACGAAGGCCGTACGCGCGCCGTCCGGGAGCGGCGGGACCTCGACCTCGACGAGCAGCTCGTCCGCGCGCAGTGCGCTGGTGAGATGCGAGACGAAGAAGTCCGCGGCGCCGATCACGCGCGCGCCCGCGCGCGCCCGCGCGTGAAACCGGGCGTCGAGCGCGGTGAGCGCCACGGGCAGCTCGGCGGTCGGGTCGGCGTGCGCGCACGAGCCGCCGATCGTGCCGCGCGAGCGGATCTGGGCATGCCCCACGTGCCGGACCGCCTGGCGCAGCAGCGGCCATCCGGCCGCGACCACCTCAGAGCGCTCGAGCGTCGCGTGCCGCGTCAGGGCGCCGATGTGCAGCACCCCGTCGCGCTTGCGCAGGTAGGCGAGCTCGTCGATGCGGTTGACGTCGACGAGCTTCGCCGGACGCGCGAGCCGGAAGTTCATCACCGGCACGAGGCTCTGCCCGCCCGCGAGCACCTTGGCGTCGTCGTCGAGCAGGCCGAGCGCCGCGGCGACGGTGCGCGGGGCCGCGTAGTCGAACGGCGCCGGCTTCACCGCCGCCACACCGCCCGGCCGACCGCGAGCCCTGCGAGCAGCCCGGCGAGCATCAGGCCGGCTCGCTCGAGCAGCGGGCCGCGCATGGCGGCGCTCACGTCGAGCGCCTCGCCGGATTCGGACGCCTCAGGCGCCTCCCCGCGCAGCTCGCGCTCCAGCCGGCCCGCGAACTCGCCGAGGATCGTGCCGGCAACGTCCTCCATCAGCCCACGGCCGAGCTGCGCCTGGCGCCCGGTGACCTGCAGGTCGGTCTCGACCACGACCCGCGTCCCGCCGTCCTGCTCCGTCAGTCGCGTGGTGATCGTCGCGGCCGCGCTGCCCTGCCCGCGCGCCTCGCGTCCCTCGACGCGGTAGCCGGCGACGCGGTCGTCCTCGTCGACGTCCTGCACGCGCGCGCTGCCCAGGTACTCCGTCGTCACCGGCCCGAGCTTGATCCTCATGGTGCCGCGCCAGGCGCCGCCCTCCGCGTCGGGGTCGATCGTCGCGCCGGGGAGTGCGCGGGCGACGCGCGGAACGTCGAGCAGGGTCGCCCAGGTCTGCCCGATCGGGACGCCGACGTCGAACTCGTTGCGGAGCTTCATAGCTCACCCACAGCGCCGGCTCACGTCTTGCACCATCACAACTCTCCACTCTCCTTGCCGTCTCGTTCCCCGCCGGTCTCCTGGAGCGCCCGCCACAGCTTCTCCGCCGTGTAGGGCGGATCCACGTGCCGGCCGCCGAGTGCGTCCGCCACGGCGTTGGCGACGGCCGGCAGCGACCCGATCGCACCGCCCTCTCCCAGCCCCTTCGCGCCCAGCGGGTTGTGCGGCGACGGCGTCTCGACGACGCCGATGGCCAGGGGCGGCATCTCGGCGGCGGTGAGCAGGCTGTAGTCCGCGAACGACGCCGTCCGCAGCTGGCCGGCCTCGTCGTGCAGCGCCTCCTCGACCAGGCACTCGCCGAGCCCCTGGGCGATGCCGCCGACGACCTGTCCGTGCGCGAGCAGCGGATTGATCACGGTGCCGCCGTCGTCGACGCCCGCGAGGTGGACGATCCGCATGATCCCCGTCCTGCGCTCGATCTCCACGCTCGCCGCGTAGGCGCCGGAGCCGAAGATGAGCGGCGACCGGAACCGCGCCTCGGCATGGAGGCCGACCTCGACACCGGGCGGCAGATCCTCCGGCCGGTCGGCCAGCCGGGCAACGTCGCGCAGCGACACCGCGCCGCCGCCGGGCGCCGTGAACCGCCCCTCCTCCCAGCTCACGGACTCCGGGTCCGCGTCGAGCAGCTGCGCCGCGAGCGGGCGGGCGCGGGCGACGATCCGGTCCAGCGCGAGCACGATCGCCGAGCCGCCCATCGCGGTCGAGCGGCTCGCGAACGTGCCGGTGCCCCGCGGCACCACCGCCGTGTCGCCGAAGTGCAGGACCACGTCGTCCATCGGCACCCGCAGCCGGTCAGCGGCGATCTGGGCGAACGTCGTCTCGTGGCCCTGGCCGTGCGGCGACGTGCTGCTCCGGATGACGACACGGCCGCTGGGCTCGACGGTCGCCTCCGCGCTCTCCCACTGTCCGCCCGCACGCTCCACGTACATCGCGACCCCCGTGCCCGTCACGCGGTCCGCGTCGGTCGGGGCGGGGGCGATCGCCAGCTCGACGGCGAGGTCGAGGCAGCGCTCGTAGTCGCCGGAGTCGTACGTCCAGCCCAGCGGCGTGGCGTGCGGGAAGGTCTGCACCAGGTTGCGCCGCCGGAGCGCCACCGGATCGATGCCCGTGGCCCGGGCGGCGTCGTCGACCGCGCGCTCGAGGAAGTACGCCGCCTCGGGACGTCCCGCGCCGCGATAGGGCCCGGTCGGGACCTTGTCCGTGCGGGCGCCGACGACCTCGACGTGGGCTGCCTCGAGCCGGTAGGCGCCGCACATCAGCATCGCCGCCGTGTGCGGCGGGATCGCCGTCGACGTGAACAGGTACGCGCCGAGGTCGGCCCACAGGCGCGCGCGGACGGCGAGCATCTGCCCGTCGCCGTCGAGCGCCAGCTCGACCTCGGCCTCCATCCCGCGGCCCTGGTAGGCGGCCAGGAAGTTCTCCAGCCGGTCCTCCGCCCACTTCACGGGGCGGCCGAGCTCGATCGCGGCCAGCGCCAGGGCGGCGACCTCTGCCGGGACCGACCCCTTGCTGCCGAACGCGCCCCCCACCTCCGGCACCACGATCCGGATCGTGTCGTCGGGGCGGTCCAGGATGTGTGCGAGCTGCGCGAGCGGCCGGTGGGGGTCCTGCGCCGAGCACCAGACCGTCAGCCGGCCGGTGCCCGCGTCCTGCGCGGCGATCGCGCCGCGCGTCTCCATCGGGGCCGCGACGAGGCGTGGCAGGGCGTAGCGGCCGCCCACCACGTGCTCCGCGCGCGCGAATGCGCCATCGACGTCTCCGCTCGACTTCGACCACGCGAGCAGCTGCTCGGGCGCGGTGCGCGCATCGACGACCGCCTCGACGGGTTCGTACTCGACGTCCACCAGCTCCACCAGGTCCTCGGCGAGCGCGCGGGACTCGGCCACCACGATCGCGACGGGCTGGCCGACGTACCGCGCCTCGCCGTCGGCCAGCACGGGATGGCCGGCGTCGGCCACCGTCGCCCCTTCCGGGACCTGGACCGGGAACGGCCGGGCACGGCCCGCCAGGTCGGCGGCGCCGAGGACCGCGACGAGCCCGTCCCCCCGCTCGGGCGCGCGGATGGCGGCGATCCGCGCCCGGGCATGCGGGCTGCGGACGAACGCCGCGTGCGCCTGGCGCGGCAGCTCGATGTCGTCGAGGTAACGCGCGAGGCCACGAAGGATGCGCGCGTCCTCCCGGCGCGCGACCGGCGTGCCGACGAGCGGCTCGCTGTTCACCGCGGCGCCGGCGCCCATCGCTCCATCGCCTCCCGGATCGCGCCCAGCGCCATGATGCCCGCCTCGGCGCCCGTCTCGGGCGCGACACCGTCGC
>Ga0193742_1001060_pt1 | contig 17194 bp, 12 predicted proteins | sample L2c1metaG_FD_165511 | JGI IMG/M metagenome (GOLD analysis project Ga0193742, IMG submission 165511) | Soil microbial communities from a riparian zone of the East river system, Colorado, United States - L2c1 | ecosystem: Environmental > Terrestrial > Soil > Riparian zone | place: USA: East River... | reverse complement strand
CCATGTAACGTTAGCTAGTCTTTGTTTGAATACGAAGACATTTTTGATACACGAGAACATTGGCTCGACTTAAGACAATACTTTGGTTATACCAAAGCATTCTTATAGTCTGATAAATGAATGAACTTAAAAACTAGCTTAACGACTGTTACTGATCAAGTCTGTAAAGACTGAATCAGTCGAAGTCGTAACAGAAACATGATAAGTGTTTCTTTCTTTGTTTTAAACAAAGAAAGAGTGTTTCCCACAGATAAATCTTGGGAACAATCAAAAAATATCTATGGGAGACATGTGATTATGTGTTTCTTTTATTTCTCTTTCAAAAATGCTTTGTGTGTTTCCATGGGAAAACCCTTTGGAAATCACAAAACATGTCTAAATATGGGTTATTCTGAGGGAAACACCATCCAGTGCCAGATTCTGAATATAAAATTATCATGAAAAATGGTGTAAGGCACTGTACATAAGATACCGTAATAAATACCCCAACATGCATCAACCTAATACCTTACCTTTTGGGTCGTCAAGAGGTTTTTTGGGAATGTATTAATTAGCTAGTAAATAAATAAAATATATCTAAGAATTTCATAAGGTATTGGTAGATCTAGCTCTATAGCCCACCAAATTATATTATTGAGAGGTCCATCTGATAGTACTAATCAAGCAAATTCTGGGAATGTAATTATCCTTATACTACAATACATGCATCACTAGCAGAGATATGACCAGAACAATATTTCAGTATATACCCATTAATTACTCCACTTATACAAGATCATTTTCAATGATTGCAGAGACAGATTTTATTTATCTATCCTTGATCTATTAATATTTTGTTATCAATGGATACAGTACCTACCAGGAGCTCAAGGTCATCCCCCCATCCCCCTTCCTATATTCTTAATCTTATAAGATACATTATGGAATATTTGTATTATAAATAATTCATAAAACCAGGAAACAAACCTCATGTGAATTGGTTGATTATTGATGGAGATAAAGCTCAATTATTACATATTTCGGGAGGGTATCCAGACCAAACTCTGCCACACTGTCCAATAATTGACAAATGTCTTGCATAAGTATGGTATACACCACTCCTATATTATATAAAAAAGGGACAAAAAATTTCTTGTGATTTGGTTGAGAATAGTGATATTCATATATGTATCTTTATATGATTGCTGTTTCACCCATTTTGCTTGATCCCATCCAATGCACTTGAACTCTAGATCTTTGGAGGAGGCTAGTAGTACTAATACATAGCTTTGTAACAAAAAAAGATCTCATAAATTGGGTCAGTGAGTAAAAGGATATGGGCAAGATAATACCAGCATGCATATGTAAGTTCATGAATTGTGAATTGTTGATACACCAGCATGCATATAACAACTGGATAACCACTAAATTCTCAGTAACTCAACCTTTTCATAGCATCTTTTTTTAAAAAAAAGGTATGTACTAGCACTACCAATTTACACTGAAATCTCCTAGATTGTAAGTCCATTGGTATAGGATCAAGCAGAAGGTGTGAAAAAGAAAGCATATAAAGATACATGAATATCACTATAAATTCTCAACAAAATTACAAGGTGTTTTCTGTCCCTTGTTTTATAGAAAAGGACTCATAAGGTAATGTATTTATGAAAGAGATTTAACATGGATTGGCTTAGTGCTTTAGCTGAACATGCTGCTTCAAGTCATGTTTCAACTTTTATCATTTTTCCAGAATGCTCTGAAACTTTCCCACAGTTCAACTTTCAACATATACCAGCACCATGGCTTGCTGCCACACATCACAAATTTCCCACACTCCAAAGGGAATGACTTAATAAAACCTTGTGAAGCTTTGGGATTGTTCTTCAGTTCCTTTTTTAGAAGTGATTCCACTATTTTTCATGATATTACCAAATTTTTCAAGGGTCCCACCAATATTTCAAGGTACCATTTACTTAAATAGTAATTTAAAGGACAATGGCTTAATAGATTAAGTTGAAGTTTTGTTGAAAGTACCTCTAAATGGATTACTATTGGTTCTTATGGTTTTCAGAGATATCAACAAAGGTTGACTTTTTTTTGTTGATTTTGCTTGTCTGTGACTGTACCATGAGCAATCATTGTCCCAAATTCCATTGGATTTAACTTTTTGTTCCAAAACACATGTGATATTTAACAGATAGTAAGGTAGACTACAAATTTAGACCACTTGTTCTTCAGATATAAATCAGTTCAGAACTATCTCAGTCTATTCCAATTCTCTTCTTTATATCCATGACTTCAACCTCCAATTTTTCTGCCTCATTCTGCCTTCCTTGATTATAGTATGTGCTTGCTAAATCTTTCATACATGTGAGAGTGACTGGATGTTCTGCACCAAGTAGCTGCTTCCTCACTTCCATGACTTGAACCTGTAGCTGCTCTGCCTCATTCCACCTTGCTTGTCTACAGTATGTGATTGCAAGATTTGCCATGCCATCAAGGGTGTCAGGATGCTCTGCACCAAGCACCCTCTTCCACATGTCCAAGACTTGAACCTCTAGCTTCTCTGCCTCATTCAACCTTCCCTGATTACGGTATGTATTTGCTAGATTTCCTATGCTTCCAAGGGTGTCAGGATGTTCTTCACCAAGCAGCTTCTGCCTCATGTCCATGACTTGAACATACAGCTGCTCTGCCTCAATCCACCTTCCCTGATGATGATATATGCTTGCTAGAGTCTCCATGCTTGAGAGGGTGTCTAGATGTTCTGCACCAAGCAGCTTCTTCCTAATGCTCACAAGTTGAACATATAGCTGCTCTGCGTCATTCCACCTTTCTTGATTATTGTATATACTTGCTAGAGTTTCAAGGCTTATGAGTGTGAGTGTATGTTCTGCACCAAGCACCTTCACCCTCATATCCATAACCTGAACACCCAGCTTTTCTGCCTCTTTCCACCTTTCCTGATTATAGTATGTGCTTACTAAAGTTGCCATGCTTGTGAGTGTATCTGGATGTTCTGCACCAAGCAGCTTCCTGCTTATGTCCATGACTTGAACCTCTAGCTGCTCTGCCTCATTCCACCTTCCTTGTTTATTGTATGTGTTTGCTAGATTTTCTATGCTTGTGAGGGTGTCTGGATGTTCTAGACCCCACAGCTTCTTCCTCATGACCATGACTTGAACTTCCAGCTCCTCTGCTTCATGAAACCTTCCCTGATTGCCATATGTAATTGCTAGATTTGCCATACTCAAGAGGGTGTTTGGATTTTCTGCACCAAGTAGCTTCATCCTCAGATCCATGATCTGAACACCCAACAGTTCTGCCTCATTCCACCTGTGCTGATTATGGTATGTGCTTGCTAGAGTTGCCATGGTTGTGAGAGTGTCCAGATGTTCTGCACCAAGCAGATTCTTTCTTATATTCATGGTCTGAACACCCAACTGCTCTGCATTATCCCACCTTCCCTGATTATAGTATGTGGCTGTAAGATTTGTCATGCTTATGAGGGTGTCTGGATGTTCTGCACCAAGCAACTTCTTCCTAATGTCCATGATTTCAACAAAAAGCTGCTCTGCCTCAATCCACTTTCCCTGGTTATTATATGTGCTTCCTAAACCTTCCATGCTTTTGAGGGTCTCTGGATGTTCTGGACCAAACACCTTCTTTCTTATGTCCATGGCTTGAACCTCCAGCTCCTCTGCCTCATTCCATCTCCCTTGGTTACGGTATGTGTTTGCTAAATTTGCCATGGTTAAGAGGGTGAGTGGATGTTCTGGACCAAATAGTTTCTTCCTCATGTCCACAACTTGAACCTCCAGCTGCTCTGCCTCATTCAACCTTCCCTGATTACGGTACACATTTGCCAGATTTCCTATACTTCCAAAGGTGTCTGGATGTTCTGGACCAAGCAGCTTTGTCCTCATGCCCACAACTTGAACATACAGCTGCTCTGCATCATTCCACCTTCCTTGTTTAGAGTATATGCTTGCTAAAAGCTCTATGCTTGTGAGAGTGCCTGGATGTTCTGCACTAAGCAGCTTCTTTGTCATGTTCATGACTTGAACACATAGCTGCTCTGCCTCATCCAACCTTCTCTGATTAAAGTAGGTGATGGCCACATTTATGATACTTTCAAGTGTGGATGGATGTTCTGGACCAAGCAGCTTCTTTCTCATCTCCATAACTTGAAAACCCAGCTGTAGTGCCTCATCCCACCTTTCCTGGTCATAGTATATGATTGCTAGATCTGCCATGCTCCCAAGAGTGTCTGGATGTTCTGCACCCAGTATCTTCTTCCTCACACCCACAACATGAACACCCAGCTGCTCTGCTTCATTCCATCTTCCTTTTCCATAGTATGTCATTGCAAGATTTGCCATACTTCTGAGGGTTTCTGGATGTTCTTCACCAAGCAACTTCTTTTCCATGTCAATGACTTGAACACCCAGCTGCTCTGCCTCATTCAACCTTCCTTGATTACGATATGTGTTTGCTAGATTTGTCATGCTTGTGAGGGTGCCTGGATGTTCTACACCAAGAAGCTTCTTCCTCATGTCCATGACTTGAACCTCCAGCTGCACTGCATTATTCCAGTCACCATTCTCCTTCATTACATTTGCAAAATTGGTGAATTTGTCATCATAATACTCCTTGACAAGTCCCATTTGGCTTCCATGCAACTCATTTGCCTTGATATGTGGAAAAATCAACCGTCGCAATGCATAATCCTGAGTTTCATATCTCTGTGGAATTGCACAGGATAGTATTATGCTGCCTATCTGATACATCCTTTGCTGCTTATGTTTTGCCATTCGCTCCTGACTCCAGCAATGAACCAAAGGATGAATAGATAATATTTCAGATGATTGTCCTCTTTTCATCAAGGAGAAGGAGACAAGCACACCAATACCTTGTCCAAAGATGAAGTCATCCCAGTGACCATTATTGTCCAAGGCAAGCAGAGTATGGTCTAGTGAACTTATTGCCTGGGGTAGCTTTTCAGCTACCTCACTATCAACAACATGTTCTCTTGACTGCTCAGCAGCAGATCGGAATATGTCTTCGGAAATATTACTACAATGATAGAAGGCACATATCTGCAGAATGAGGATTGCAGCCTGTGCTGCTTGTGCATCCCCAGATTGCCCACCAGCTCTCCTTTCTATCTCTTTGAAAGATAGATCCCAAGTTCCATACACAGTTTGATTATAATCTGATGCTCCCATGAATGTAGTGTCTGACATAAGAGTCTGACGATGCAAGGAGAATTGTCTCAGATATCTCTTGATATCACATTTCCCAGCTGCAATATAGGCACCAGCTTGATCAATAGCAAGAGGAATGTAGCCAAGTTCAGTGACAATATCTTTAGCAGCTTGTTGATGCTGAGTCAATGGATCCAAACAGCTAGCCATCAAAAGTAGATCTATAGCATCTGGCTCCTCCATTTCATTGACCTCAATTCTATTCTCAAATGATACAAGCCTTCCCATGGATTTGTTTCGGCTAGTAATCAGAATATTACCTCTGTTACCTGGGGGAAAGAACTTGGCCACCACCTGAGGAGGAGGATCATCAGCATTATCAAACACAATCAACCATTCCTCTTGGATATGAGATATCCACTGGAGGGCAGATTGAACTGAGCCATCCACACTAGAATCTTTTGCAGCCGGAATACTGGATATGCCTTTGAGAGACATTGTAATGCTCTCATGAGAGGAGGCATCAATCCAGAACACATGTGGAAAACTAGAGCAAGAAATGAATCCAGTGTTGTGAATGGTGATGTGAAGGCACTTACCTGTCAGACATATCTTCCATAAACTTGAGACAGATCTGGGTCTTTCCAATCCCTCCCATTCCCCAGAGGAGACAAGAGCGCCTCGACATCAGTTGACTATCAGTATGATGAACAAAAATCTTCCCAAGTCTGTCAAGTACATCTTTCCGTCCAGTAAAGACTGGGCTGGGGTTTGGTTTTTGAGGTACAGGGATCTTCATCTGCCCCTTGACTGTATCGGTAGGAAAATTATTAACAATATTGTACTGGCAGATAAAATAGGTACAATTATTCCCAAATCATTTACACAGCGTACGAGAAAGACTTACAAAAGTGCCGCCTGTGATGAGGGAATCCCGTGCATTCGCAAAGAAACCCAAGCTAGAATGCTGAGTCTGCTAATCATCAGTAAACGCAATAATATATGGCGTAAGCAACTCACCAAGGAATTTTGTTCCGATTCTGTGGATCCAGAGTTGGCTTGCATTGTGGGACCAGGCGGGGACAGTAAGTTGTCATAACTTTCTCCCAGGCGGTCTGCAGGAGCGGGGTCATTGGTCACCGAGGAGGGAACTGAAGTAGAGACTCCGAGTTCATGGGCAGTCTGATTGACGACGATGATTGAGCGATTATGTGGTGGGCTAAGTTGAACGCTTACACGAGCAGGATCATTGATCTCCGGAACCGATGCGGAGATTTGGAGTTCATGGTCAGTCTAATTGACGACTATGATTGAGTAACTATGGATGTGACGAGCTAAGTTGAACACTTACCGCAACGTCAACGGCTTGAACGCGAACAAGGTCATTGGTCTCCAAGGCGGAAACTGCGGCGGAGACTTGGAGTTCATGGTCATTCTAATCGGCGACGATGGTCAAGTAATTGTGCATATGATGAGCGAAGTTGAACACTCACAGTAACACGAGCGGCTTGAATAACTTGAATGCTTGTGACCGTAGCACAAGCAGGAACGGTTGGCATGGGATCAGCGGTGCTCGTTGTGATTGTCGATGTCGAAGTTGCTGCTTCAGGGTTTGAACCAAGAGCATCTGTGGTGGTCAGAGATCTGTGTTTATCTTGCTTGGACTTGCCAAGTTTCTTGAAAATTCGCTTCATATCGTTGAACAGTGCCCGATGCGCAGCGATCAAGGTGGGTGATGAGAGGGACGGTATCGATTATATAAGTACGGTCTGCTACTTCCTTTGTCACGATTGGCCTCTGCTTTTCTTTGTCACCTCCCTTTCGTAAATGCTGTCGTACATTCGCTTCCTTCCCAAACCGATGGCCGAGGTCCTGATGATGGCCTGCCGCCAAATAAAGCTTATGAACGTGCATTTGTTCTCATGAAGTTGGACACCATATGGGTTACGAAATGTATATGGATTGACGACGAAGCCCTGTGTGCAATGGCACATATCTATATATATATAATATTACGTCCTGATTTTTTCTTAGTCAACCACCACCGGTCGTTTCTTGCCCAGATAAGCCTCTCAAGCCGCACAAAAGCCATGTCTGTGGCTTTATCTCCAGCTCAACCTCAATGCTAGTTACAAAACAAAACCAGTATCATGCTGCCTACCTTCTTTTCAGGCTCCATTTCAACGAGAATTGCACCGCGTCGTAGTCACCTCTACTATTATTAGTGTCAGCTACAGTCGCCAGCTCTGGCTTAGCGTCATTCGGACATAACTCATGAGTCTAACTTGATGCGATGTCTTCTGGATTAGGCTATTGTTTGGTGCTCCACCGCAGGAAACGCTTCTGTTAGACTTGAGTTCGGGTTCGGTTCTGGTAGAGTATGGTGCGCTCGCATGGTGATCTCACAAAAGGTTTGTCTACCTGATAAAATACAATTTTATGTCCTCATCTTGGGCTTTTTGCAGGGCCCACCCTATATTCTGTGAGCCCTTGGACGCCAGCATCAACGACGCGAGCTGGGAAGGTGGCTCCGCACCATCCAAAATCTAATCAAGCCTCCTCGTCTTTGGCTTACCCAGTTTTGGTCTTCTCCTGTTTTAAGTTTTGCTATCGAGTAGACGAGGGTTTGATGTGTTCGGTATAGTAGAGATGAAGCGTTGGAACTTGGCACTGCCTTGGTGACTGCCTTGCTCAGGATGACATACATTATTTGATCCAACTTTTACCTGCCATATCGCGCCTACCACCTCTCCTGCTGTTGTCTCCCAGTTTATTGGCATCAGTATTAGCCCCAAAATCAGCATCAGCTACGGAAGCTGCTACAGCATCGATGGATGGGAAGGCCGCCTACAAAGATGTGCAGAATGACGCGGGCGGCTAGTTCTATATTCGCTGTCTATATTGTCACATCCTCGTTAGTTTTCAGGCACACGCTGTCACTAATATGCTGTGCATGCAGCTGTGTATATTGAACGTTGATCTGGGTCAACGCTAACGCTCTTCACATATCCTCCTTCTGCCTGCATTTTTCAAGGTACAAGTAACGAGCTGCATGTCATTTTTCACTGGCTCCTCAAGTTTTACAATAATTGGAGGCAACTTCCAGAGCATCAATGTTACGACACAAGATGCTGGTCGGTTTATTATTCATTCCAAGTCCTACTATTGACGCTATTACATACAGCCGCAACTCAAGTGCTGGGGAAAGGAAAGGAGTGCGACAGTTGTGAGTTCGATGCTGATATGCTTCGGAAGAGGCATCGGCGCAGTAGTAGGAATTTAGATGGACTTATGGTATAGTTTATCAACGGGCGATCATCGTGAAGCATCTGTCGATCGTGTTCTTGTTATAGATCGTTAAGGCAGACGAGGTCGACCTGCATAAGGAGCTTATCAGCGGCAACAGCTATCGCATACACTCCGCTTCCCATGAAGGACGCTTTGTAGCGCTTAGAACATTCGAGGGGTGTCGTGCTAAGCAGGTAAACAAACTTTTTCCATGCTTACTCTTACTTAGGCAACGTATTGATTTTTTTTAGGATTGGACAGTAGACGTGGCCTTTTCTAGGGATTTCCTGTTAGTTCATCCATCTTTCAGTGGTTATCGAGCTACTCAACAAAATTATAGCCATCCCAATGTGCTCAGGCTTGTAGGAGTTTCTGATGAATGTTCAAAAAGCCACTTCGCCCTCTTCCATGGAAGTAAGCAAACCACTTTGTTCAATATCTGGCGTCTACCTCGATGCGACTCAGTAAATTAGTCACATCTGAACAGAAAATGCAGTCGCTGATAGCGAAAGCGTTAAGGACAGATCTGAATACAAGTATTCATTTATCGATGAAAGCTGTAAGTTCTCTGATAAATTTAAATGCTGGCTTTTACTTATTGTATGACCTACAACGTCAGGTTAAGGGGATTGCAGTACGAATCATTTTATTTCAGTCAATCCACGGTCTAATCCTTGCCAGGCTGGGTTGAGCTATATCAAGTCCCAAAACATCCCGATGCATGAAGGAACCATGAATAAGAACCGGAAATGGGTTGAGGTGAGTCTACCAATTTTATACTACGAATTATTCTTGATTTTCAAGAATAGAATTTCGATATTTTGACCGGCTATGACAATGAACCTGTTATAGCATTCCTTCCATCAAGTGCGGTTCATGAAGATAGACCGTTGTCGCAGATCTTTGACATCGAAACTGATGCCTATGGCGTAGAAGTATTGAATGGACTCTGTCAACAGGTTCGTGACTTTCATAGGACAGTCTATCCATGACTTAGCATGGGACGAATTTCAGCTATTTTCGGGAGCTAATTCTATTCTATATGGCAAGTATTGGATCTCCCTCTTCGCTTCATGCTTCATGCCAACACTTATGCCAACAGATGATTCTCCCGAACGGAAATTCGACATATATGATAGGGATGGGCCTCCGACAACAACTCTTGAAGATGTGGAAGACGCTTCAAATTTCTTGGAAAACGAAACTTGCCGACCTCCCCGCCGCGAGGTATGGTGGCTTGATCTGGGCGCGACAAATCAGAACCTGGAGTCGATTAAACGGTGTTTTGAAGACAGTCTAGATCGCTTTCTAGTGCTACCCTCATCCAAGTATCTGCTGCGTCGCATCAGATCACACAAGGACAAAAATCTCAGGCGGAATTTGCACCAATGTCCTGGATATCTTCGTGAGGAGATAACCCTCACATCTGATGTGTCAAGAAGTGCTGTTGTCTCTCATGCATTCCCCAGTCAAAGTGAGCTCTGCTCAATGTGTGGCCAGCTTGTCCAATACACGTATTCTGAGCCCTCTGTCGTCGGTGAAGAGAACGAACCGAGTGGAGGGACCCAGTCGTCAGATTTTCAACGGGTGTGGTCGTCAAATCTTCAAAGGATGTGGTCGTCTCTTCTTGATGAGGGTGAACTTTCATCGACATCTCTTCGTCATCTATCTACGTATTACCCATCTATGTACATGTCCGCTAATGCCATCATGACTGACTCGGTTGCACTACCTCTAACAGCAGCCACCCAAGAGTTACTCGCTCCCGTCAACCCTCATGGACACGATGATGTAGCCAAATCCGCTGCAATGCTAGGTACGGAAACCTCCCACCACTATTTCATTACTGTGACTGATCTCAATCTCGAAACTCTAGCATCCCCACAGTCTGAATGGGAGACAACTGCTTTGGACGACCATTCAACGTGGATTCATCTCGAAACTCCAGCATCCCCACAGTCTGAATTGGAGATAACTGCTTCGGCTTTCAAGAACGACTATTCGGCATGGCTTCCTGTGTCAGCTCAGCCTATGTCTATCCCCGGTGTCTCTCCAATGCTCGGCTCTCCAATGCACAGCATCTCTCCAATGCACACTTCTCCAATGCACGGCGTCTCTCCAATGCATATCTCTCCAATGCACGGCATCTCTCCAATGCACGGCATCTCTCCAATGTACGGCATCTCTCCAATGTACGGCATCTCTCCAATGCTCGGTGTCTCTCCAATGCTCGGTGTCTCTCCAATGCCCATATCATCGTCCTTTGACCCCCTCAATATATCCCCCTTTGCTCCCCAACAAACCAACGCACCATCCGTTCCGTCCACTGCGACCTCGAGAAAAAATGTCCCAGCTGCGTTTGCTAGCAAGCATGCAAGGTCGGCTGCATTCGGCGATGAGTTCGATGACTCTGTCTTCCTGCATTGCATCCCAACCCGAGGGGACCTGATCGAACAGAAGAGCTCTCTTATTACGCTCAAGCCCAAATGAACTGAAAACTTAGTATCGAGAAGATAGGATTCACGATGTGAGTTGAAAGAAATACGGAAATACGTAGCTATGATCGAGTAGCGGCGAGAGTTGTCAACGTCTGTGGCTCTTCGGGAAGTTGGAGGATGAGAGGCAACAAAGGGAACAGTGACCATTTACAGACCAACCACTCTATTACTAACACCATGATATTAGAAATATTCAACAGTTGGTCAATCTGATTAAGTACAGTAGATTGATATATAGGTCAAGTCATTAACCATTTGAATCTTCCGGTAGCATTATCTCAACAGAAGAACATATGGGCTCTTGGCACAGGGGTAGCGCGCATGCTTTGCATTAAAGGTGTGATTTGCATGAGGTCGAGGGTTCAAATCCCTCAGTGTCCATTTTTCTCGTTTTTGCCGCACAACAGTGCGAGGAATATGCAAGTCCTAATCCCATTGGACAGCTATCTATGTATGTATAAGGAAAGGAGTCGATATAAGAATGAAAACACGATTTCGCCCATCGCTTGAGACTGGTTCTGCAGCGTAAGAGTCCATGCAGTTAAATTATCGATACCAATGTTACAGATATGTACGAAAGCAGCGGCCAAACGAAACACTATACGGGGGTTCTTTTTTTTAGGACAGAATTATCATGTCGAGAATACGCCAATAATCTTAAACTTGGGTACTCCTTGACCCTCTTCGCCTAATAGCTGGCATTCAACGAAATGGGATCCGCGAGTAACCAAATGATCGATGATACGCAAGCTGGATAAACGAACGAATAGTAAGTTTACAATGGTGGAAATTTGTAAAAAAGTAAAAATGCAAAACGTACGCAGGTGTTTCTTCAGGGATATCAGCTGCATTTTCGATTACTTTGGCACCTCCGTAATTATCATCTACCCAACATTCAATCGAACTTCCTTCACCTATTTTGGATACAGGTTCTCTGAGATAATAAATCCCGATATCACCCGCTCCTACTTGTAGTGGTATCCTTATTTTGCTTGTAGGTAGAGTCGAGGACCAGTAATGAGACGCGGTATGAAGTGTGCTCCCTCCTGACGTCGGTGGATGGTAAGCGGACCAGCCTGAACCGTAAAAAAGAGATGGTGGTAGTGGATTAACAAGATCGTTCGCCGAAACACAAAACGGTGCGACTTCTTCAAACGGTCGACCAGGGCTGGAAGGAGTATTCATTCTTCCAGCAGGAACGCTGGCGGGAGCGCGGTGAGCATCTTTGCTTGAAACGGGATCGGCTTTAAGACGGTTGCCTTCAGCATCTATACCCTCTTTATCGAGCTTTTTATTGTCGGGTTCTGGGACGCCTTTTCTCTGTCCTATACCACCGAATAAACCATGAGCATCCCCAGAGTCTCCTGGAGTGTGGAGGGGGACAGCATCGAAGGCTGCACCATGAGCAACTGACCATGCAGTGCAGATTTGGGTCTGGAAGTAGGAGACGAGGATGTCGGTGATGAGATCATGCCCTCGGACGTTGGCCAGCACTGGATCGACATAATATTTGTTCAAGACAGCGGTAGGCTTTTCCGAGTATTCCGGGAACACGGCAGGCTTGATAGTGACATGGGGTACGTCGTAAAACTGGGCTACAATACTATGCCAATGATCTGGTCCTACGAAGCCGTGTGTTTGGTGTACTTGAGGACTGAAGTGGCCAAGGAGTAGCACTGCTGGTTGGTCTGGACGGATGAGGATGGAACGAATGAGAATTTCAAAATTCTCCATCATCTCTTGGCCACTGTTAAGAAAGCTTGGTGAGAATTCGAGAGTTATGAGAAAATGCGAGGTACGCACGGAGAGTCCTCTGTGTCTAGCTCTATGATTACGAGGTCTGTAACGTCTGGAAGGTGATGGGAGTTGCAGTAGCCAAAATAGCTCGAGGTGGTACGCCGCATGGCACCGTTTGTGAGCTCTGAGGCTGGGTGGGGGAATACGGTGTTCCACCATTGGAAGAATTTGGAAGGGTAACATTTAGGAGATATTGGGTCATCGCCGGCTCCATGGCAAGCTGATACTGTAACATGATATATTAATTGAAAAGAACATGAAAGTGGGGAGATAACCACTCACTTGAACCACCAAGAATACTCATCGTAACCGGCTGTCCCGCGAGCGCTCGATTCAGTACTCGTTGGATACGAACCCCACTGCCTAGATGAGCTCTGCTGTTTGACAGCGTTACAGCACCATACTTGGCCCCCAGTTCATCACCTGGGCCATAGTTTGGACAAAACGCGAATGGATTTGGGCCAACCTCAGTCTCATTGAAATAGTTCTTCGATTTAAGGTCTGCATTGGAGTAAATTGGAACGACAGTCCCACTACCAGATATTGGCCATATGAAATAGGTGACCGAGACCGTGAGTATGACAATGATTACGAGGATCCGTATCCGGTTTCTGAGACCCATAGGACGATGATTAGCTTTCTCTGGGTCAGGACCCATTTGTTGAGGAGGCGAGATATGAGCCTGGCCTCGACCTGTTCGACGTTGCATCCGACAATGAGTGCGGGAATCGATCGTGTTTTGAATAATTTGAACTCAGGGCCGTCTGTTTATCTTTCTGCCTCTCACCATGCTGACTCGTCAACTGCGAAGGATACCAACATCCCTCGCATTGACAATAGGCATCCTATGTGGCTTCATTTTTGGCCGGGTTTGGCCTTGGACGAGGGTAGGTTGTTGACTTTGAAACCAAATAACCGCTCATCACCGCCATGGCAGACCTCAATGCCTATCTGGAGGAGTGGTCATATACCATCCAAATCTCATCAACATAGTCGACAACCTATCCGACTACCAACACTTGACCAACGGACGCGGGTCCTGGACCTCCTAGCAACTCTCTCACCCCATTATACCAGAGAATGCACGAGGAACTCTCAACCATTATATGCCCAGCAAGCTCTTGAACGCTACGCACCTCTGGTCAGTCATAATACCCCTGCTGGTAATTCCTGGCTCTCGGGTCTCCTGGGAGCAGACAACGATCACTCCCAAAACGTTAGGAGGGATTTAGCTGCTAACCAACATAAATACTACTTCGCCATCAATCTCTATAATTCCTTTGACATCGTCCCAGACCTCTTTGCCACTCTCTTTCGCGTAGCTGCTATCCTTGGATATCATAACGTCTTCGTCTCAATTTATGAAAATGGTTCAACGGACCAAACAAAAGCCCTTCTCCGTATATTCGACGGCTTAACTCGAAGCGTGGGCATGCGTGTCATGATTCGCACGTCCATGCGCACTCGTGGGGCATTCAATCATCGCATAGAATATCTAGCCGAAGTCCGCAACTCAGCCTTTGGCCCCCTCCACGAACTCCGCGATTCAGAAGGCGAATATTTCGATTCTATCGTTTTCATGAACGACGTTCTTCCATGTATAGATGACATCCTGGAGCTCATATGGCAGAGCCGTAGGAATAATGCTGGAATCACATGCGCGGCGGACTACATGTATCATGATGAAATAGCTTCGCCTGTGTTCTATGACAATTGGGTGGCTAGGGATATTAATGGGACGGCCTTGGAAAATGCGCCATTTGAACGCATCTTCCATCATACAGAGTCTTCGCAACGGTTCCAACATCATTTACCTGTCCAAGTCCAGTCTTGTTGGAATGGAATCGCGGTTCTGGATCCCGCTCCTTTCTACTCTCCTCCACACATCCAGTTTCGGATGGCAAGAATTACGGAGGGTGAATGCAGCGCTAGCGAATGCAGTTTGATTTGTAACGATTATTGGGAAGCTGGTTATGGGAGAATCATGATGGTTCCAAGAGTAAAGCTAGCTTATGATAGTGTAAGTCTACAAATGTCGTCTCTTCTTTCTTTTTTCAATTCAAATGTCCTGTTACAGAAAGTATACGATATCATACACCCAGCAAGACGGAATTTGACGGCTATTCGAGGATATATCCGTCTAGGTGGTCTTCCAGATGATCCTCGTACCGATCCACAAGATCGTTCTTGGTTCGGTCCTCATGACCGTTTGTTTACCGAAGAAGAAGGTCAACCCTTGAACTTCATGCCAGGTCCAAACTTCGGTTAGTCTCATCATTCTCCTCTCACATACGCTACGCAATGCTAACACCTACCTACTTCTCTCTCTCTCTCTCTCTAGTATGGTGTTGGGGCTGGGACGGTGCAGGCGATTTGGAAGGACCGGATGTCGATCCTATTTGGGAAGCCATGCCTAACAAATCGACCAGACCAGAGTCCATCGTTGTGAAGCATGATCGATCAACAGGAATTTTCTAGATGTGTAATTTTATATTTTTTGGATTATTGGACTTAAAAGTACTGGACTTGTAAGGATTATTCTACTTATCGTTCTAGGTAGGGTAGGTAGAGTTCCGGACTCAGGGTAGATTATATGCATGGACTAATATTACATACTGTTAGTACTCTGAGCTGTCAGAGGTGTGCTGTCAATCATCTGACGGTAGTTGAATTGCTGCTCAGAATGCTGATGCTCAGGCTGGAGATACGATACCAGATACATCGCACTTACATTCAAAAGGAATGTTGGCGATGGGCGGATGGCGATGGCGATAGACTGGGGGCGCCACAAGTCATAAGCTCAATATCAGAAATTCCCAGCGTTTTTTTAGTCCTGTCAAAGGTCGACTCATGACCAGAGAACCTCTCCGGTATCGCACCAACCTCAGGCCCGCAGCTCATCTTATAGGCTTCTTCAGCTTCAGGAATCTATATCCCACGGGGGGTGCTTCCCGATAACCGATAAAATCGATAACTACTTATAAGCATTCGCATAGCTGTATAATCGACAACTACCCTTGATTATGGCAACCAAGCACTGGAAGGAGCTCGTTTCCGAGAAAACGATTCGACAGAAAGCTGCAATCCCTCAAGAATGGATCCTAGAAAATATTCCTTCTGAGGAGACGCTTAACGTTATCGATTTCCCAGAGAAATCCGGTTTACTCTCAGACAAAGAAATCGAGATCACACATTCTGAAGTGGGTACCCTTCTCGAACGTTTGGCCAATGGATCTTGGTCCGCGGTGGAGGTCACCACGGCGTTTTCTAAACGTGCTGTTATTGCCCACCAGCTGGTGAGTTCTATACCGTTCATGCGAACTTTTGATTTAAACAAGTAAATAAAATATAAGGTGAACTGTCTCACTGAGATTTTTATCGAACGTGCACTGGCACGAGCCTCCCAACTCGATGAACATCTTAAGACGACAGGAACGGTCGTAGGACCCTTGCATGGTTAGTTGAGAAGTCTTTATTGAAACTCACGTCGTACGTCTTACCTAGCACTTTGATTCAGGTTTACCCATCTCTTTAAAGGATCAATTAAACATCAAAGGAATAGAATCAACTATGGGTCTGTAGTATCGTCTGAGACCTTCCATATTTCTCGCCGCCTTACACCTCAGTTTTCCAAACCGCAGGTTACGTTTCGTGGATCAATCAATTTCCAGCTAAGAATTCGGTCCTGGTAGATATTTTAGAGTCATCTGGAGCTGTGCTGTACGTGAAAACTAATATCCCACAAACGTTAATGGTAAGGGCTTATACCTCTATATATATTCTGGCCATGATAATTTCCCTGAAAGTGGCCCGAAACTTTCAATCATATCTTTGGACGTACGCTTAATCCATACAACCGCTCACTCACCTCTGGCGGATCTTCAGGTGGTGAAGGTGCCCTTGTCGGTGAGTCGTACTATATGTATTAAGGGAGATGTTGCGATTTTGAACTGGATCAATATTTATGACAGCACTCCGGGGAAGTGCTATCGGTTCGTGATGTATCCTTACCAATCCTCTTCAATGCTGAGCTCTTGGCGATAGGCATTGGGTCTGATATTGGAGGGTATTTGCATTTCACTTTGAATCCGCTGCTAAACTCACGTGTGCATTTCAAGCTCCATCCGTATACCTTCTGGGTTTAACGGTGTATACGGCCTCCGCCCCTCATATGGTCGTGTTCCATACGCTGGCTCTGTTAATTCTCTTGAAGGCCAAGATTCCGTACCATCTGTTCTCGGACCACTGTCCAATAGTTTGGCTGGAATTAAAAGTTTAATGAAAGCCATAGCGGGTAAGCAACCCTGGAACAAAGATCCTTTCGCGGTTAGAAAGCCCTGGAATGAAGACGAGTATAATCTCATTGATCATGGAAATGGGGATAAGCTCTGTTTTGCTATCTTGTGGGATGATGCACTCCTGGTT
>Ga0193742_1001059_pt1 | contig 17198 bp, 14 predicted proteins | sample L2c1metaG_FD_165511 | JGI IMG/M metagenome (GOLD analysis project Ga0193742, IMG submission 165511) | Soil microbial communities from a riparian zone of the East river system, Colorado, United States - L2c1 | ecosystem: Environmental > Terrestrial > Soil > Riparian zone | place: USA: East River... | reverse complement strand
TCGCCCACCTGTCGCGCACGGTGGTCCACGGCGACCCGCGGGCCGGCAACATCCGCATCACCGGCGGCCAGGCGGTGCTGCTGGGGTGGGACGAGGCCCGGGTCGACGCCTCGGTGCTCGACCTCGTCACCCTGCCGCGCCGGATCGGCGGCCTCGACGACGCCCGGTGGGTCGACGCGCTGCGGGCGTCCTACGCCTGGGAGGCCGCCAATCGCTGGACGGTCGAGCCGACCTACGCCCGCCGTCAGCTCGACCTGCTCCGAACCATGAGTTAGAGGCTCGGCGCGCCAGCGCCGAGGCGACTTGGGGCGGCGGCGGGGTGGTTGGATGGGTTGACAATTTGTTGAACGGCGCGGGGTCGTCCGCGCCGGGGCGTTGGGCAGTTCGCGCGGGAGACCCCGGAGACCTGCGACATCTGCTCGAAATTCCCTGGATATGAACCACTACTGACTGTGACAAGCGACACTGTCCAGGGCGTTCTCAGTCCGAGACGAACACCTGTAGGGTGCTTTTCGTCCTGCTGGAGTGGGCTGGACACAGTCCCCTTGGATCATTGGAGATCCTGTGTTTCAACGTCTAGGTCGCTGGTGTCATGACCACCGGTGGAAAGTCGTCATCTTCTGGGGTGGAGGCCTGTTCCTCGCGAGCTCCATCCTCTACGGGGCGCTCGGAGGTCCGTCGACGAGCGCCGACTGGTCACTGCCAGGCTTCGAATCGGCACAGGGTGCCGAGCTCCTGGAAGACCACTACGGCGGCCAGGGTGCCGGCTTCGGCGGCAACATCGTCTTCGAGTCCGACACCGGGGTCGAAGATCCCGCCGTGCGCAGCACGATGGAGGGCTTCTTCGACGAGGTCGCCGGCGTCGACGGCGTCAACTTCGTCGGCAGCCCCTACGCCGAGGGGGGTGAGCGCCAGATCGCGACGGAGGGCCCGTTCGCCGGCGACATCGCCTTCGCCCAGGTCGACTTCGATCCCAACCTCGACGAGACGGAGTTCACGAAGACCTCCCAGGACATCAACACGGCCTACGACGACTTCGTCGCCGATTCCTCGGTCGACGGCCTGCGGGTCGAGCTGGGTGGCGCGGCGCTCGCCACCTTCGAGGAGCCGACCACCGAGCTGCTCGGTGTCGCCTTCGCCATCTTCATCCTCATCGTGGCGTTCGGCTCGGTGCTGGCCATGGGCGTGCCGATCGGCACCGCCGTCGCCGGGATCATGTCCGGCAGCGTCATCGCCGGCTTCCTGAGCTTCGTCTTCCACCCGCCGAGCTTCGCCTCGATCTTCGGTCTGATGATCGGTCTCGGCGTGGGCATCGACTACGCCCTGTTCATCGTCACCCGCTACCGCGAGAACCTGCACAAGGGTCACGACATCCGCGAGTCGATCGCCATCGCGCTCGACACCGCGGGTCGGGCCGTGATCTTCGCCGGCACCACCGTGGTCATCTCGATCGTCAGCATGATCGTGATGCGGCTGAGCTTCGTCACCGGCATGGCCGTGGCGATCTCCACCGTGGTCGCGGCCACGATGCTGGCGTCCGTCACGCTCCTCCCGGCCCTGCTCGCCTTCGCCGGCAGCAACATCGAGGTCACCCGTCGACGGGGCCTGATCGCCGCGGGCGGCGTGGCGGTGATGCTGGCGGGCGCCGGGCTCGACATCCCGGCGCTGTCGTCCCTGGGCCTGGCCGTCGCCGTCCTCACGATGATCCTCGGCTTCTTCGTGCCGTGGCTGAAGAGGACGGTCGACCGGCGCGAGCGCAAGGACATCCGCGACTCGTTCGCCTACCGGTGGAGCCGTGTGATCCAGCACCACCCGTGGCCCGCCGTGCTCCTGTCGTCCGTCCTCCTGGTCGTGCTGGCGCTGCCGATCTTCGCGCTGCGTCTCGGTGCCTCCGACGAGGGCAACTACCAGGAGGACACCACCACCCGCCAGGCCTACGACCTGCTCTCCGACGGCTTCGGCGACGGCTACAACGGTCCGCTCATGCTGGTGTCGGAGCTCCCCGAGGGCATGTCCGAAGCCGACCTCGAGGGTGTCACCGCGGCCATCGCGGCCGACCCCGGGGTCGCCTCCGTGGCGCCGCCGTTCCCGTCCGACGACAACAGCGCGATCGCCTGGAACGTGGTCCCCACCACGTCTCCCCAGGACGAGGCCACCACCGAGCTCGTCAACCGCCTGCGCGACGACGTGCTGCCGGGGGCCACGGCCGACACCGGGCTCGACGTGAAGGTGTCGGGCACGGTCGCCGTCAACGTCGACTTCACGAAGTACCTGGCCGAGCGGCTGCCGTACTTCCTGGCGGCGGTGCTGGTGCTGTCGTTCCTGCTGCTGATGCTGGTGTTCCGCTCGGTGTTGGTGCCGCTCAAGGCGGTCATCATGAACCTGCTGTCGATCGGCGCCGCCTACGGCGTGATGGTCGCCGGCTTCCAGTGGGGCTGGCTCGGCGGGATCATGAACTTCGAGGCCGCCCCGATCGAGCCGTGGATGCCGATGATGATGTTCGCCATCGTCTTCGGCCTCTCCATGGACTACGAGGTGTTCCTCCTGTCCCGGATCCGTGAGGAGTGGCACCGCACCGGCGACAGCCGCACCTCCGTGGCCGACGGCCTGGCCGCCACGGCCCGGGTCATCACCGCCGCGGCGTTGATCATGGTGTTCGTGTTCGGCGCCTTCCTCCTGGAGCCGGACCGGGTCGTCAAGCTGATGGGCACCGGCCTCGCCACGGCCGTGCTGCTCGACGCCACGATCGTCCGGATGCTGCTGGTGCCCGCCACCATGGAGCTGCTGGGCGACCGCAACTGGTGGCTGCCCGGCTGGCTCGACCGGATCCTGCCCAACATCGACGTCGAGGGCCACGCCGAGCCCGATGCCGTCCCGGAGGACGACCGGCAGCTGGAGCCGACCTCCTGAGGGTCCTGAGGTCCTGACCTGTGGGTCTTGCGGTCGTAGCGCTCATAATGGGTGCTACGACCGCAGAACCACGGGGGAACCGATGGCCACGACCTTCACCAGGATGGACGAGTCCACCGCCGAGCAGTGGGCGGTGATCGGGGCGGAGACCATGAAGAACCAGCCCCGCGTGGCGGAGCAGGTGCTCGCCATGGTGCGCCAGCTCGAGGGCATCACCGACGGCTTCGGTACGAACCAGCTGGTGCACGCGCTGCAGACGGCGACCCTGGCCGAGAAGGCCGGCGCCGATCAGGAGATGGTGGTGGCGTCGCTGTGCCACGACATCGGCAAGATCATCTCGGTGTTCAACCACCCGGCGATCGCCGCCGAGATCCTGAAGGCCTACGTGCGCGACGACGTCTACCAGGCGATCAAGGCCCACCAGGACTTCCAGGGGGCGCACTACTACCACCACTTCGGTGGCGATCCGAAGGCCCGGGTCCAGTACGAGGGCCAGCCCTGGTACGGCCTGGCAGCGCAGTTCGCCGACGAGTGGGACCAGATCGCGTTCGACCCGGACGCCGAGACGTTCCCGCTGGAGCACTTCGAGCCGTTGGTCCGCGAGGTCTTCGCCGCCCCCAAGGGGTGACCCTGACCTGACCTGGCGGTCGCGATCTCTAAGGTGGCCGGCATGTCCGACGCTGCCGCCGACTCCGTGCCCGTGGTCCCCGCCGATCCGCTCGTGAAGGGTGGTCGCATCGTGGTCGGTGTCGACGACTCGCCCGACGCGGCTGTGGCCTTGCGTTGGGCGCTGCGGGAGGCGATCGTCCGCGAGGCCACGCTCGAGGTGGTCCACGCCTGGCAGGCGCCGGTCTCCGCGCTGCCGTGGGGCGGCACGTGGGCCGTACCGGCCGACGAGGCCGAGCTCGACGAGGCGGCGCGCGAGCAGCTCGATCGGGTGGTCGACGGCGCGATCGCCGAGCTCGAGGTCCCGGCTCCCGAGGTCGTGCGCACCGCCCTGCCCGGCGAGGCGGTGCTCACCCTCCTCGACATCTCGGTCGGGGCCGACCTGCTGGTGGTCGCCTCGCACGGTCGGACCGGCCTGCGCCGCCTGCTGCTGGGCTCGGTGGCCAGCAACGTGGTCCAGCACGCCTCCTGCCCGGTCGTGGTGATCCGCCTCCCGGAGGACTGAGGCGCCATAATCTGACGGTCCATCAGATTCTCGGGGGATCGCCAGCGTGATACTCGACAGGTTCAGGCTCGACGACAAGGTCGCGGTGGTCACCGCCGCCGGCCGCGGCATCGGCGCGGCCAGCGCGGTCGCCCTGGCCGAGGCCGGGGCCGACGTGGTGGTGGCGGCCCGCACGGCGGAGCAGCTCGACGCCGTGGCCAAGCGGGTGGTGGCGGCCGGCCGCCGGGCCGAGGTGGTGGTCGCCGACCTCAGCGACCTCGACGCCGTCGCCGGCCTGGTCGAGGCGGCGACCTCGGTGTTCGGGCGCCTCGACGTCGTGGTCAACAACCTGGGCGGTGCCATGCCCCGCCCCTTCCTCGACACGTCGCCGCGCCGGATGGTCGAGGCCTTCACCTTCAACGTCGCCACCGCGCACGCCCTGACCCGGGCGGCGGTCCCGGTCATGCTGGCGGGTGACGGCGGCGCGGTGGTCAACATCTCGTCGACGATGGGCCGGGCGACCGGCCGGGGCTACGCCGCCTACGGCACGGCCAAGGCGGCGCTGTCGCACTACACCCGCCTGGCCGCTGCCGACCTGGCGCCCCGCATCCGGGTGAACGCCATCGAGGTCGGCTCCACCGCCACGTCGGCGCTGGAGATCGTCCTCACCGACGAGAACCTCCGCACCCAGATGGAAGAGTCGACCCCCCTGAAGCGGATCGGCGACCCCGACGACATCGCTGCCGCCGTCGTCTACCTGTCGTCCCCCGCCGCCGCCTACGTCACCGGGAAGATCCTCCCGGTCGACGGCGGCCTCGACCGCCCCAACCTCGACCTCGACTTCCCCGACCTCTGACCCAGAGGTCCCTAGAGGTCCTGGACCTGGCTAGAGGTCCTGGATCGTCGTGAGGATCTCGTCGCCGTAGCGGTCGAGCTTGGTGGGGCCGATGCCGTCGCAGCGGACCAGTTCGTCGAGGGAGCGGGGAGCGCGGCGGGCGATGCCGTCGAGGTGCTTGTCGTTGAGGACGACGTAGGCCGGGACGTTGTCGGCCTTCGCCCGGTTGCGGCGCCACTCCCGGAGGGCGTCGGAGCGCTTCGCGTCCTCGGGCGCGAGTGGCTCGGCGGTGGTGCCACCGGATCGGCTGCCCGACGTCGTCGTCGCCCGTTCCCGGGGCCGGGTTCGGAGCTCCTCCGGCGACGGCGGTGGCTTGTGGGGAGCCTCGCCGGTCAGCTCGGCGAGGAACGGCGACGGCGACCCGGCGCGAGCCAGCACGGTCGCCGACGTCCGCGCCCGGGTGAGGGCCACGTGGAACACCCGCCGCTCCTCCTCCAGCAGCCGCCCGACCTGGTTGAGCCGGTGCGGCATCACCCCGTCGCTGGCGTCCCACACGACCACGTGCGGCCACTCCAGCCCCTTCACCCGATGCACGGTCGACAGCGTCACTCCCGCACCGCTGTCGTCGCTGCGCCGCAGCCGACCCCGCAACCAACCCTCGAACCCGGCGACGCCTCGTCCTGTGGTGCTGGCACCGGCGCCGACGACGTCGACCTCGTCCACCCACGACCGGCGGCCGTCGTCCGCCGGTTCGCCGGCCTCCTCCTCGTTCGGCCACGGCCAGGCGCCGTCGTCGCCGCCGCTGTCGCCGGACGGCGGGGCGTCAGGGGCAGGGGCAGGGGCCGGGGCAGCGGTGGGGGCAGGGGCCGCGGTGGGGGTGGGGTCCGACGAGCGGGCGTCGTAGGCGCGGGCGACCATGACGAGGGCGTCGAGGTCGTCGAGGTGGCCGCCGCCGGGGGCGGAGCGGGCGTCGTCGAGGCGGCCGAGGGCGGTGGCCAGGCCGACCCGGTCACGCACGGCGACGAGCACCTCGGCGGCGCTGGCGCCCCCACCGGCCAGTTTGCCGAGCAGCACCAGGTCGTCGTAGAGGCCCGTCAGGGCGTTGCGCGACCTCTCGTCGTCGAGCCCGCCGGCGAAACCGCCCAGCCGGGACAGCGCCCACTGCCCGTTGCCCAGCGCCTTGAGCAGCCCCGGGCGCAGGCCCCGCGACGGCCGGCGGGCCACCAGCGCCAGGTCGGGCCCGTGCAGGTTCGCCCCGTCGCCCGAGCCGGCGGCATCGGCCAGCCGGAGCCAGGCCAGCGCGGCGCGCGTCCCGGTGCGGTCGAGCATCCGCTCGCCCACCACCGCGCGCACCGGCACCCCGGCCTCGCCCAGCAGCACCTGGGGTGCCAGCAGCCCGGCGTTCACCCGGGTGAGCACGGCGACGTCGGAGGGAGCGGCGCCGCCCGACAGCGCCGCCTGCACCACCTCCACCAGCCGGCCGCCCAGCGAGGCGTCGTCGTGCCGCGCCACCACCAGGCCGGGCACGGCGTCGTCGGCCGGGCGACCGGCCCGGATCTCCTTGGGCACCCGCAGCGAGTTGTACGACAGCAGCGCGGACGCCGCCTCCACCACCTCGGCCGGGCACCGGTAGTTGACCGACAGCAGGAAGGCGGCGGCGCCGGGGAAGAACTGGTCGTAGTGGACGAGGAAGCGGGGGTCGGCACCGGCGTAGCCGTAGATCACCTGGTCGTCGTCGCCCACGCCGTAGACGTCGTAGGCCGGCGCGGCGAGCAGCCGGATCATCAGCAGCTGGGCGGGCGTGAGGTCCTGCAGCTCGTCGACCAGCAGGTGGCCGCAGCGGCGCTGGGCCCACTGCCGCAGCTCGGGGTTGCGCAGCAGCACCTCGACGGCGCCGTAGACCTGCTCGTCGAAGTCGATGGCCCCCATGTCGTGGAGCCGCTGCCGGTAGCGGTCGAACAGCCCGCCGAAGCCGGGGACGTCGTCGCGGGACGCCTCCACGTCGTCGGGTGTCTCGAGGCCGCCCCGCACCTCGCCGAGCGCCTCCAGGTAGGGGGCGTAGACGTCGTCGTTGGCCCGGGGCTTCACCGGCGCCAGGTCCTCCAGGATGTTGCGGACCGCCCGCTCCTCGAGCACCCGGGGCCGCCCACCGTGGGCCCGGCCGAGCAGCTCGAACCCCAGGGCGTGCAGCGTGCGGATCTGCGCCTGCGGCAGGTCGCGGGTGCGGGCCCGCATCTCCTCGGCGGCCCGGGTGTTGTAGGCCAGCGCCGTCACGGTGGCCGGCGCCCACCCCCGGTCGGACAGGAGATGTCGCAGCCGGGCGGTCAGCACCCGGGTCTTGCCCGAGCCGGCCGGCGCCAGCACCCGAGCGGCACCACCGGTGTGCCCGACGGCCGCCAACTGGTCGTCGGCCAGCTCGTCGCCCGGCGCCGTCCAGCGATCGACGGTGAGCTCCTCGGCCCACAGCTGGTTGACGTGCACCACCCGCAGCCCGGCGAGCGCGGCCTCGTCGAGCGCCGCGGCGCGAGGGCCACCGTCGATCCACACCCTCGTGCCGTCGGGGAGCGACACCTCGCCGTCGCCGTCGGCCGCGTCGCCCTCAGCTGGCGAGGCACCCAGGCGGACAGCCCGGGTGGCGTGGTGCCAGCGGGGCGGCTCGTCGGCGTTGCGGGCGTCGTAGCGGTTGGCCCACACCAGGAAGTGCAGCCGCTCCCGGGCCAGCTCGAAGCCGGGGTCGAGCAGGTAGGGCGGGCGGTCGTCGGTCTCGGGCCGCTTCATGTCGGCGAAGGGCACCGCCAGCTCGACCACCGTCGGCTGCCGCGCCCGCCACGCCGCGTCGAGCCACGCCAGCGCTTCCGCCGGCGACGCCAGCACCGCGGCGTCGATGCGCAGGCGCGGCCACCCGTCGGCCGCCGCCGGCACGGCAACGTCGGGCACCACCACCACACCCCGCCCCAAGGCCACCGGTCCCGGACTCCACGCCCGCTCGTCGCTCACGCCACCGACACTAGGAGAAGGGTGTGACAGCGAAGGCGAAGCCCTTCACCTCTTGGGGCGGCGGCGGGGTGGTTGGTACGGGGTGTAACAGTCAAGGTCCGCTCGTAGGCTCCCGATCGGTGGGCCAGGAAGGAGCCTGCCATGAGCCAGTACGCAGCGGGTGGTTTCGAGACGGCAGGCATGCCGTCGAGCGAGGAGCTCCGCGAGGCCTCGTCGAGGTGGTGGTTGTTCCTCATCCTCGGCCTCGCCTCGGTCGTGCTGGGGGTGGTCCTGCTGTTCGACCTGGTCGTCGCGGTCGAGACGCTGGCGTTGTTCATCGCCTTCGGCCTCATCTTCACGGGCCTGGAGGAGCTGCTCGGCTCCACCCGGTACCGGCGGGCGTTGAGCATGGCCGCCGGCATCTTCCTGATCGTCGCGGGCATCGTCGCCATGTCCTGGCCCGGCATCACGCTGTGGGCCCTGGCCGTGGTGACGGCGATCGGCCTCATCTTCTCGGGTGCGGTGCGTGTGACAGCGGCGCTGATCGACCGACCCGAGGGATGGGGCTGGTTGCTGCTGGGAGGCTTCGCCTCGCTGGTGGTCGGCGCCCTGGCGATCGCCTGGCCGGACGTCACGGTGCTCGCCCTGGCGCTGCTCCTCGGCATCCGCATGATCATCTTCGGCGTCGTCGAGATCGCCTCGGCGCTGCAGCTCCGCAACCTTGGCTCGTACGCCCGCTAGCTCGGGCGGGGACCGGTGCTGCTCGCACGCAACGTCGCGTGCGAGCAGCGCCTGTGCAACGAGGCGCCTGATCCGCCGGGGAGCGCCGTAACGTGCCCGGCGTGTCCGTCAGCCTGCGCATCTTCACCGAGCCCCAGCAGGGCGCCACCTACGACGACCTGCTCGCCGTCGCCCAGGAGGCCGAGTCCCTCGGCTTCGACGCCTTCTTCCGGTCCGACCACTACCTGCACATGGGCGGCGTGTCCGGGTTGCCGGGCCCGACCGACTCCTGGGTCACGCTGGGGGCCCTCGCCCGGGAGACCGAGCGCATCCGGCTGGGGACGCTGGTCACCGCCGCCACGTTCCGCCTGCCCGGCCCGCTGGCGATCTCGGTGGCGCAGGTCGACCAGATGTCGGGCGGTCGGGTGGAGCTGGGTCTCGGCACCGGCTGGTACGACGCCGAGCACACCGCCTACGGCATCCCCTTCCCGAGCCTGAAGGAGCGCTTCGACCGGCTGGAGGAGCAGCTGGCGATCGTCACCGGGCTGTGGACGACGCCGGAGGGCGAGCGGTTCTCGTTCGCCGGCGAGCACTACCGGCTCGACGATTCGCCGGCGCTGCCCAAGCCGCAGCAGACGCCCCGTCCTCCGATCATCATCGGCGGCTCGGGGTCGACCCGCACGCCCCGCCTGGCCGCCCGCTACGCCGACGAGTTCAACGCCATGTTCGCCACGCTCGACGAGTTCAAGCCCCGCATCGACAACGTGGCCGCGGCGTGCGAGCAGGCCGGCCGCGACCCGGCGACGATGGTGTGGTCCAACTCGCTGGTGCTGTGCGTCGGCCGCGACGAGGCCGAGCTCGCCCGGCGGGCCGCGGTCATCGGACGGGACCCGCAGGAGCTGCGCGCCAACGGTGCGGCCGGCACGGTGCCCGAGGTGGTCGACCGGCTGGCGGCGTTCGCCGAGGCCGGCGCCCAGCGCATCTACCTGCAGGTGTTCGACCTGGCCGACCTCGACCACCTGCGCCTCGTCGCCGCCGAGGTGGCCCCTGCCCTGGCCTGACGAGCCGGCTCACTCCACCACGATGCGCTCGATCAGGTGGGGGCGGACCGGGTCGCCCACGGGTGAGAGCCAGGACCGCTCGGGGTCGACGGTGTCGGTCTCGGGTCGCCAGCGGCGCACGATCCGTTCGACGCCGACGACGTAGACGGTCAGCCGGCCGTCCTGGTCGACGTGCAGGCGCAGGAAGCTGCGGTGGCTCGACAGTCGGGCGGCCGAGAACGCCTCGTTGCCGTGCACCCGCAGCCGCGGCAGGGTGTTGGCGATGGCGAAGTAGGCGCCCACCACCAGGGCGCTGGCGACGCCGCCGATCGCGGCGACGAAGAGGCTGGCCACCACCACGAACCAGGCGCCGGTCACCAGCTCGGACGCCAGGTGGATGCTCAGCAGCGCCACCAGCACCAGCACCGTCACGTGCGCCGCCGCGTGGGTCACGCCCAGCAGCCCCCGCACCAGCCACTCGACCGACGAGCGCCGGGCCCACGGCGGCCGTCGGGCCAGCACCACCAGCCCCACGGTCAGCAGCGTCAGGCCGACGCCACTGACCGGGTTGCGCAGCAGTCCCTCGGCGAGGTCCCGCCAGCCCGACTGCTGCGCCGACCCGGCGTACGACAGCGACGGGTCCTGACCGAGGCTGCGCAGCCCGAACTGGTTGCTCCACAGGAACATGACCTGCAGGGCCGCCCCCACCCACAGGAAGCCGGGGTTCCGGACCGGGAGCAGCAGGGCGTTCCAGGCCAGGCGCCGTGACGTGCGGACGGTGGGGTAGGTCAGCTTCCGCCGATAGCGGTGCGACGGGGTCGACCGGTCGGGTCGGGCGGGCACGTGCAGCTCACGGGGCAGGTCGTGCGTGGGGTGGAGGAAGGCACCGCCGCCACCGACTGTCAACAGGTGCGGGGCAGGTGTGGACAAGCCGTCGTCGCTGTCCACAGACATTGTGGACGGTGAATCCACAGCGTCGCCCACAGCCTTGTCCCCAGGCGCCCCGGCCCCCGCCTCTGCGACGAGCGAGTAGCGGTTGTAGTGGTGGAGGTCGCCGGCGATCGCCAGCTCCAGCCGGATGCCGTGGGGTCGCAGCAGGCGCCGCTCCACGTAGGCGATGTTGCGGTAGGCGCCGGGCCGTCGCTCGTTGGTGATCCACGACGGCTCGGCCGTGGCCAGCACCAGCCGGTCGCCCGGCCGGCTCAGCTCGAGCACGTCGGCGAAGAACCGCAGCTGGGGCTCGTCGACGAACTGGTCGGACTGCATGTCCATCCCCCACAGCCACCAGCGGTGGGGCAACTGCACGGCGAAGTAGCTGCGGGTCTGCCGGGTGGTCCAGCCGCCGATCCAGCGGTGTTGGCCGAAGAGCCGGAGGAACCCCGTGAGCCCGTCGTACCAGTCGTGGTTGCCGGGCAGGGCGTAGAGGCCCGGGTGGTCGCCGACGGTCCACGGCAGCGCCGCCCGGAACGGTCCCTCCAGGCGTTGCTCGTAGTTCTCGGTGGTGGCGGCCGGGTAGACCTCGTCGCCACCGAGCACCAGCAGCTCGCCCCGACGCAGCGCCGTGTCGAGACCGTCGATCTTCAGCTCCCGCTGGGCCAGCAGCGACGCCATCGTGTACGTGGAGTCGAAGCCGTCGCCGGTGTCGGCGATGTAGTCGACCCACAGCTCGGGGTCGTCCGCGTGCCGGAGGTCGGCCCGGGCCGGGATGTTGGCCTGCAGCTCCCGCTTGTCGAGGAAGGAGCCGAACACCGCGGTCAGCACGTGGCGCAGCCCCGACGTGACCACCACGCCCGGGTCGAACCAGTGGGTCGGGGGCCGGCGGTCGAAGTCGAGGGCGGAGCGCGTGAGGTCGGTCGGTCGTGGCGGTGGGTGCGACTCGTGCGCACTGTGTCGTGCTGCCGGGCCTGTGTCGTCCGCCATGGTGTCCGCCTCCGTCAAGCCTCCGGTGTGTCCGGTCCGTCGAGCTGCACACCCAGCGAGTTCAGCGTGAAGGCCACCAGGTGGTACTGGCCGACGACCATCGGGATCTCGACGAGCTGGGCGGGCTCGTAGCGCCTGGCCAGCTCGGCCCAGGTGGCGTCGCCGATCACGGCGTCGGCGTGCAGCTCGTCGGCCGCCCGCAGGAGGGCGGCGTCGCCCTCGTCCCAGCCCGGCGCGGACGGACCTTCCGTCACCCGGGTGATCTCCTCGGGCGTGATCCCGACGCGCTGCCCCAGGGGGACGTGGTGGCTCCACTCGTAGTGGGCCCGGCAGTGCCACGCCGTGCGCAGGATGAGCAGCTCGCGCTCGCGGTCGCTCAGCTCCGAGCGGTACAGCAGCGTGCCCCCGAACGCCGACCACCGCTTCAGCAGCCGGGGGTGGTGGGCGAGGGTGGCGAAGATGTTGGGGTCGGGGCCGTCCGGGTCGAACTTGAGCGACTGCAGCAGCTCGGCCGTCGCCTCGGAGCGCTGCCCGGGGGCCACCGGCGGGAGGCGCAGCTCCGGCTCGGGGTGGGGCCAGTCGGGAAGCTCCCCCTGTCCGGCCGTGTCGCTGTGCGTGTCGCCCGCGTCCGTCACAGGCAGCGAGCGTACCCCTGGCGATGCGACCCGCAGCCGGCACCCCTCGACTGGATGATCATCTAGCATCTGAGCGTGCCCGGAACGATGCGCAACGTGCGCTCGGGACGCACCCAGGCCGAGCGCCGCGCGATCTCCGAGCGGCGACTGCTCGACGCCGCCGCCAAGGTCATCGCCGAACGGGGGACCACCGGCGTCAGCTTCGCCGACATCGCCCGCGAGGCCGGCTGCAGCCACGGGCTCCCCGGCTACCTGTTCGGCTCGAAGACCGACCTGCTGCTGGCGCTGGTCGACGACGTCCTCAAGGAGTTCCGGGTGCTGGCCGGCCCGGCCGTCGGCGCCGAGCGCGGGCTCCCTGCGCTGCTCGGCATGATGCGGGTCTTCCTCGACACCCTCGACCGCCCGTACCCCTACATGCGGGCCATCTACGTGATGGTCGGCGAGGCAGCCGGGGCGCCGCCGGAGCTGCAGCAGGCGCTCAACGTCCACCAGGGCGCGGTGCGGCAGATGATCGTCGACGAGCTCGTCGAAGGCGTCGAGCTCGGCCAGGTGCGGCCGGACGTCGATCCGGTTGCTCAAGCAGTGGTCATTTTCGGCATCGTCCGGGGTGTGGGCCTGCAATCGTTGATGGACCCGGCGTCCGTGGACGTCGAGGCGGTGACCGCCGAGGTCCTCACCTCCCTGACCCGGGCGCTCGCGGCAGACGGATAGGGCACGACCAGGTGGAGGCGCGCACGACATGTTGATCGACGAGGTCAACGGCACCCGGCTCAACGTCGTGGAGGAGGGCTCCGGTCCGCCGCTGCTGCTGTTGCACGGCATCGGGGGCAGCTGGCGCGAGTGGGCGCCGCAGCTCGACGGCCTGTCCGACCGCTTCCGCTGCATCGCCGTCGAGCAACGCGGCCACGGTCGCTCCGAACGGACCAGCGGGCGCTACACGATCGACCTGTTCACCAACGACGTCGTCGCGGTGTGCGCGGCGCTGGACATCACGCACGCCCACGTCGCCGGCCTGGCGATGGGCGGGATGATCGCCCTCGACCTGGCGTTGCGGTTCCCGTGGCTGGTCGACTCGCTGATCCTGGCCAACACCGCGGCCCGGCCCGACGAGTCGTACCGGTTGGGGTTGGAGGCGATCTCGCGGTTCGTGCGCGAGCAGGGCTTCGCCGACACGCCGCTGCCGGGTGGCACGGCCGCCGGCCTGGCCTGGAGCCCGACGACGGTGCGCGACCGGCCCGAGGTCATCCGCGACAACATGCGCGAGGCGCTGGGCACCGACCGCGACGCCTACGCCCGCACGGCGCTGGCCGTCGCCGGCTTCGACCTGCTCGACCGGCTGGGCGAGATCCGGGCGCCGGCGCTCGTGCTGTGGGGCGACCACGACGTGCTGGTGCCCCGGGCGTACAGCGAGGCGGTGCGCGACGGGCTGGGGCGCGCCGAGCTGGCGGTGGTCCCCGATGCCGGCCACCTGTGCACGATCGAGCAACCCGACCTGGTCAACCAGCTGATGGGTGACTTCCTCGACCGCCACCTCGCCTCGCCCGAGGCGACGTGGCCGGTCGCCTCGAGCTGACTCAGATGAGCCCGAGGCCGCCGTCGACGGCGACGGTCTGGCCGGTGACGTAGGAGGCGGCGTCGGACAGCAGGAACGTCACCACCTCGGCGACCTCCCAGGCGGTGCCCTCGCGGCCGAGGGGGACGCCGGTGCGGCGGCGTGACGGTCGTCCGGCCGACGCGGCCCGGCCCAACGGCGTGTCGATCAGGCCGGGTGCCACGAGGTTCGACCGGATGCCGCGGTGTGCGCCCTCCAGGGCGACGTGCCGGCTGAGGCCGACGAGCCCAGCCTTCGAGGCGTCGTAGGCGGGGAGCCGGCTCCCGGGTCGGAGGCCGGCCAGCGATCCGATGAACACCACCGACGAGCTCTCGGCGAGGTGGGGGAGCGCCGCCTGGGCCAGGAGGAAGTGGGCGCGGAGGTTGACGGCGAAGGTGGCGTCCCACTGGTCGGCGGTCGTGCCCGCCAGGCCGGCGGCCCGACCGAGGCCGATGCCGACGTTGACCGCCAGCCCGCCGAACCGGTGACCCGCGTCCTCGGCCACCTCGACCGTCCGCTCGACGACGGCCGTGCAGGCCTGCTCGTCGGCGACGTCGCCGATCACCACGTGGGCGGTCCCGCCGTCGGCCCGGATCAGCGCCGCGGTGGCCTCGGCGGCGGCACCGTCGCGGTCGGCGCAGACGACGGTGGCCCCCCGGCGCGCCGCGACGACTGCGATGGCGCGGCCGTTGCCGGCGGGGGCGTCCGGATCGTCCGAGAGGCGGGTCCCGGCGCCCACGACCAGCACCGTCCGCGTCGACAAGTCGGTTCCAGGCACGGCCCGGCACTGTACTTCTGTTCCTTGTCGCTCATCTAGCAAGTGACGTGCCGTGTCGAAGGGGAGGTCGCCGCGTACGATCCGAGGCAATGGCGATGAGCTCCGACGACCTCCCCTCGGGCAGCAAGTGGAAGTCCACCGACGACGAGACCGTCACCAGCGCCCGCAAGGTCGACCGCGACGTGAGGGCGTGGTTGATCGTCGCCGGCCTCGCACTGCTGGCTGCGGTGATCTTCGTCGTGCAGAACAGCAACAAGGTCGAGATGGACTTCCTGTTCTTCGGGGGATCGCAGCCGCTGTGGTTGGTGATCGTGCTGAGCATGGTGCTCGGCGCCCTGTTCGGGCAGGGGATCGGCCTGGTGCGGGGGCGGCGCAAGAAGTCCTGATCGTGTCGGCGGCGAGCCGAGGGAGGAACCCATGATCGACTGGGCCAGCTACGAACGGGCGATCGGCCTCAACTGGTACACCATCGATCCCGACCTCCGGGCCCGGGTGCGGCGCGACTGCAGCCCCGCCGATCGCGAGTGGGCCGACGATCTGCTCACGTCGTTCGGCGCGCTGGTGGGCCAGAAGGTCGCCCCCAACAGCGAGATCGTCGACGCCCACCCGCCCGAGCTGGTCCGCTACGACCGCTGGGCGGCGGAGGTCGACGAGGTGGTGCACCATCCCGCCACGCTCGACTCGAAGCGGGCGCTGTGGGACGCCGGCTACCCGTCGGGCTTCGCCGGTGAGGAGGCGGCCCGGGGGCGGCCGGCGCCGGGCGTGGTGCTGGGGGCGGCGAACTACCTGCTGTCGCAGGCCGACACGGGGCTGGTGTGCAGCCTCGGGATGACGTCCGGGGTGGCCGGCTTGGTCGACCGGTACGCGCCCGCCGAGGTGCGGGGGCCGCTGATGGCCGGGCTGCGGTCGGCCGATGCCGACTCCGCGGTGGACGGCTCGATGTTCCTGACCGAGCGCGAGGGCGGCTCCGACCTGGGCCGCACCGTGCACTGCGTGGCCCGCGACCTGGGCGACGGGCGGGTGGCGATCAGCGGCGAGAAGTGGTTCGCCTCCAACGTCGACGGTGCCGCGATCGTGCTGCTGGCCCGGCCCGAGGGCGCGCCGGAGGGGTCGGCGGGGCTGGGGTTGTACCTGGTGCCGCGGACGCTGGAGGACGGCAGCCGCAACCACTACGCCATCCGGCGGCTCAAGCAGAAGCTGGGGACGAAGAGCGTGCCCACCGGCGAGGTCGAGTTCGACGGGGCGATCGGGTTCGCGCTGCGGGGGTCGTCGGAGGACTCGGGCTCGGGTGCCGGCGCCGGCGGTGATGCCGGCGGGCTCGGCCGGATGATGGAGATGGTCAACGGCAGCCGCTTCGGGGTGGCGCTGATGGGGCTGGGCATCGCCCGGCGCTGCTTCGTCGAGGCGGCGATCTGGGCGCACGACCGGCGGGCGAAGGGGCGGGTGCTCGTCGACCTACCGCTGGTGCGGGAGCAGCTGGTCGATCTCCTGGTGGAGCTGGAAGGGGCGGTGGCGTTGGGCTTCGAGTGCGCCAACGCTCTGGCGTTCCCCGACGGCGAGCGGCTGCGGCGCATCCTGGTGCCGGCGGCCAAGAACCGGCTGTGCCGCTTCGGTGTGGAGGCGGCGTCGTACACGGTGGAGCTGTACGGCGGGAACGGCTACTGCGAGGACTGGGGCCTCACACGGCAGCTGCGCGACGCCCAGTGCCACCCGATCTGGGAGGGCTCCGAGAACATCTGCACGCTCGACGTCCTCCGCTCGATGCGCCAGGTGCGGGCCCACGAGGCCGTGGTGGCCCGGGTGGAGGCGGCGCTCGGTGTCGCTCGCGAAGGCGGTCCGCCGTGGCTGGCCGAGGCGATCGACGCCGTGGCTCACGCGGCCACCCACCTGAGCGACCGCACCGAGGAGCTCCTCGCCGCCGACCCCGACTACGCCGAGGCCCGGTCGCACCGCCTGTCGGCGTTCCTCCAGCGCACGGTGTCCGCGGCGCTGCTGCTGGAGCAGGCCGGCGAGGACGGCGACCTCGCCACCCACAAGGCGCTGGTCGCCCGCCGCTACGTCCTCCGCCACCTGTCCCCGGAGGGCCCCTGGTCCGACAACTCCGCCCAGCTCACCGGCCGCGACCTCCTCTCCTTCACCACCATCCCCCCGGACCTCGCCACCAAGGCCGCCACCGCCTGACTCTCGGGCGGTCGAGGTCAGGGGGCGCGGTTGAGGGTGGCCTCCGGGCCCAGCCGGGCGGCGTCGGCGGCGGCCTGGCCGGCGATCCAGCCGTGGTAGTTGCTGGTGGAGATGCGTTGGGTCTTCAGGTTGGGGAAGGCCTCGGTGCGGGCGGCCGCGGCGGCGGCCTCGCTGTTGGCCAGCACCGGTAGGACGCCGTCGCCGTGCTCCTCGCGGGCGGCGTCGACCGCGGCGGCCGTGGCGTCGCTCAATCGCTCGCCGATCCGGCTGGCGAAGGCCACCAGGAAGCTCTGCCGGAACGACCGCTCCCGGGCCTGGGCCCCGAGCGACCGGCCTGCGGTGACCATGGCGGCGGTGCCCTGCGTCAGCAGCGACGTGAACAGCAGCTCCACGGCGTCGATGTCGCCGGGTTGGCCGAACACCGTCGACATCGAGAAGTCGGGGTGCCACACGCAGGTGCAG
>Ga0193742_1001057_pt1 | contig 17214 bp, 18 predicted proteins | sample L2c1metaG_FD_165511 | JGI IMG/M metagenome (GOLD analysis project Ga0193742, IMG submission 165511) | Soil microbial communities from a riparian zone of the East river system, Colorado, United States - L2c1 | ecosystem: Environmental > Terrestrial > Soil > Riparian zone | place: USA: East River... | reverse complement strand
TGGCTCGTGTCCCGTTTCAGGGGACCGTTCCCAGTTGCGGTCGACGTATGGCAAATTTGCCAAGACGAAATCGTAGGTGTTTTTAGTACTTGCCAGCAAGTGTGATTCGTAAAAATCCACGTTTGCGATGAGGGCTGCAGCATTTTGGCGGGCTACGATGAGAGCGTTTTGACTGACATCAGTTGCTTGAACATGAACGCCAGGAAACTCCAGACTCACCGTGATGGCGATCGCTCCTGAGCCTGTTCCGACGTCGATGAGTCGTTGGCCGGGTTGTGGCGACAGTGCCTGTAGTTGTTCGATCATTGTCTCTGTTTCGGGGCGGGGGATAAGCACGTCAGGGGTAACGATGAAACGTCGGCCATAGAACTCTTTGTGCCCGCTCAGGTAGGCAAGGGGGGTTCGGTTCAGCCGTCCGTCAAGAAGCCTGTTGGCTCGCTCAATCTCAGATAGTTCACTTTTCTCAGGCTTACTCGGCTCCAAAGGAGCGTTTGTATCGCCTCGTAGCGCAGGAAATGCGCGGCCTTCTAAAAGCAAACTATCTGAGATTGGTTCGTCGGAGTGGGTAATGAGCCAGGTGCGACTTTTTCCTAGAACGTGGCTCAGGATTAATTCAGCATCCAAGCGGGCGGTCGGAATACCAACGGCTTTTAGCTGCGCGGCTGCATCGTGCAGCCACTGTTTAATGGTCGGCGCCGGCTGCTTTGAGTTCGCGTTCATACGATTGGAGTTTTTCGATTAAATCTTCGATGTCGCCACTCATTGCGGCAGGGATGTTGGATCGTGAATAACCGATGCGGTGGTCGGTGATACGGTCTTGGGGGAAGTTGTAGGTACGGATCTTGTCCGAGCGGTCGCCGGAACCGATGAGTGAACGGCGTTCTTCGGCTGAACGGGCTTGTTCTTCGTCTAATTTTTGCTGCAATAGTCGCGAACGCAAGACTTTCATGGCTTTGTCTTTGTTTTTTATCTGGGATTTTTCATCCTGGTTTGAAACGACTAATCCCGATGGAATGTGAGTGATACGCACGGCTGAATCAGTCGTGTTGACTGATTGGCCGCCGTGGCCGCCGGCGCGATAGACGTCAACGCGCAGATCATTTGGATTAATTTCGATGTCAGTTTCCTCAGCCTCTGGCAGTACGGCAACAGTGACAGTGCTGGTGTGGATGCGGCCCTGGGATTCGGTGGCGGGGACGCGCTGGACACGATGGACGCCCGATTCAAATTTCAGACGTGCGTACGGGCTGTCGCCCTTGACCATGAATACGACTTCTTTATATCCGCCAACGTCGTTCGGGCTTTCGCTCATCAATTCGGTTTTCAGGTCGTGCGTTTCACAGTAGCGCAAATACATACGCAGTAGTTCGGCCGCGAACAGGCTGGCTTCGTCACCGCCGGCACCGGCACGGATTTCGATGATGACGTTTTTGTCGTCGTTCGGGTCTTTCGGTGTCAGCATGACGAATAGTTTCTCGTCTAATTCACTCAGTTCGGATTCGAGTTCTGGGATTTCGAGTTTGGCCAGGTCAGCTAGCTCGTCGCCACCGCTGCTCAGCTCTTGGGCTTCGGCTAACTGCTGTTTCAGGGTTGTTTGGCGGTTGGCAACAACGATAAGCTCGTCCAGCTCTGCGAGGCGACGGTTTTTAGTTGAGTAATCAGGGTCGGAAAATGCATCGGGACGTGACAAAAACGACTCGAGCTGTTTTTGCTCGGCCTGCAGGTCATCGATGTTGAGTTTAATTAATCCCATATGCTTCTATCCTATCATTTAGTAAACAAAAACTGGCTCGCGTTGGAGCCAGTTGAATGTATCGTGCGTCGCTATTTTTCGTTTTTAGCGGTCGAAGCTTTTTTCTCGGCACGAGCGGCAGTTTTCTTGGCTTTGTTAGCCAGGGCACCTTTGCGCTCTTCGGCGGCTTTGAAACGTGCCTTGAATCGGTCGACACGGCCTTCGGTGTCGATGACGCGTTCTTCACCAGTAAAGAATGGGTGAGAAGCACTCGAGATGTGCAGTTTTACGAGTGGGTACTCATGGCCATCTTCCCATTTGATTGAGTCATTAGTTTTCGCTGTTGACTGAGTCAAAAAAGCGAAACCAGCAGAATCATCCTGGAACACGACAGCGCGGTAGTCGGTTGGGTGTAAGTCTTTTTTCATAATCTCAAATATTGTACCAGGCTGACCTCTATAAGTCAAAGGACTACGTAGGCTTCTTCTCTCTAGGCGTTAATGTAATAACTGGCTTGAGGTGGAGTCTTTCGGCTTTACGCGCTCTCCGCTCACGTTTATTCGAGTGATTGAGACGGTGGCGTACTCCATAGATTGCGGCAAGTCCGAGGGAGCTATAAAGGATATAAGGATTTGTCGCTGTCTCTATGACATTGCCTCTGGTCGCTATCTCGCTACCTAGGAGCAGTGCATTGGGGGCGGCGGCGGGCCACGTATAGGCCCAGAGCACGCTCGCTGTACGTCCTATTTTGCTCGATCGCTCATCGTGGGCAGCCGGTTCGTGCGTAAAATCAATATCATGTCCCTCTTCGTGCTGGAAAGATTTTTGCAGGGAAGAAGTCTTTTTGACTCGCAGACTGTTCAGTCTTATTCGTCGGCTTTCATTGAAATATTCGCCACCCTCACCATTGTAGAGGTTGCCCATAGGCTCGATAGCAACAGGGTGGCCAGGAGGACCGGAAGTGTCTTTACCGAGTGTACGTGCGATTGCTTCACGCATGACGCTGTAGCGTTCATAATCAAAATGAATAATCTTGTCTTTGCCTAACTTTGCCAAGCTTTTGTCCATGCTCACTATCGGCTCAGGGCCGTCGTGACGGAGCTCTAGCTGATGTTCTGGAGTTGCGTGGATCATTTATGTATATTATAGTAGAAATAAGCGTAAGTGTCAATATAGTCGTAGACAATAACAGAGAGAAGTGCTACAATAGCCGGGTAACAAATTATTAATGAAGCAACTCGCACACGATCCTCCTACGGGAAGTGCGGGCGAAGGGAGAAGGATATGGCCGTACAGGTTGATATCAAGGCTTTGCTAGAAGCCGGTGTTCATTTCGGACACAAAACTAGTCGTTGGCACCCTAAAATGGCTGCTTACATTCACTCAAAGCGTCAAGAATCACACATCATTGACTTGGTGAAAACCGTCGATGGTCTCGAGACTGCTTTGGAATTCATCACTAAAACTGTCGGTAGTGGCAAACAAGTCCTGCTCGTCGGTACAAAACGCCAAGCAAAAGACCTCGTCCGCGCTGTCGCCGAGGAAACTGGCCAAGCATTCGTCACTGAACGATGGATGGGCGGCATGCTCACCAACGCCCAGACTGTCGGCGGTCGCATCAAACACCTAAAAACTCTTGAAAGCAAGATGGATTCGGGCGAACTTGCTAACCGTTACAGCAAACTTGAAGTCCAGCGATTCCAAGAAGAAATCGATGACCTGAACAAAAAATATGGCGGCATCAAAGACCTGAACGGTAAGCCAGGCGCAGTATTCGTCACTGACATTACCGAAGACGCAAACGCCGTGCGCGAAGCGAAAAAACTTGGCGTGCCAGTTATCGCGCTTGTCGACACCAACGCTGACCCGACTCCGATTGACTACGTTATCCCTGGTAACGACGATGCGATCAAGGGTCTTGCATTGATCCTCGATTACGTGAAACGTGCTATCGAAGAAGGCAAAACCGAACAGAAAGTAGCTGTCGGTAAAGAAGGAGACAAATAATGGCGATCTCACTCGACGACGTCAAAAAGCTCAAAGAACTGACTGGTGTCGGTCTGACCGATGCTAAAAAAGCACTGACTGAATCTGACGGCGATTTTGATAAAGCTCTCGAAGCCATGCGCAAAAAAGGTCTCACTAAAGCTGAAAAGCGCGGTGAACGCGAAGCCCGCGAAGGTTTAGTTGACGCCTATGTCCACTCTGGCCGTATCGGTGTCATCGTGGAAGTGAACTGTGAAACTGACTTTGTCGCCCGTACTGATGATTTCAAAACTCTGGTACACGACGTCGCGCTTCATGTTTCTGCGTCGAACCCTCAGTACATCAATGCCGAAGACGTTCCAGCCCAAACACGCGAAGCGAAAAAAGCAGAGTTCACTGAGAAAGTTGTCAGTGAAGGCAAGCCAGAAAATATTGCTGAAAAAATCGTTGAAGGCCAATTGAACAAATATTTTGCAGAAAAGACTTTGCTCGAACAGCCATTCATCAAAAACCCTGACATTACTGTCGGCGAATATGTCAAAGAACATATTGCTCGTCTTGGCGAGAACATTGTTGTTCGCCAGATGAGTCGTATTGAACTGGGCGTATCTGAGTAAATAAAAGCCCTATACCTTAAAAGGCCGCAATTATAGCGGCCTTTTTTGTTACAATAGAAGTACTAATGAGGAGCTTGAATGTTTGATACAGACCCATATGAATTAAAGATGAAAAATGCCGTTGAGCATTTCGAAAATGAACTAAAAAAGATCCGTACTGGCCGGGCTCACCCCGATATGCTGGATGGAATTACCGTCGAAGCATATGGCTCTCGTATGCCATTGAACCAGGTGGCCAACATTACTGTTCCTGAACCGCAACTACTGCAGGTAACTCCGTTTGACCCGACTAATGTGAAATCAGTCGTCGAAGCAATCCGGAACGACACCGGGTTAGGATTCAACCCATCGGATGACGGACGCGTGGTCCGTGTCCCTGTACCAGCACTCAACGAAGAGCGCCGCCGCCAGATCGTCAAACAGCTTGGTGACAAGGTAGAGGAGTGCCGTATCGCGCTTCGCAATATTCGCCAGGATGCCCTGAAAGATGCCAAAAACATGAAAGAAAACAAGCAACTCAGTGAAGACGACGTGAAGCGAATCGATAAAGAAATCGACAAGCTGATGGCCGACACGCAATCGCAGCTCGATTCCATCTCTCGCTCAAAAGAGCAAGAGATTATGACCATCTAGTATGGCCGAAATACAAAGCGTGCCGACGCATATCGGCTATATCGTCGATGGCAACCGCCGTTGGGCTAAAAAGCACGGGATTCCTCCGTACGAGGGCCATTTGGCCGGCTATCACACGCTCAAAGACGTCATTTTATATACGCTCGAGCAACCGGGCGTGGAATTTGTGTCGATTTATATTTTCTCGACCGAAAACTGGAAACGTCCAGAAAAAGAAGTCGGCGCAATTATGAAATTGGCTATGCGGATATTCAAAAGTGAACTGAAAGAATATATAAAGCGAGGCATCCGTATCCGTGTTTTGGGGATCGAAGCAGGCCTGACTGATGATTTGATTGACGCTGCACATAAAGCCGAAGAGGCAACCAAGGATTTGACTGGGGGCACGCTCTGTATTTGTTTCAACTACGGTGGCCAACGCGAGATTGCCGACGCAGCACGTAAATGTGTCGAAGACGGTTTGGGTCCTGATGAAGTAACTGAACAGGCGATTGCTGATAGGCTTTATGCCCCTGATGTCCCGCCGGTTGATGTCGTCGTCCGTACGAGCGGGGAACAGCGACTGAGCAATTTTATGTTGTGGCGTAGTAGCTATTCAGAACTAATTTTTATAGAAAAACTTTGGCCAGACATGCGAACTGACGATGTAACTGCTATCATAGAAGAATACGGGACGCGTCAGCGTCGCTTGGGGAAATAATCAAGGAGTGTAGATGGAAACTGTAGGGTTTATATTGTCGATTATCGTAGGGTTATTGCTGCTAGTGTTCCTGGTGGTCGTCCATGAGTTGGGACATGCCATCGTTGCCCGTCGTAACGGCGTAGTGGTAGAGGAATTTGGCATCGGCTTTCCGCCGAAAGCCTGGGGTAAAAAACTTAAAAACGGCGTACTGTTCACATTGAACTGGCTACCGCTCGGTGGTTTCGTAAAATTGCAGGGCGAAAATGACTCAGCGACGAAAAAAGGTGACTACGGCGCGGCGAGCCTATGGGCGAAATCCAAAATCTTGCTTGCTGGCGTCGGTATCAACTGGCTGGTTGCGGTTATCCTGTTCACGATTCTGGCGCTGACTGGACTGCCAAAATTTACTGGGGTCATCGATAATCAGTTCAGCATTCCGGGCGACACGACGGAAATTCGTGAGCCGGTATCAATTGGCACCATCGTGGCTAAATCTCCAGCAGAAAAAGCGGGACTAAAGTCAGGGGATCAAATTGTACGGTTCGCCGGACAACCACTTGATGAGCCGAGTGATTTGAATGATTTAACAAAACAGAACCATGGCAAATCTGTCGAAATTATTTATAAGCGCGACAATGTCGAACACGAGACTTCAGCCACGCTGCTCGCTGATAACAAAGACAACAAAGGCTACTTTGGCGTCGGTCCAGCCCAGCGTACACTTTTGCGCAGCACATGGTCGGCACCGATCGTCGGCGTCGTAACGACGTACCAACTGACCGAAGCGACCCTGAAAAGCCTCGGCGGCATGGTAGCTGACCTTGCCACTGGCGTTGTCCAGAAAGTGAGTCCTAACGCCGATACTCGTCATAAAGCGGACGAAAAGTTTAGCGCAATCGGCGAGAATGTCGCAGGACCTGTCGGGATCTTGGGCGTTATCTTTCCGGCAGCCGTAGAAGCCGGCATAGGAACGCTCGTCCTGCTCACAGCTATCATTTCGCTGACACTTGCTGTCATGAACATACTTCCAATTCCTGCTCTCGACGGTGGCCGGCTGTTCGTGACGCTACTATTCCGTGTACTGAAAAAGCCATTGACCAAAGACCGTGAGGAAAAAATCCACGCGACAGGGTTCATGGTACTGATGGGATTCATAGTGCTCGTGACAATTGCTGATGTCTCAAAACTTGGCCGTTAGAACAGTCGCCGGCAAAATATTCGCGGCTATTGGTATTTCCGTGTGGGTTCTATTGGGGCTGTTCGGGTTCACGTTGGCTGCGTTCGCTCTCATCTTTGCGTTGATTCCTGACGATGTAGGACGGTACTTAACCAGTACGTCGCCAGGATTGTTCACGTTGATCGCTTTGCAGTACGTTATTACGCTGGCGGTTGTCGTTGGAGTACCGTTTCTCATCCGGCGATGGTCAAAGGCTGAAGCCGAGAATTTAAAGCAGGTGATGGGGGTGCTGGCGGCACCACGATTCCGATATATTCTGGCTATCCCGCTTGTGTGGGCTGTGTATCTTATCGTGAGTAATATCGTAGTGGCGCTGGCGACTTCCGTGCCGGGGTTCAACGCGGACGAGGTTCAAGACGTTGGTTTCAGTAACATGTCGCATTATGGCGAGTTTGTCCTGGCGTTTATCGCACTCGTGATTCTGGCTCCACTCGTCGAAGAATTGTTATTCAGGGGCTATTTATTCGGTAAATTACGTGCCATTGGCGGATTCTGGCCGAGCGCTATTTTGACGAGCATTATATTCGGTGTTGCGCACCAGCAGTGGAATGTTGGCATCGATGTATTCGTACTGAGTTTGTTCCTGTGTGCGCTGCGGGAAAAGAGCGGCAGTATATGGGCCGGTGTGGGTTTACATGCATTTAAAAACAGTGTGGCGTACTTCTTGCTATTTATCGGGCCGTTGATAGGGATTAACGTAAATTAGCTGAAGATACTGTTTTCGACGAATAAATCGTCAAAAACAGCGGTGGTTAGGGCAAATTGCGCTACAATAGCTGGTATGCGAAGAAGCCAACTATTTACCCGTACCCGAAAAGACGCTCCAGCTGACGAGGTCTCTAAAAACGCCCAGCTATTAATCCGCGCTGGATTCATCCACAAGGAAATGGCCGGGGTCTATGCGTATTTACCGCTTGGTCTGCGAGTGCTTGAAAATATCAAAACGATCGTCCGTGAAGAGATGAACGCTATCGGCGGCCAGGAAGTCATGATGACAACCCTGCAGCCCAAAGACATATTCGAAAAAACTGATCGCTGGGATGATAAAAAGGTCGATAACTGGTTCAAAACGAAGCTAGCCAACGGTACTGAGCTTGGCATGGGTCTGACGCACGAAGAGCCGATCGTCGATGCACTGAGTGATTACGTTAACTCCTATAAAGATTTGCCAATCTACGTCTATCAAATTCAAAGTAAATTCCGCAATGAGCTTCGCGCCAAAAGCGGGCTGCTCCGTGGCCGTGAATTTGTTATGAAAGATATGTATTCGCTTGCTCGTACCCAAAAAGAGCACGAAGAGCTCTATGAACGCGCAGCCGAGGCGTACCATAAAATCTATGAACGCTTAGGGATTGGCGATATTACGTATCGTACTGCGGCGGATGGTGGCATATTCACGACGCGTTTTAGTGATGAATTCCAGACACTGAGCGAAGTGGGTGAAGATACGATTTACGTTGATGAGAAAAAGCGTATCGCAGTCAATAAGGAAGTCTACACTGATGAGAATCTTGCCCGGCTTGGGCTGGATAAAAACGACCTAGTTGAAAAACGTGGGGTCGAGGTTGGGAACATATTCCCGCTCGAGACAAAATACACTGATGCACTCGATGTCTATTACACCGACGAAAAGGGTGAAAAGCAATCAATTATTATGGGCTGCTATGGTGTCGGGATTAGCCGCTTGATGGGGGTGCTTGCTGAGCATTTTTCCGATGACCGGGGACTGGTTTGGTCGGAAAGTGTTGCGCCATTCCGTGTCTATCTGGCGACTATTGGCGATGTTGCCGAGCAAGCAGACGCGTTATATGACGAATTAACCGCCCGTGGCGTTGAAGTATTGTATGATGACCGGGATGCGCGACCGGGCGAGAAGTTCGCCGACAGTGAATTACTGGGTATTCCTCACAGAGTAGTCATCAGTCCAAAACTGGTTGAACAAAACAAAATTGAGTATAAATCCCGATTAGCGCGTGATAGCGACATCTTGACTACAGAAGAACTACTTGCTAAAATTGTGTGACCGATTAAGAGGGGTCTTCTAAAAAAATCTACAGGCGCGTGAGAAGGCGTCTTTCATAGGCCCTAAGAGAAGGAAATAATTATGAAAAAACTATACCATTTGACTGACGAAGGCAAAAAAGAACTTGAGCGCGAGCTTGATGAATTAAAAGGCCAACGCGGCAGTATTGCTGAAAAGATTGCTAACGCACGTGATTACGGCGATTTAAGCGAAAACGCTGAATATGACGCTGCACGTGAAGAGCAGGCCCAAGTTGAAAGCCGTATTGCTGAGCTCGAAGACATTCTGAAAAATGCCGATATCATCAAACCCACTAAAAACAATGGTACCGTCCAAGTCGGTAGCACGGTTGACCTAGGTGTCGGCGGCAAAACTGCAACCTACACTGTCGTTGGCCCGGTTGAAGCCGATCCTCTAGAAGGCAAGATTTCAAACGAGTCACCAATCGGTGCAGCCCTGATGGGTAAAAAAGTTGGCGACAAGGTGACTATCGAGACACCAAAAGTCAAAACGACGTACACGTTACAAGCCATTAAATAATAGATTTTATTACGCCACCTAAAACTGCCCAAAGCATCGGGCAGTTTTTAAGCATGAGCATTGACAATATGGCCATTATGGTATAACATATGCATAATGACAACCCCCGAAAATACACAACCAGAACAACAAAACAATCCAGAACGGCAAAAGCAGCTCGAAACTATCGACGAAACGAAATGGGACGACATCACGAGCGTAGTTAGTGTCGAAGCCGCAGCCATTAAACAACAGGGTGGAGAGGTTAGCTGGATTATCTATGACAATGCAGATCCGCAGAATCGAACCTTCGAATATAATGCTGATACCCAGGGTTTCCCAGCTAGCAGCGGTAAGTTACATGTAGCAGAGGGTATGGTTACCTCGCTTTTGGACCCCGAACAAAGATGGGAATATCCGGCTCGTATGGTTGATCTGACAGGCGGTGGCATACTCGACAAAGCAGGCCTAATCGATAGAGCACGTAACAAAGAATATACAGTCAAGGCTGGTGACGCGATGCACACAATGCTGGAAGATTCATCAAACACGCCAGTACGTTTGGTCGCTGAACAGTTTAGTGACGGAGGCAAAATCCTTAGTGGAATTTATAACGATTTAGGGTATGAAAAAACGACTCTCGAATCACATCCTAACGGCCGCTTTAATTTCCAAGCATCCACGCCGCGAGAATCACTCCTGTCTTTAGAGCGTATCTTGGAATTTCCCGATACGATGAAAGGTGATCCCAGAGAAGGTGATGAAGACGGCGTGCTGGGTGTTGACCTGGCCGAAAGGACTGCTAGCGCTTTATGGAATAATACCGTTACGAATCACGGAATCCGTCAGGGTATTATTCCAAAAGGTAAAACTAAAGTTGCCAGCAAGAGCGGTGAATATAACGGTGATCCAGGCGACGAAAACAGTCCGTCAACACCAGCGGTTCGCAATGATGTGTTCACTGTTAAAAACGAAAAACATCAAATTAGCGGCGCAATCTTTATTAGCGGAAACGCTGAGCTGATGGATGCAGCAGACGATGCCCTCAAACATATTGGTAGCGAACTGGCTCGTGCATTTAATGATACTGATGGTAACTTGGGCTCGACCGCTACCTCAAATGTCGTCCGTCCGCCTGAAGCCTAGTCTCTGTTACAGCTCGTTGTAGTTAGCAAGTATTGCTTATTCGTAAGCAGTATGCTATAATAACATTATTATGACACAAATTCCTGCTGGCCCTGATGGACCTAACGCCACAGAATTTCGCGAAGCACGCACAGCTGAAGCATCATATCGGGAAGTATGCAAGATCTTTGAGCTTGAGGAAAATCTCGCCCAAACTAACGTATATACTCTGACTGGCTTGGCTGGCCGAGCTATCCTTGATAGCGGGGAGCCTTTTGATAATCTGAATGAATTATCCGAAGACGATAAAAAAGCATTTGTTTTGACCACGCTTTCTGTAGTACGTGATGCGACAAGCTACCTGAAAGATGAGCTAGGCTACGATTTTCTCGAGGATCGCAATGCGTTGATGGGCAAAGAGAAAGAAGCTGGACTGATATCCGCACACCAGGCACTTGAGAAAAAGAGCAAAAGTAAGGATGTGAGCAGTTACGATAAGTGCATGTACTATCAAGCCGCGAATTTGATAGTTGTTTTTGGAAGTTCACGGGCTAATCTGCTTGCTGCTGCATCGGGACGCGAACAGCAGCTACGACGTCCTGAGTTGTTTACAGATACGCCAGAGGCCGTAGACTATCTCGAACAAGAAGTACGATTCGTACGGACTGCTGCCGAGAACCCGAACCGAACTCGTTATGAAACGCAGCGAATACTTAAGCGTGTAATGAGCGAAGACATGCAGAACCTACTGTCCGAATATGATTTTGCAGACGATCTGCCAGATGAGACGGGTACGGCTATACACCAGGAAGACGTAGAAATTTTTCACGGCGCCAAAGAACAAGAGCTTGATTTTACGGTACTGCCGGCCGGATCGACATTGTTGGAGCATGCACAAGGTATCGTTTCCGAATCAACCGCAGGCGAAAAGGCCCAAGTCGACTTAGGTAGGCTGCAAGTATTGGAAGCGGTGCGGGATATGGTTGGTCCGGAGCATTGCTATTATGCTCGCGGTAAGCGTACCGGCAAAACGTTTGCTGGTGACGACGGAGATCGTGTCGACGAAGATTACATAGTCTTAGTTATGCAGAATCATGACAAAACTGGTGCAGTTCTCTCAGAAAATGCCCTAGCGATTAGTCCGATAGCTCGCCGCCACGCTACGTATGTTGTGCGGGACGATGTCAGCGAAGGTATAAGTTGGCGTGAAATTTTTAACTTATCCAAAGATGATGCAAGAGACCTCGGGGCTCGCAGAGTGAAATTTACCTCTGCAGCTGGCCGCGATCCGTATGAGGCGCTTCAGGAAAAACTATTCACGTTGCTTACCTGTAAGCCCGAAGAGTTCAACACTGACTTGCTTGCCAGACCTGACGGAAGCTATGTGATGTATAGGCGCCGTCTAGGAAAAGCTGCAGCAACACTTGTTAGCCAGTAAGTATTATCATTGTGAACAGAGGTAGTTTGCCCTCTGTTTTCTGTTATACTGTGTGCAATATGGCTACACTCAAAGAACTACGCGATGAACGACTGCGAAAACTGGATGACCTGAAAAAGCTGGGCGTTAATCCATACCCAGCCAAAGCAAACCGTACTCATCTGACGAGTGGTATTTTAAGCAAATTTGATGAGCTCGAAAACCAGCAGGTGACGGTGGCAGGTCGTGTTGTTGGTATCCGCAAATTCGGTAAGCTCGCGTTCATCGTTCTAAAAGACGCAAGCGGCCAGATACAGCTGTTTATGCGCGCCGATACGGTAGCGGCATTGAACGCCGAGAACTCACAGCTCGGCATGAGCGAGATTAGTCTGCTTGATTCCGGTGATTTTATCGAAGCAACTGGCCCGGTCATCAAAACGCAGACAGGCGAGATTTCTGTTGATGTCCGTACGCTGCGTTTGCTTACCAAATCACTCCGCCCAATGCCAACAACCCAGGACGGATTTACGAACAAAGAAGAACGTCTGCGACGTCGCTACATCGATACCAACGTGAATCCGGACGTGTACCAGCGCTACCTGCGCCGCAGTAAATTCTGGCAGGCGACACGTGATTTTTTGAACCAGCGTGGATTTAATGAGATTAACGTGCCAGTGCTCGAACATACTACCGGCGGGGCGGACGCCAATCCATTTGTGACGCATATGGATGCGCTCGACCAGGATTTTTACCTGCGTATTAGCCACGAATTGCCACTGAAGCGCTTGCTCGGTGGCGGGTATGAAAAAGTCTACGATGTTGGTCCGCGTTTTAGAAACGAAAACTACACCGACGAACACTTGCCGGAGCACATGGCGATGGAATGGTACTGGGCCTACGCCGACTGGCGCGATGGCATGAATATGATGCGTGATATGTACCGCTACGTTTTACAGGAGACTTTCGGCACTCTACAATTTAAGCTAGGTGGACACGATGTCGACCTGTCCAAAGAGTGGGAGGAGCTAGACTATGTTCAGGTTATTAAAGATCGCTATAATATTGATCCCCTGGATTGTACGATTGATCAAGTTAAGCAAGCGCTGGCGGAGCACAAACTCGAGGTAGAAAAAACCGAGAATATCGCCCGCGGTATTGATAAATTATGGAAAAATATCCGTCGTGACATTGCCGGACCAGTTTGGCTCGTCAATACGCCACTATTTATTAGCCCTTTGGCTAAAACGAACATCGACCGCCCTGACACCGTACAGCGTTTTCAGCCGATTATTGCCGGCAGTGAACTCGGCAACGGGTTCTCGGAGCTAAACGACCCAATTGACCAGCTCAACCGATTCGTCGACCAGCAGAAATTACGCGAAGCCGGTGACGCGGAAGCCATGATGCTCGATATTGATTTCGTGGAAATGCTCGAATACGGTATGCCACCCGCCTGTGGTTGGGGTTATTCTGAACGTGTATTCTGGGTATTCGAAGGCGTCACTGCCCGCGAAGGCGTACCGTTCCCTCAGCTTCGCACCGAAATTGACGAGGTAACCCGGGGAATCTACCCTGACGTGAAATTATAATTATTTCGATATGGCAACAATTTATCTAGCCCGACACGCCCAATCTGAGATGAATATTAATGCTCCACATTTGGTATGCGGCCGAAGTGAAACGACGCCGCTGACAGAGCACGGGATCGAGCAAGCGAAAAAGCTCGGTAAGTGGATTGGACGTAACATTACCGAAGATCTATCCCTGGTTGCCTCATCACCGGCTTGGCGGGCTTACGACACCATAGCCATTGCACTTGAGGGCACGCGGTTTGAATCCCAGCCTATACGCATGGACGGCCGGTTGCACGAAATGAGCCAGGGGGAAGCCGAAGGTGTCGAACGGACAAAGGTGTATAACGATGAGATACTTCACCGGCTTGATACGGACTTAACCTATGCGCTTCCAGGTGCCGAGTCGCCGGAGCAAGTGAGCGCACGAATGCTGGAATTGGTACACGATGCGGTAGATGAATTCGGTGATGATGCCACGATACTTGCCGGAACACACGGTATGGCGATACGGTGTTTGGCTGGGCGAATACGGGGCTTAAACGCCCATGAGACGCGGCGCTTGAAAGTGGATAATGCTTCAATAAATACACTAACACTCAGCAATGGCAAACGCCCTGCCATAAGCCTCAACACCTCTACTCAGTGGTAAATCTGTTCTAGCTGAGCCATAAGCGCATATACTGTAGGCATGGCTAATTACAAAGGGCATATCGCGGGCGGGCTCGTGTTTACGGCAGTCTATGCTGTGGCGCTCAGTTTTGTTCCCGTTGAGCACTTCGCCGAGAGTGCACGGCTACTCCAGGACTGGCAGGCGATGGCGGCGGTGTTCGTCATTGGGATATTGTTCGGGTTATTTCCAGATGTGGATACGAATTCAAAAGCCCAAGATATATTTTTCGGAATCATTTTCCCGCTCGATATTCTGCTCATCTGGAATGGTAACATTCAGGCTGCCGCCTATCTGGGGCTGGTAGCAATGTTGCCAATCATCACGCATCACCGGGGTTGGACACATAAAAAATGGGCAATGATTATTGTGCCATTGCCGATTCTGCTCATACCATGGCTGTATAACGACGCGATATTACCGTCGAGCATTATTTATTACGGCGCGGCACTCGTTGGCTATTTCAGCCACTTGGCATTAGATGGATTGATCTGGCGCCGGTTCCGAATCAAAAACTAACGGGATTTTTTGATAACGTTTTTGTTGAGTACCAGTACGGCAGCGCCAGCTAGTGCGATAGCGGCGATACCGATGCTAACGATAGCAACTTTCGCATACCCACCATCTGTTGTAGGGTCCAGGAATGGATATGGATACCAGCCGGCGGCTGGGCCACGGATCAAACTGTATGTGACGTAGGCGATAGGGAACGCAAGCCATGTCAGCGTCTGGCGAAAGGTGATTTTTCGGGCGATCGGGCTCAAAAACCAGTCAATTAATATCGCGATAGGAAATGCATAGTGCAGAACGATATTGACCCACGGGATCGGCGTCTGTAACTGGTCTTCGATGCCACGGAGTAACAGGAAGTAGGTAATGCCAGTGATGGTCATGAACAGGGTTGCTGCGCCGCGAAAGTTGTCGAGTACTCGGCTCCATTTGTTTAGCGCGAGAAACCCGGCTGAAATAAGCATGGCAATGGCACCAAATATATTTGATTCAATGGTGAAAAAACTGAGGAAATTAGATATTTTAAAATTAGGATTATTATTTATGCCGTGCAGCAACTGAGTCATGATTGCTACGAGAACCGTGACACTGACAATGAGCCGGAACGCAATAATAAGTTTTTTATTCATAACCGTATTGTAACAGTTACTCGACGTAGCCAGCCTGGCGGACTTTGTAGAATATGACGATACCGATAATACCGCCGATGAGTGATCCCAGGACACTCCAGCCGCCTAACATACTCGCCCCGAACAGTACTGGCACATAGCTGCCGATGCTTGTGGTGACGCCGATGATAATATACATAACTAGTTTGGTCATTATGAGTATAATAGTCCTATGAAGAGACTATGGGCAAGTATCGCGGCTATCGCTATGTTGGTGGGCGCGTTGTTCGCGCCTGCCGCATTTGCTGATACGAACAATTTTCGTTTCCTATCGTTCGAGGCCGATTACTACCTATCTCGCGATGAGCAACATCGTTCTACATTGCGAACCCGTGAACGGCTGGTCGCTGAATTTCCGAATGACAATCAGAACCATGGTATCGAGCGGGCAATCCCGGATGAGTACGACGGACATCCCATAAGTCTACGGATCAGTTCTGTGAAAAATGATAGCGGCAACGACGTGCCCTATGCGACGTATAATTCCAATGGCAACCTGGTGGTGCGCATCGGTGATGCTGATGCCCATGTTCATGGCCGCCAAACATATGTCATTGAATACACGGCACGTGATGTAACAAAGGCTATGGAAAATGGCGATGAGTTCTATTGGGACACGAACGGAACGGGTTGGCAACAGTCTTTCGAAAGTGTGACAGCACGGCTTCATGTCGATCCAATAATTTCCAATAGATTTGATGGACAAAAGAAGTGTTTTACTGGCGTTCAAGGCTCAACCGGCAGTGACTGTACGATAGCCGTGACCGCTGTAGCCGATGGCCCTGAACCTACCGACATCGTAGCTCAGGCGGCACATCTTGGCCCCCAGGAAAACCTGAGTATTGTGGCGGGCTTTCACCCAGGCACATTTGCCCAATATGTTGCGCCACCAACACCGCTCTGGTTAAAAATATTGTTTGTCGTTTTACTGATCGTGGCGCCAATCTGGTACCTAGTTATTCCTATCATTGCATTCGTGCGTGCATGGAACCGCTGGCGCGCAGGGGGTCGTGATGCTGCAGGACGGGGTACGATTGTTCCGCAGTACACTCCTCCGAAAAATACGCCCATAGTGTTAGCAGATACGATCCTGCATGATCATATGTATCCGCAGGCTGTCTCGGCCACCATTATTGATCTGGCGGTACGGCATTATATAAAAATATATCAAGTCGGCAAAAAAGATTACGAGTTAGAGCTGCTTCGTGCGCCAACAGATTTACATGTGGACGAACAGGCAATAGTTGATATGTTATTTGGCAAGGGTTCAAGTATTGGCAATCGAATAGCGCTAAAGACCAAAGAAACCCTCTATACCAAGGTTACTTCACTAGGCAAGGAAGTTTACGGGCATGCAATTACAGGCGGGCTTATGGTGGATACGGTTACTGAACAAAAACGCATGAATATTTGGGGAATTGTATTGCTCGTCGTGAGCCTGTTTACGATTAATATCCTGGGGGCTATTGCGGGTATTGCCATGATTGCGTTTGCCTATAAAATGCCAGCCCGGACCATGAGCGGCGTTGAAATCAAAGAATACCTGCTGGGTGTGCGGGATTACATGAAATTAGCAGAAGCGGACCGCATCAAGGTTCTGCAAAGTCCCGGGGGCGCGGAAAAGATTGATACAGGTAATAACGAGCAGGTGGTCAAGTTGTACGAAAAATTATTACCGCTTGCCATGCTGTTCGGCATTGAAAAGGATTGGGCGAAGCAATTCGCGGGACTCTATCAGCAGCCGCCTGATTGGTATGCCGGCAACTGGACGACGTTTAACGCCGCCGTATTTGCATCGTCGCTCAATAATTTTGGCAGTAACGT
>Ga0193742_1001056_pt1 | contig 17216 bp, 14 predicted proteins | sample L2c1metaG_FD_165511 | JGI IMG/M metagenome (GOLD analysis project Ga0193742, IMG submission 165511) | Soil microbial communities from a riparian zone of the East river system, Colorado, United States - L2c1 | ecosystem: Environmental > Terrestrial > Soil > Riparian zone | place: USA: East River... | reverse complement strand
AAAAATACTTACAATGAATGACATGATTTTGGAGATGGAACCCTGTACATTAAAATAAAGACTTAATAAAAAAATGTGAGTTCAGAGCTGGGAATGATGCAAAGGTCAATCACCAAATGTTATTACAAAGAGTAGAAAATAACATTGAGAGCCTGCAATACTTACCTTCTGTAAACAAAAGTAGTGAAATAAGTGGGGAAAATGCCAAGCCTAAGAATTATTCCACATACATCCTGTTGAAAAATATGGGTCATAGAGTATTGTAAGCAACATAAATTATTTGACACACATGCTATGCAGCCAAGAAAATTCCAACTGGGTAGGCAGAAATAAAGATGTAGTCTGTGCACTTACATACTGGCCAAAGATATTGTGACATGATCAGTAAAAAGATGACAGTATAACTGTCATCACATACTTCCTAACATACCAAAAAATAAAACATTAATAAAAGATAATCCAATGGTAGAGCCTCCTCTGGGCATGCACATACCCACTGTCAAAGCTAAGCTGGAGCATAACCAGATCAAGATTATTTTGCGCTTACAAACTATCAAAAGAGTAAGCTGGAGTCAGGGGAGATCAAGATGGTCTTGCACTCACATCCTGTCAAAAGAGTAAGCTAGAGTCATGGCAGATTAAGATGGTCTTGTACTTACAGACTGTCAAAATAGTAAGCTGGAGTCAGGGCAGACCAAAATGGTCTTGCACTTACAAACTGTCAAAAGAGTATAGTAGAGTCAATGCAGATCAAGATGGTCTTTCACTTACAAACTGTCCAACAGAGTAAGTGGGAGTCAGAACAGATCAAGATGATCTTATACTTACAAACTGTCAAAAGATTAAGCTGAAGTCAAGGCAGGTCAAGATAGTCTTATACTAACAAACTGTCAAAGGAGAAAGCTAGAGTCAATGTAAATCAAGGTGGTATTGCACATACAGACTGTCAAAAGAGTAAGCTGGAGTCAAGGCAAATCAAGATAATCATGCACTTACAAACTGTCAAAAGAGTAAGCTAGGGTCATGGCAGGTCAGAATGGCATTACACTTACAGACTGTCAAAAGAGTAAGCTGGACTCAAGGCAGATCAAGATAACCCTGCACTTACCTCCTGCCAAAAGAGTAAGCTAGAGTCAAGGCAGATCAAGATGGTCTTCCACTTACAGACTGTCAAAAGAGTAAGCTGAAGTCAAGGCAGATCAAGATGGTATTACACATACATCCTGTCAAAAGAGTAAGCTGGAGTCAAGACAGATTAAGACAGTCTTTCACCTCCTGTCAACAGAGTAAGGCTGGAGTGAAGGTGGATCAAGATGGTCTTGCACTTACAGACTATTAAAAGAGTAAGCTGGAGTCAGGGTAGACCAAGATGGTCTTACACTTACAAACTATCACAAGAATTAAGATTGAGTCAAGGGAGATCCAGATGGTCATGCACTTACAAACTGTCAAAAGAGCATGCTGGAGTCAAGGCAGATCAAGATGGCCTTGCGCTTACATCCTGTCAAAAGAGTAAGTTTGAGTCAATTGCACATCAAGATGGCCTTGCACATACGGACTATTAGAGGAATAGGCTGGAGTCAAGACAGATCAAGGTAGTTATGCACTTACATTCTGTGAAAAGAGTAAGCTGGAGTCAAGGCAGATCAAGATGGCCTTTTACAAACTGTTGAAAGAGTAAGCTAGAGTCAAGGCAAGTCAAGATGGTCATGCACTTACCTCCTATTAAAGAGTAAGCTGGGGTCAAACCAGATCAAGATGGTCTTGCACTTACAGACTGTCACAAGGGTAAGCTGGAGTCAATGCAGATCTAGATGGTCTTGCACTTACAGACTGTCAAAGTAAGCTAGAGTCAAGGTAGATTAAGATGGTCTTGCACTTACAGACTGTCACAAGGGTAAGCTGGAGTCAAGGTAGATCAAGATGGTCTTGTGCTTACATCCTATCAAAGAAAATATGCTAGAGTTAAGGCAGATCAAGCTGGTCGTCTACTTACAATCTGTCAAAAGAGTAAGCTGGAGTCAAGGCAGATCAAGATGGCCTTGCACTTACATCCTGTCAAAAGAGTAAGCTGGAGTCAAGGCAGATCAAGACAGTCTTTCTCCTACCTCCTGTCAACAGAGTAAGCTGGAGTGAAGGTGGATCAAAATGGTCTTGTGCTTACAACCTGCCATAAAAGATTGAGATGACAAGTAAGATAATATGATGACTCTTTATACCCACATACTGTCATAACAGATGTTAGTCCAATGTTGTGAACAAAAATGTCCAATATAACACTCTACAAAAGTCACTCAGTCTCAACAGCTTCTGTCAGTCTGCCAAAACACATACTACAATTTGTGGGAAATATAACAGCACAATTCCCATAAAACATGTCCAATCTCCCTCATTCTTCTTAAAATATTTCAACAGACTTGATTCTGTCAAATTCAGAATTCTAGGAATCATGTTAATAAGTAATTTAAGAAACCATAGTTGCCCACCTTCGAACTCCATATTCAACACATAACTCAAGATTGTTTTGCTGCGTTGATAGAAAAAGCTGTTGCAATTCTTCACTAGTGAGTGCACCTCTTGTTTTTTCAATCAAGTCATTGCAATCAGCTCCAGGCTTGTGCATCTCTGCACCACACAATTAGCCAGATGGGTACTAACTGAGCAGTGGGAATAAGTGTAACACTTACTTCGGAATACAACATATGCCTTTGGTGGATATTTAAACCCATCTATGTGCTGATGAATTTTCTTTTCATACTCAGCCCAGGCTTTTTGGGGAGCTTGTTGCTTTGCCTCTGACATGGTGCTACCTTCATCCATGAGTTGTATAATTTTATCATCATCAAGAGCATCAGTCTTAGTCCACAAAAGAATCACTGGCACTTCACAGACTCATCTTTCACTGTAACATACATATTTGATAAGATGACACTTACCAAGCCCTGTCCCACATTCATTGAAAAACACCTTCTCTGCTTTGGTGATTGGTCGGTCATCACTTGTTGGAATGCAGTACCTACTCAAAACACAAAAAAAAATCGCCTGCATCAAGAAACTTGTTCTTCCTAAATGCACACACCATGGCCCACCAGATTGCATGGATTTGCTCATTCACATTTCTTGCCCTCGAACGCTTCTCGATGAACCCCTGAACCAGATTTAACTCTTCAGCATCGCCAGCTTCGAAACCACCGGAATCATGAAAGATAAAACCGGGGTTGCCTTCAAATATCATTTGGTTCTCAATGTCATGTTGTCCACGCTGCGTATTAGGGATATTAATTGAACGTGACCGTGGCACAGGTACATGAAAACTTACTCCCAAGGATGGATTAAGGGCCGATGACTCGATCTGAGATCATGGACATGATCAGGATTTGGCATGAACTATCACCATATAAGGTCTCACCTTTTCACCATTCGGATTGAAGATTATAGGTTCTCCTGTAGTGTTGCAGAGTCTTCGCAGGATTGTTGTCTTGCCCGCGTTGGCTCGCCCGATAATGAGGATACGGAACCGAGTAAACTTTGCTCGTATATTATGAGTTTGCTTGGCAGTGGATTGGGGTTTCGATGAAGTAGACATTGCGAATAGACTCGGATGTGAACGATTCAAGGTTGACTGTGCATGCACACGAGCTGTATACCGTAAATGTGACTGTCACTAATATTCGAAGGCGTCCCTTGTCCCCACAAACAATAATTGTTCTTCAAGTTCTAGTCTTACTTAGGTTCCATGAAACTAGTCCTTTGAGCCGTCCGTGTCAAGTTGCAGTTCGAAATCTACTTCCATGATAAGTAATTATGTAGTATAGGACCAACATATCTTTTATCTCATTCCCAACTTGTTCATTTTTCTGAACTGGTCGTGGCTTTGGACGAGGCAGCGCAGGTATAGAGGGAACTGGGACTGTGGGCCAGTTGGAACATTAAGTGGAGGTGGGGGTAGTATTGGTCTTGGTCTTGCCGTGAAGGTTGAGATGCAGCGACTTCAACACGAGGTTTGGGTATAGGCTTTACTAGATGAGATTTTGGTGGCAGCGGAGGTTCTGCTTTGGAGGGATGGGAGAAGAAGGCTTTGGGGGTCGAATTACTTCTTCCTCTTCTTCCTCTTTATGAGCAGTGGATCCCACCTCAGGTTTGGTGGTATCAATCGATGGTGGCTTGAAACTAACTGAGAGGGACATCCAAACATCAGCTATCATGAGCTAGAGAACAGGATACGCCAAGAACATACACCGAAAGGAGTAGAAATCGCGTTCAGGGAGATTCAATCGTTTCATGGTGGCCGTGATAGCAAGGGAGGCCTTCTGCCGCCTTCAGTTCTGGCTTTAGTCGCTTTGCCCACTGAAGGGCCTGTATCGACGGGTGACAGCGACGGCTTAGCGAACTGAGGAAAACACCCAGATTGAGTGGTATGAGAACTTGAAGAAAGAATCAAATTCTGGTCGTCCTTTGGACGAGGTGATGACAGCAGGAGCAGGTACGCCTGCAGTCACACTGGGTGGTCTGCTTCCGAAGCGTACATCTCCACTGTCAAACTCTTCGGCCATCTGCAATGGCAGAACTGACATTGTCTTCGAGGATCTTCATTAGTCGAACTGGATGTCGAAAGTACGGGAATCTGCGACATTGGCATTGAGTTGATCAATCACGGAATTGTGAATCGCGATTTAAAGCGCCATAGGCTCTAAGTGAAAAGTGAGGACAACGCTCATATGCGTGAACGTCTGTGCTCACATTGTTCGTCACGTAAATCAATTCAACTCTCAGAGATTGTCAATTTTGCTTGAATGAAAAAGTTGGAGGAGAGTTCACTACATGGCGTGGACCTTTATCGTCGTCGTGGCGTTCAATCTGATGATTCTGGGGCATAAAGTGGTATCGCAACACTCACGACAATGATATTCAACGTCGGCTCGAGAAGTTCTAGGCAAATGTACGGGGGTACGTGAGTATCTTCCATCGTCCTATAGCCAAGATCGAATAAGAATTTCGTTAGTTGGTCAGGGCCAAAAATTTGCCTATTGAAAAAGCCATTTGCAAGTGTCTCTTTTTAGGATGAATTGACGATGTTACTTTCTGTTGTAAGCTCTTTTAAATCGTAGTTGGATTGTAATGTCGAGCACATGTCGAGATCCTGTATTAAAACGTGATTAAGGTTGCGGAGTCTGATTCTATATCTGAACTCTTCCACAAAACTGATTTTTTTTTATTGCACTGGTGTACCAAGTCGACGAACGCGTTAGCTCATGCGTATTTCGCGACGTTCAATCCAATTTGACTAAAAAAATTGTTCTTCGGCTCCCATGGCACCATCTATGAAATCCCAAAGTCAAATGACCCGTCAGAAACCAAAGGCGGCCTCGACTCTTCGCGCAAGAACTATCAAGCTTGACGCTGCTGCATCTCCTCTATTATTAAAACGGCTGGATCCGTTGACAGCTGTAAGTATTTTTTTTCAATAATTAGTAAAACGGGATAAATAACTGAACCTCAAGAGACCAGTTCTCGAGGGGCTTGACCCCTACACCTATTTCATCGGGTACTGTCAGCCTTGCAGCCTCATCGTCTCAAAGCCAAAAGGGAAAAGGAAAAGCCAAAGAGAAATCTCGTGTTGTTTCAACTTTCAGCACGCCTGACGATGTTGGTATGTCGCTGGAAATTGAGGATCTATATATGTACACCAACGTATTCTTTTGCAGACGATCAGCTCTGGGTGGACAAGTATGAGCCTACAACTGAGGTGTGGCATGATTAGCTTCGTGTTTTTATTTGTGTCTAACTATCATGCCAGGCAGAATTAGCTGTACATGTCCGGAAAGTAGAGGATGTTCGTCGTTGGTTAACCGAAGCCTTTGATGGCGGTCCTTCGGGTAGATTGAAAAAGTACAGGGTGTGTCCTTCTGCTTTCTGCTACCTCAGTTATCTAAGATATAAAAAGTAGAGAATCCTCGCATTGACCGGGCCCGCCGGCACAGGGAAGACGTCCACAATTCGAGTTCTCGCTCGTGAAATGGGGTTCGAGATCTTGGAATGGCGAAATGCAGCAGGGGAGGCATCCTCAACAATATACGGTACGCCGACGTATCTGTTTCTCCCAGCCTCTACCAACCTATTTCGTAGATGAATCTGCATCTCTACCTAGTACTTCAACTGGATTTCATTCCGAATTTGATCCGAATTATGAAGGCATTTTCACCAAGTTCGAGGCATTTCTGAGTCGAGCCTCAACTTGTCAAAATATTTTTACCAATCTCGATACTCAACCCTCTCAATTTACTAACACCACTAAATCTACACCAAGGCGCCATATCATCTTACTTGAGGATCTACCCAATATTTTACACGCAAGGACTCAAGTACAGTTCCACGAAGCTCTCAATTCTCTAGTAGCATCTGCACCTGCCAATCCAGCCGTACCACTTGTGATTATCATTAGTGATGCTGGAATGCGAGGCGAAGCCAGTGATGAACGGATAGCGGGTGATTCAGAGCGAAATAAAATGCAAGTTGTGGACGTAAGGACTGTCTTGTCGAAGAACCTTTTGGGAGGGCCTTTTGTTACTGAAATAGGGTACTTATCATTTTCATTTATCTCTCTTCCTTTTATATTCAAGGCTCACTATGCACTTTTAGATTTAATCCTATCGCCCCAACGCTCCTTCGCAAAGCTGTCCAAGCTCTCCTTAAGACGCACTTCACCTCATCATCCTCAGCATCTGCTATAGTACCTTCCAAAGAAGTTATTGACATCATTGTCGAATCTGCCAATGGAGATATCAGGAGCGCTATCATGGCCCTACAGTTCGCATGTATCGTCCACAAACCTAGCCAAAAGAAGAAAAATATAGGAAACACAGTCGTATTAGAGGCAGTAACGAGACGAGAACAGAGTTTAGCACTGTTTCACCTTCTGGGAAAGGTATTGTACAATAAGCGTCCGTCCTTTCCTTATCCTCTTACAACATTGCAACTAATTTGTGGTTTGGTTTTGTAGGCAAAGACGATCCCCCTAATCCGTCTGCATCAGCAAAAGATCTGCAAAAGGAACGAGATCTTGATGCCTTGCTCAAGGATCCACTCAAGCTTCCTCCACATCTCCAACATCATGAAAGAAAGGCTAGCAGGGTCGATGTCGACGTACGCAAACTTCTTCATCTTTTTCTACGCACATCCTCCTAAGACTTTTTTCGTTCTAGACGCTGTACGCGGATTCGCCAATCGACTCTTCCCTGTTCTCTCTTTACATCCACCAGAATTATACTCAGTTCTGTGATGACATTGAAGAGAGTGAGGGCGTAGCGGATTGGCTCAGTTGGGTTGACTCCAGTGGAGGAGAGGCTGTGTGTACCTTTCTCTCTTTTCTCTCTTTTCAATTTCCCCTCCCCCTAAAAATGAACACCTAGAACTAATATATTTTTTTATTTTTCTTTGTTTTGTTTTGACAGTGGTATCAAGCCAACCCTCACCAATTCCATCTAATAACATTAGGAACCTTGCATTCGTTGCCATCTCCAGTTATAAGACGGTCCCAGAAAAACTGCAAGCCAGATTTTTTTGCCTTTCTCCAGAAAGAAAAGAATGCTTGGGATGGTGTACGTACCACCAAAGATTGGATCGAAAACGAATTAACCAAGGTCTGTTATTCCAAGATCTTTTCTTTCTTTCTTTCTTTTTTTGATAACATTTGATTGATTGTTTTTTTCATCTATTTCAGGATACGTCTGGGTGGCGAGCAGGTGGATGGAGTAAAATTGATGTAGTGCTAGAGCTCGGTGGAATCCTGAAAGCAAAGGATGCAGCCCAGTCGCCTCCTTCGTCATCGTCGTCGTTCAAGCCTCCGCCCATACACAAACTATTCTCAAAAATGGAGTTCATACGTGGAGGAAGCGGTATGAATGCTCAACAGCTCGAGGAATCGGATATCGTTGAAACCGGATACCACTTTGATGAAGATGAGACTCTTGGTACTGACACTTGCTCGATGACAAAGGAGCGGCAAGGAGGATGGTTAGACTCTGATGATATTGAAGAATTTTTTGACTAGTTTTTTTTTTCTTTTCTTTTCTTTTTGTCCGTTTCACTCTGAAATTTATCTTGGAATTTTTCGATTACAATCCTGATTTTTTTTTTATATCTTGAGCCATGAACTTGTACGATTTTATTTTTCTAAAAAAAGCTTGTTTTGCATCGAGGCATACACACCTCAGCCTCCGATTCAACCTTTCGCCGTAAACAACACATCAACGTCATCTCATCATGACGACAAGGGTTGCGGAAATCATCGGGCGAGGTGATTGATATCTTCGCATGAGATACCGGTTAGCTTAGTAATCTCAACGTCAAGGCGTTAAAAGGCGCACAAGTGGTTAAGATCAAGTTCCGAATCCTCTCCTCAAGCTTTTACGAAAGAAAGGGCGACGTAAGCTGAGGGTAACTTATGACGGACGTTTGGACAAGTACATCATCGAGGGTGGATTTAAAGAGGTGAAAGAAGGTAAACAGGAGTTTGGTGTCGCCAAATGTCGGGGAAAGGATAGGTGTATCGCTCATGGTAACGTTGAATAATGAAAGGGAGTATGTATGTTCCAAAAAGAATTCTAGAACGTGTTTGATGGAAGATGAGCCACTCAGAGTTCAAGGTGTGTGTGCAAGGTACAAAGGAATCCCGCGATTTCGGTGAGGGATTCAAATAGGATGGGGCCTATATCGGGATGCTTCACATCTCCGAGCATAACGCTGATCGAGAATCTTCAAGAATAAGAAGAATAAGAGATGAGAGTAATGTCGTTGAGCCCGGCAAAAAGATGCGGATGATGACCAGCGACGATGACTGCATCATTTTACCAAACCAGCGTTGGCAACCCGAAACGAAAAAGGAATCCTTGAGTTGAAGAATTTGATGGCATTTTTTTGTTTTGTTTTTTTTTTTGAGATACGCCAATACCGGGGAATAAGTGGTATTTGGAGTCCACTGTTTGCAGACCAGAGCGCAGGAGGGTTTCCGAATGTGAGTGGAAATGGTCAATGATAATATCAACAAGGTCGGGGGCATTCTTGCTTCTTCCAAGTGTTGGTTAGGTTCTTTACATGAAATGTGGGCGAAAATAGACACTTTAAACCGAAGTGTCTTTTTTTTTCCAGGGTGTCTCGAACGAAAGACCCAATACGAAACCATCGCTGGGTAGACCAAAATCCGTATGATTGAATGGCGTAGCGAGAGATGGAGGTACAAGCAAGGATATCCTGTACGAGTATTATGCAGACACACCAAAGCTCCGTTGCAAATCGGGATTTGGTTGCGAGACGATGTTGTCATGAGACGTCGAAATAGGATTGTTTGAAGGGCGAGTCGTGGCAATTCCGTTATTATAATCGCTCCCCGATGTCTGAAAGGATGGAGGATAGTCTGCAAAACTATCGTTGTGTGAACCTCGCGTCGATTGGGGTGTCGTAGGCCCAGTATGTGAAGACCAAAATGAATCGTAAGTTAGATTACTAGATGAAGTAAAGTTGAACATGTCTTTGGTTGATAGCGTGGGTGGTGCTTTAGGCGCAATAGGAGCCTTTTGGGACCGACCTCGTTGGTGTTTAACAGTAGGAAGAGGATTCATTACTGATGGTGCAGGATCAACTGGTGATCTGCTATTCCGAGGGGATGGAAGACCATGGTCTCCCAAAGGCATAGCATGATCCGTACCAGTCTGAGATGGTGGGGTGGGCAAGGACAGAGTGATTTCCGCATCCTCTAGTATGTCAACAAAGTCCGGTGTCGTTAACCTCAGAGATGGATCAATATTGGAGAATATAGTGTAATCATTAATAGGGTAAGGCTGTTGAGCAGGATTAGCAGCGTTTGCATCTTCGTTAGAAGTATGATTCTTGCTTTGATCGTAGCCCGGTAAGGTGTCCGCGCTAATAGAATTACGGCCTAGAGTTGAAGTAGCAAGTTTGAAGGATAGCGAGGATTGGACTGAGCTTGTTAACGGACCAACGAAGGACGTAGCCTGCTGATGAGTGGCAATGATGGACGGCGCGGGAAACGGCTTCGGTCCTCGTAGATGAGAATGGTGGAAATAAAGGTTCTCTACCTCGTTTAGATTCTGTTTTTGCTACAAATCAATTTGATGAGCATAATTGGGACTACTATGGCGCCGATATAGATATGCCACTCACCCAACCGTGTTCAACTTTGAGCCTGGCATATTGCAGTCGCATTTGCAACTGCCTGGAAAGCTAACAGTAGATATTAAATTTCTCAAAAGACCAGCATTACTTAATTGACGCACATGAACTGCTTTCGCTCTTTCCATCGTTTGCTTCCGTCGTTTCTCATTCTCAGACGCCTGTGCTGCAGCAGACAACGACGAGACCATTATGTTTGATTTTGTACCCTTAAGAGATGGTATTTTATCCTTCTAGTTCCGGACCCACGATATGGGGGGATAGCTGGTAGGAGATAAACTTGAAGGAAGAAGAGCTTTGACCAACCATGTTCGAGCAAGAGACTCTCACGTGATCTCACAAGACTCATCACGCGAGTTCGACCCTATTGCACAATGCCACTGCGTCTACATTCTTTAAATACAAATTTCCGAGCGGGCCCTAGGCTAGTAGTGTTGTCGAGTACTCCACGAAAGTACCCCACAGCGCTCTCCGTCTTCCGAAATCCCAAAACCCAAATCCCAAATCGGCAAGCTCCTAGCTTGGCACGACGACAGTTCCTAGCTCCCATTGAAATGACCAGTTATTGCATAATCGTTCCTTCAATAACACCAGTTGCCTTACGGAAGTCGGCTTACCCACCGAGGGCAAGTTCTCGTGGCAGTACATTACTTCAAATACACTTCCAGGCCCGAAAGTCTTGAATTATGTTCAGCAATGACGACGAAGAAGCTCAATGCATGGCCGTGTGGGGGATCATAGGATGCCAAAAGCAGCCCAAAGATTCAAGATATGAACCTTTTAGATTAGGATTATATATTAAGTATTCGATTTTTCACCACGATCATGGAAATAGTATCTGAAGGCGTACTTACTAAGTTTCTGGGCCATAACCAAGGTTTGAACGCCAGTAGCTAGAAGTGATGGACCACGACCTTGGTAGTATCACAGAATGAAGTATATTCACGCGGTGTTGGTGGCCCACGCGTATGGTGGGGCCTGTGAACCCGCTGTGGATGTCCGGCGAGAAATTTTTCAACCTGGGGCCCAAAAACAAGTATATGAGCTCAAACCTTGTTGGGATCCTACTGTTCTAAGATATTATGCCTCTTTCACCACCTTTAAACTTCACAAAGTGGCTAAATGACAACCAACATTTGCTACAACCCCCTGTAAACAACTTCTGCTTGTATAGAGGCGATGACTTCGTGGTAATGGCGCTTGGGGGTCCAAATCAAAGGCTGGACTATCATATCAATGAAACAGAGGTACGGATACAGGCAATAATTTGTGCCCACCTAACCTCCTTGCATCTGTATAGGAATGGTTTTACCAACACAAGGGTGGTATGCTTCTGCGAACGGTTGATGACGGAAAGTTTCGGGATATCCGGATTGAAGAAGGGGAGATGTTTTTACTTCCGTGTACGTTACACCTCGTCCTTGAGGGTCACTGTTGAGAGTATTCAAATTTTGTAGCAAATACGCCTCATAACCCCGTCCGATTCGCTAACACTATTGGCCTTGTGATTGAACGCGTTCGACCAAAGGGATCTTTAGGTTGGTTAGAGAGAGAAGTTACCCATGCCATAATCTAATTGAGGTTCTTAGATCGCCTTCGTTGGTATTGCTCTAACCCTGTTCATATTCAGCCTACCATCATAAGGGAGGAATCGTTCCATGTCACCGACCTGGGAACACAGCTGAAGCCTGTCATTGAAAAATGGATGAACGATGCCGATAGTAGGAAGTGTCCTCATTGTAGCGTTATCGCCAATACAAAATAACACCCTGCATGTATGTACATCCTTTTCAATGATTGACACCTCACAAGATGCGGCTGACAGCAGTGCACCAGATAAGCACAGTAACATTGTATCTTACAGCGATATTGATCCTCGAAAACTCTACCTGTTAACTCAGTTGCAATGTCCCCGATGTCTGACGGATCAAGAAAGGTTCCCTTGTCCGGATTGTCTGGCAATTCACGATCTCTAGTGAGTAGAAGTTTAGAACTGTTCTTCTCAGGAGGTCCCGAGATCTGGTACTATGTATAGTCAAAATCTCGCAGGCTTAATTTATTTTGGACCAGCTGACACAAAAATTTAATTGATCCATATGGTTTGCCTGTCACTGTCACCGGTCAGTGACAGTGACAATGACAGACGCGCCTATCTGTATTCTTCGTCAGCAGCATTTTCATTGACAACAAAACCTTCGAGTTCTCCGTTAGCTAGCAGTATATAGCTAGCTTGGCTACTGTTTTTGTATTTCTCAGAAGATCTTCACGATCTTCACGAATTTACACAGGATTTTATACACTGTCTGTCGTGCTTTGGATCCTCCGCTGCTGACTCTCAAAAATTGACAGTCGCGCCTTCGACTACCGATCGGAAGAAGTCCAATCCCGTTCCGCTTCGGCGAAGGCCTCGAATCAGATAACGATGGGCCATACTTTAGGCTCACCCCACACTGCTCCAAGCTGCTCCATCGGCGTCAGAGGGCCAAACATGCGTTGTGTCGCTTCAATAACTTGACAAGGCAAGATTGACTACAATAAGCTATGGCTTGCGGCCAGCAACCCCTATCTAATACGCAATTATCGCGATTGATGAGGCGGTTAGGACCACATCACAAGGTATCATTCGCCTGTCAATTTATTTAAATGATCAGAGCATTTCAAGCCATGATTCGTTTATTAATAGCTCCAAGCTAGGTGCCAAATGTCCAGCTGGGACAGTGATTTTTCCAGGCAGTGCAATTCACAAGAGACATTCAATTGTTCCATTCAGTTTCCCTTTACCTAATCCTATAAAAGCTACTCCATACCCCCCACAACTTTTTTCTGTCAGGTAGTTGCAATCGCCTAGCTTTTGACAATGTCTTACAACAGTAACAACAACAACGATTCGTACGGATCTTCTCGCAACAACGACAACTCCTACGGCTCTTCTAACCAGGATTCTTATGGTTCGTCAAACAACGACTCCTCTAAAAGAAACACCGACTCGTATGGCTCCAACAATAACAATGACTCGTACGGCTCAGCTAACAAGAAGAGCGACTCCTATGGGTCGTCTGACAAGAACAACGACTCTTCCAACAACGATTCCTATGGGTCGTCTAACAAGAACACCAGCTCGTACGGTTCTTCCAACACTGACTCCTATGGGTCATCCAACAAGAACAACGACTCTTCCAACAACGATTCCTATGGGTCGTCTAACAAGAACACCAGCTCGTACGGTTCTTCCAACACTGACTCCTATGGGTCATCCAACAAGAACAACGACTCGTACGGCTCTTCCAACAACGACTCATCTAACAAGAACACTGACTCTTACGGCTCTTCCAACAATGACTCCTATGGGTCGTCCAACAAGAACGACTCTTCCAATAACGACTCATCCAACAAGAACACTGGCTCGTACGGCTCTTCCAACAATGACTCCTATGGGTCATCCACCAAGAACAACGACTCGTACGGCTCTTCCAACAACGACTCCTATGGGTCATCCAACAAGAACACTGACTCGTACGGCTCTTCCAACAAAAACGACTCCTATGGGTCGTCCAACAAGAACGACGACTCATATGGCTCGTCTAACAAGAACAAAAACTCCGACGAGTCTTCCAACAACAACAACAACAACGACAACAACAACAATTCCGGGTCGACTGGCAACCAAGGTGATTGGATTGGTAGCACTATCAAGTCTGCAGCGAGCAAGGCCGGTTACAATATTGTGAATTACTACTTGTTTCATCATGGGTTTTTCTTGACTGACTTGAATTGTCTATTTACAGGACGAGGAAACTGCTACGCAGATTGGAGGAGGTTTGAAGGACGCTATAGGCAAGTTCGGTGGAAAATGTAAGCATTCAACATTTTCTATTATATATATATGTACCTTCACAACTCATATACTGCTCATAGTCGGAAATTAAGAAATGAAGAGGGACCAATTCCCCGTGTAAAATAAAGAATCAGTGTAAATAGATCAAATGAATTGAAACAATGGAATTGCGAAGCTTTAAAATCTGTCCAAGTTACTGAAAGTCCGAATCAAATTACCTAGAGCAGACGGTGTGGTTGGCAATTGAATTTAGACCATACACTGTCAGGTCGCCTCTGAGGACGGTCCGCAAAACAAAACAAAAAACGAAACGACGCAATCTTCATTGCATGAGAGTTTCTCCGAGCGTGATAGTTATAGCTATGCATTATGTACAAATCTAAGGAGGGGGAGTCCGACCATAACTTTTCGCAACGCCACTTGTAAAAAAAAATAAAAACCTAACGGAAAAGTATAAAAGCTACGGCGTAGCTTTTATGTTACAAGTGTTTGCTTCGTCTTGCTTAGGTGGGACATAGTCTCATCAGAGAAGCCCAGATGAGCTTTGACCAGTTCAGGTGGTGTAAGCGCAAGCCATTGGGTTAGAGAAATATCTTGGAAGAGATCTAGTGACACGATAAAAAAGACAGTTCATCAGATAAAAAAAATTGACCACGTACTCGTTTTTAAGATTTCAATGAACTTCAAGGTTGTGTTTCCGGTATTTTCTATGTAATGGCCTGAAGGAAAAAAAAAGAAGGGATATTTGAGAATTTAAAAGTAAATTGTCTTTTGAAATGTGCAGACCGAATGAAGCCGGGATATACGCAATGTCACCAGGCTAGGTATAGATCCGTCAGATATCTAATCATATAGACACAGAATACAAACGTACATAGAAGTCGTATGTGGCTGCATTACTTTGTGATGCAAAGAGTGTGATTCTTGCCTCACCAGATCTGAACGATAAGGTATGCTGCATCAGTCATTTTAGCAAGCAACTGTGACAACAAAAAAAAGTTACATAAAGAATGTCCATTCAGGCTGTGTAGGGTGCCACTGAGAAAATCAATGTCAGGGTGGAAAGACTTGGGTGAAGGTATCGTGAATAACGAACATGCAATTCTCTGCAACGTTAAATAACTAAGATTTCAGTCGTTATGTACGGCGGAGAGCTGAAACGACTTACCTCATCCCTCCGACATCAATTTCGACCTCAGCGGCAGAGATCTTTTCAGAAACAGTGAAAGTTCTCGTGTCTACCACCTTGACAGAACCTCCTATCTTCTTCACAGCAGGGACCTTGGATAATTGGAAAGTAAATGGATGTGGCGTGTTATTGGGAATGACCACGTCCTTGTTGATGTCTCGTGGGGGTGGTTGTGCTAGGACAAGACAAGGTAAGGCTTTTCCTTTTCTCATTTCGAATGCAGCTCGGTTTGAACACCTTACAGGGAAATATATAGAGTTCACTTTGAGGAATGTGGTCAAAGGCTTGTAAGTTGCCATCCATTCCAAAATTCTTGGCGAGTACAGATTTTGGAACATGAGCAAGCCAATCAGTGAGCAGGAACGTGGCGTCTTCTGAAAAATTCCCCTCGTCGAAGATGAGAATGAACTCAGCACCGTCTGGTGTGGTATCTTTCGCTTGAATCGAATGTGGGTTACCGGCAGGAAAATACCACAGATCGCCTTCAGACTAGTGTGGATCGAAATTGATGACGGAAGATGTGTTTTGGTACACAGAAACTCACAACATCTCCCACCCAAACTTGGCCTTCCGGCGTAATTGTGCTAATCCTAAGATCGCCCTGGGTGATCCACTCAACAGAAAGGTTATAGCGGCGTCTGTCATTTTACTCACTTTAAGAACATAGGCCCACTAGTCATCGTTGTCAGTGCCTGTGGTGTGGTATTACAACGTCAAAGAAAAAACCTCAGCTGTGAGATGCCAATGCATTTCCCTGAAAACGTGATTAATGAGCCTGTTGCTCTATTTTTTTTTCGACCTTACGAGAAAAACCTTACCGTATTGCACCTGCTTTGAGACGCATGTTAACACCTTCGATCTGACCGTCAACCATTGATGCTCAAATGATGTTTGTGAAATTTACCAGCAATATCGGTTGCCTGGGGCAGAACATCAACTGTGGGAGAAGATAGAATCATATCGAATAAAATAAGAAAATGGAAGAAGCACACCATTCTGTTGCCTGGCCCAGCCCCCATTGCTGAGCCTGTTATGGCTCAAAGAAAACGGCCACTTGAAGTTTTTTACATCGCCGTGGTCAGTGGTGGGAGGTGCCAGTAGGTCAGCGTTCTGGAGATCCAATGGTACATTTTGTGGACCCAGAACAGAAGCACCCAGCTGACCCCGTTGCGGACTAGGGAATGGACCAGAATTAGGAGTCCACAGTTCATTATTAGGATCTGAATCAGTGTATGCGATCTTGAGTTGGGAAGAAGAGGCAGGTGCAGCGAACGATGTTGAACGTAGAAGCAAGTATGCAAAAACCACTAAAGCTTGGCGCCTCATGATGAGATCGAACTTTGGCAATAGTTATGGAGGTACTGGAAGTGCAAAGGGCGATGGGAGGCATAAACGCAGTAGCCAGGCTGTAGCTTTAATCTACTTACAAGCACCACCGAAAGGGATAAATTGATATCCTACTCGCCAGCAGCTCGTTGAACCTTGCGATGCATCACCTTAGAACCATTTACTACGCCAGAAGCTAGGCTAAGTGGAATCCTCGGAGATGAAACAGCAAAAACCCCGGTGGCTAAAACGTCCAGCTGAGAATGGAGCTGATAATAGAAATCCGCTGTGTCACCAAATACTCTGGGGGACAACAACGTAAGTGAAAACTAATGACACGGGGAAAGGGCTTACAGTTCTTGGGGAAAATCAACAGCTGATGATGCATCGATGATGAGTAACGGTTAACGGCAAAGCATACCGGACGCCGTAGTAGGCTTGATCTCATTTCGCTGACAACAGGGACATCTTCGACGGATTTTTGAGTTTGGGTTCGAGCAGATCGGCCAGTATTACGGCAGGATCTCAAGCTCAAGATGGATAGCTCCTTAAAATTGATCACAATGTTGCCGTCATACGCGATTAGAGCGGTTTTGATTTACTTCTGCAGTAGTAAAAGACAAGGGCGAAAGCAGTAATTTTTTTTGAAAAAAAAAAAACAGGGGAATTGTCAGGCAT
>Ga0193742_1001055_pt1 | contig 17236 bp, 27 predicted proteins | sample L2c1metaG_FD_165511 | JGI IMG/M metagenome (GOLD analysis project Ga0193742, IMG submission 165511) | Soil microbial communities from a riparian zone of the East river system, Colorado, United States - L2c1 | ecosystem: Environmental > Terrestrial > Soil > Riparian zone | place: USA: East River... | reverse complement strand
TCACCTTCAACCGCGGCGTGCTCGGCCAGGCCTCCCACCTCGTTCTCGTCCTCACTCAGGACGCCACCGGTGGCCGGCTCGCCACCTGGCCCGCCAGCGTGCTCTGGCCGGCCGGCGCCGCTCCGGTGCTCTCCACGGCCCCCGGCGCGGTCGACCTCGTCTCCTTCGTCTCCTACGACGACGGCACGAGCTGGTTCGGCGACACCGTCGGACAGGACTACTCCTAGATCACCACGAGCCCCGAGGGGGAGTTTCGTCATGCCCGCGCACAAGAAGCAGTCCGATGTCGAGGCCGCTGGCCGTCGCACCGACAAGGGCAACATCGAGCAGCTCGACTCCGCCGGCCAGGGCCTGCCGGTCGAGGAGGACACCTACGTCTCCAAGAGCGAAGGCATCTCCGGCCAGAACGTCGGTCGCCTGACTCGCCCGGTCTGACCCGCACACACGAAGGCCCCGACCCCGCTCCCCAGCGGGTCGGGGCCTTCGCGATGTGGGGCCACCTACAGCCCGGGTCTCGATCCACCGAGGTACTCGCCGCGTCCGTCCCCAGTGTTACCCACGACCTCAGGGAGTCCCCATGCCCAGCTGGTTCGAGGTCGTGCGTCAGCTCCGTGTCAACCGCGCTGTCGAACGGCGCCTCACCATCCTGGAGTACCGCATGGCCCTCACCGACCAGGCCCTCGCCGACCTCGACGCCGCCACCAACGAGGTCGCCACCGAGCTCGACGAGCTGCGCGACCTGCTCACCGACGCCGACGCCGCCGTCGCCGACCGGATCACCGCGGCAGCCACGCGCCTGCGCGGCCTCGCCGCCGACCCCGAGCAGCCCGTCCCGCCGAACATCGACGTCTGACGGCCCCGACTCCGTCGGACCGACCGGCCCCGCCCCTCTTCCCCTTGAGGGCGGGGCCGGTCCCGTTTCCCCCTCTCCACGCGGCCCTGGAGGCCGTCACCAGGCCCTGGAGGCCGATATGAGCACGCCTGAAGGAACACCCACGTCCGAGTCGCCCCCCGGCGATACCAGCGCCGAGGACGAGGCCGCCCAGCGCGCCCTCGCCGACGCGGCGGCCCAGGAGGCCGACGACGACGGTGACGACGACGACGGCGAGGACAAGTTCGACGAGCAGCGCGCCCGTCGAAAGATCGACAAGGCCAATCGCGAGGCCAAGTCGCTGCGTGATCGGATCAAGGCCCTAGAGCCGCTGGCCCAGGAGGCCGAGAAGCGTCGCAAGGGCGAGCTGACCGAAGCGCAGAAGCTCACCGAGGAGAAGGCCGCCCTCGAAGTCGAGCTCGCCGAGCTGCGCACCTCCAACGTGCGCCGCGAGGCCGCCGAAGCAGCGGGGCTGCCGGCGAAGTTCGTGAAGTACATCAACGCTGCCGAGCCCGCCGAAGCCCTCGCTCAGGCGAAGGAGCTGGCGAAGGAATTCAAGAGCGCCAACAACGAAGGCGGCGGTGGAACCGGAACCGGAAAGCCGGACTACCGCCAGGGCGCTCGTGGAGCCAGCAACTCCGGCAGCAATGCCACACCCGATGACCTGCTCCGCCAGATGGCGGGGCGTGGTCGCTGATTTCGCAGCCCCCATGCCGGCGTAGCCGCACGGCTGCACGAGAGAGGAAGTAGTCGTGCCCACCTACAATACCGGCATCAATCGCGGCGACCCGCCTTATGGGACGGATCCGATCGTTCCGGAGCCGCTCTCCGCGGACATCATCCAGGAGCTCCCGGAGACCTCCACGGTCATGCGGATGGCCCGCAAGGTGCCGATGTCGACACGGACCCAGCGCATGACCGTGCTCGACACGCTGCCCGTCGCCTACTTCGTGTCCGGCGACAGTGGCCTGAAGCAGACGACGAACATGGAATGGGCGCAGGTCTCCCTGGTCGTCGAGGAAATCGCGGCGATCGTCCCCATTCCGGACGCGTACATCGACGACGCGCACATCCCGATCTGGTCCGAGGTTCGCCCCCGGATGGTCGAGGCCATCGCGAAGAAGATCGACGCCGCCTGCCTCTTCGGTGTCAACAAGCCCTCCACGTGGTCGCCGGCCCTGGTGCCCGCCGCCATCGCCGCAGGCAACACCGTCCAGGCCAACAACCAGGACCTCCCGCTGAGCATCGCCGAGCTGGCCGAGAAGGTCTCCCTCGACGGCTACACGGAGATCAACGGTTGGGCCGTCCAGCCCGGCTTCAAGTGGCGCCTGCTCCGCGTCCGAGCCCAGGACTCCGGCGTTCCCATCTACGAGCCGAACCTGCAGTCCGGTCGCGGCGGCAGCCTGTACGGCTACCCGATGGACGAGGTCCGCAACGGTGCCTGGGACGCCTCCCAGGCGGCCCTGCTTCTCGGCGACTGGAACAAGGCAATTATTGGCACGCGACAGGACATCACGTTCAAGATGTTCGACCAGGGCGTCATTAACGACGACGAAGGTGTCGTTGTCTGGAATGCAATGCAACAGGACGGACAAGCAATGCGGGTGGTCATTCGTCTCGCGTGGGCAACAGTGAATCCGCTCACTGCGCTCAACGACAACGACGCGACCCGGTTCCCGTTCGGCGTCCTGACCGCCGGCTCTGCGTCCAGCTAAGGCAGCGCCGAAAGCAAAGGTTGCCGGCGCTGTACGTGGAGGCGGCGCCGGCAACTTCTCCTCCACGAACTCCACCGCGCGAAGGGAATGGCGTGCGCATTCTCGCCATGGCACATGCCTACCCGCCGGCTCATAACGCTGGCGCTGAGATGACGTTGCATTCGATGCTGCGTCATCTCAGCGAGCGTGGCCACGACGTGCACGTGCTGCTGAGCCGGCCGATGGCGGGCCACCTGGTCGACTATCAGTTCGACGACGTCCACGTGCACGTCTACCGCCACGTCGGTGACCCGATGCCCTACATCGTCGGCGACTCCCACGTCGACGTGGTCATCTCGCACCTGGAGAACACGCTGCGCGCGGCGGCGCTGTGCGACATCTACCGGGTCCCGCTGGTGCACTTGATCCACAACAACCACGAGTTCACCAAGGGTGCGCTACGCCGAGGCCCCTGCCAGCTGGCGGTCTTCAACACGGAGTGGATGCGCGAGGACTTCGAGGAGTTCTGGTCCCACGCCGGCAACGGCCGGATGCCGCGCCACGTCGTCATCCACCCGCCGGTCATCGGTGACCACTACCGGGCCACGCACGGCCGCAAGATCACGTTGATCAACCTCAACGAGGACAAGGGCGGCGGCCTGTTCTGGCGCCTCGCCGAGGCGATGCCCGAGCGCCAGTTCCTCGCCGTCACCGGCGCCTACGGCGTGCAGGTGATTCCCTCCACGATCCCGCCCAACGTGACGGTCCAGGCCCACGTGCCGCCCCGGTTGATGGCCAGCCAGGTCTACGCCAACACCAAGATCCTGCTGATGCCCTCGATCTACGAGAGCTACGGGCGCACCGCCATCGAGGCCGCCCACTGCGGCATCCCCACCGTGGCGCACCCGACCGCCGGCCTCAAAGAGGCCCTCGGCAAGGCCGGGACCTTCGTACACCGCAGCGACCTGGAGGGCTGGGTGCTGGCGATCAAGTACCTGACCTCGCCACGCGGCTTCTCGACCATGTCCGCCCAGGCCAAGGCCCACGCCGAGTCGCTCGACCCGACCGGTGACCTCGACCGCTTCGCCGACGCGATGGAAGGGGTGGCCCGCCGTGGTCTTGCCCTCGCTCGCTGACCTGGAAGACGTCGAAGACCGTCTCGGCCGCGACCTGGAGACCGCCGAGCAGCGCCGAGCCGATGCGCTGCTGCGCGACGCCAGCGTGGTCGTCCGCAACTACACGCGGCGGGACTTCACCCTCGTCGAGAACGAGGTGGCCCGATATCTCCCACGAGGCCGCAAGGTGGTGCTACCCAAGCGCCCGGTGATCGCGGTCAACAGCGTGAAGGCCGTCATCGGCTACGGCACCCACCAGACGATCACGGTGCTGTCGTTCTGGAGCTGGGTCGCCGGCAACGAGATCATCCTCGGCGAGCCGTCGCTGATGATCAACGGCCCCAGCTACGAATGGAACGACTCCAATGTGTGGGCGGAGGTCGACTACGACCACGGCTTCGCTGAGGTCCCCGCCGACATCATCAGCGTCGTCGCCAACCTGGTCGTCCGCAACCTGACTGTCCCGAAGGCCGGCATGATCGACATGGAGTCGGTCGGCCCCTACAGCGCGCGCTACGCCACCTTCACCGCCTCTGGCCCCCTCGGACTCGGCGAAGCCGACCGCCAGGTGCTCAACCGCTACCGCTCCAGCATCAACCACACCGTCGAGTTGAGGGCCTGATGACCGACCATTCCCCCGACGAGCACGTGGTCACCGGCTCCCCGCACGAGCGGATGCGTCGCATCATGGCGCGACACCTCTGCGGATGGATTTCCGGACATCACGCCCCTGTCGACCACTTCCTCGCTGATGCCGACCTGATCCTGCGCGAGGCCCACGAGCACGGCCTGCGGATCCACTCCGTGGGCGCCACGTCCAACGACATCGACGGCTTCGTCGAGATCGCGTGAACATCCTGGCTCGGATTCACCTCTACCCGCCGCACCACTGCGCGGGCGCCGAGATGATGCTGCACGAGCTGCTCAAGGCGCTGGTCCGCCGCGGGCACCGGGTGCAGGTGCACCTGAGCCGCTTCTCCCGCACCACCACGCCCTACATCCTCGACGGCGTCGAAGTGTACCCGCGCGACAGTCGGGACTGGCAGGACGCCGCCTACAAGGCCGACGTCCTGATCACCCACCTCGACAACACGTCCACGGTGATCTCCGCGGCGCTGGCGTTCAAGAAGCCGCTGGTCCAGGTCCTGCACAACACCCACCCGCCGACCCGGATGTGGGCGAGCTGCAAGAACGACCTGATCGTCTACAACAGCGACTGGATGCGCCGGGAGCTGGGCAACCACCCCAACGGCGTCGTCTGCCGACCCCCGGTCCGGGTCGTGGACTACGACGTCGGCGAGCCCGGCGGCATGTCCACCCTGGTCAACTTGCAGCAGGCCAAGGGCGGCGTCATCTTCGCCCAGCTGGCCGCCCTGCACCCCAACGTCGGCTTCCTCGGCGTGCTCGGTGCCTACGGTGAGCAGTTGGACCCACGACTGCCCAACGCCCTGATCCGCCAGCACGGCCTGGACATGAAGTGGGCCTACGCCCGCACCAAGGTCCTGCTGATGCCCAGCTCGTACGAGTCCTACGGCCGGGTCGGGGTCGAGGCGATGTGCTCGGGCATCCCGGTGATCGCCTCCGACACCCCCGGCATCCGCGAGGCCCTCGGCGATGCCGGCGCCTACCTGCCGCTGGACGCCGACGTCCACGCCTGGTCCGACGAGCTCTACCACCACCTCCACGACCCGAGGTTCTACGCCCGCCAGTCGACGAAGGCCCGCTCCCGCGCCACCGCCGTCGACCTGCTCGCCGCCGCCGAGGTCGAGACCTTCTGCACCCGAGTGGAGTCCCTGTGACCGTTCCCACGCCGGCCCCGCCCGGCCTGCGTCTGATCCCACAGTTCGACCACGACAACCTGCCCATCGCCGACTGGCAGGACTACCGCAAGACCACCGTCACCGCGATGATCCGGATGCTGGGTCCGTTCACCTGTCACACCCAGGACAACAACTACGTCACCTGTCAGGACGGCTGGCTCGCCCTCGACACCGTTGGCCACCCGTACCCCATCGCCGCCGCCGAGCACGACGCCAGCTACGAGCTCGCCGTCGAGGACGACGAGTGAGCGAGCGGTTGCCGGCGATCCGGATCATCGGCCACGACACTATCCGCGAGATGGAGATCGACACCCTCAAGATCAAGGGTGTCCAGTGGGCGAAGGTCGAGCTCGGCGTCGACGACCTCGCCGCGGTCACCTTCCAGGTCCTCACCGACGACCTCACGGTGCAGGAGTCGTGAAGCGCTTCCGCGGCTACCGGGCCAACCCGCCGGCCGAGTACTACGACAAGGGCACCGCCAACGCCCCCACCGAGGCCCAGTACGAGGGCGTGGTGTTCACCGACGGCACGCTCGCCCTGCGCTGGCGCACCGCGTTCCGCTCGACCTCGCTGTGGGACTCCTACGCCGACTTCTTCGAGGTCCACGGCCACCCCGAGTACGGAACGATCATCGAATGGCTGGACGAGTGAAGCCCTGTTCCGGCGGCGACTGCATCAAGGTCGACATGGCTGCCGGTTCCGACAAGGTGATCCTCTGGTCCTCGCGTGCCCCAGCCGGGGCGCTCGCGACGCTCGCGGTCGACCCCGACGAGTGGATCAAGTTCGTCAAGCAGGTCAAGGCCGGCGAGTTCGACCACGTCCTGCCCGACGACTAGGAGCTCACTGTGCCCCCACCCTTCCCTGGCGGTGAGACGATCACCCTGCGCCGGATGCGGCCCACCGGTACCCGCGATGTCTACGGCGCCCTGGTGATGGCTCCCCACGACGAGACCGTCGCCGGCACCGTGATCTACCCGCAGTCCTCCAGCGAGGTCGCCCAGGGCCAGGAGCGCTCTCGCATCGCACTGACCGTCGTACTGCCCCCCACCGTCACTGTCGACGCGATCGACCGCATCGTCTGGCGCGGCAAGGAGTACGAGATCGAAGGCGAGCCGGAGCCGTTCCAGTCTCCGTTCACCTCCACGAGCCTGCAGACGCTGACGATGTACCGGGTGGAGGGCTGAGCTGTGCCGATGCGCTACGCCGGCTCCAAGTCCCACTACGAGCACAACTACTCCAACTTCGGCCGCGAGGTCCTGCGCTCGGGCTTCATGCGTCAGCAGATGCGTGACCGGGGCTACGCCGTCCTGCTGGCGGCCCAGGCGCTGGCTCCCGTCGACTCCGGCGAGTACCTGCGCAGCTTCGAGCTCACCACCGGCATCCGGGCCACCGGCAAGCGCGGTGCCCGGCGCGTCTTCGCCCGCGTCACCAACACCTCCGACCACGCCATCCACGTCGAGTTCGGCTTCGGCAGGACGAAGCGGTACCGAGTCCTGGGCCACGCCCTCGGCGTCATCCCCGGCGACCAGGTGGCCGGCGCATGAGCTCGCCGCCCGGGCCGCCCCCGTACGCCTGGCAGGTCGAGGACGGGCCGATCCACGGTCTCAGCTGGGCCAAGCAGGAGGCCCCGGTCGAGCGCAACGCCCCGGCGATGGTGGTGCTGCGGCCCGGCGACAAGGTCCTGGTCGCTCTCGTTGATGATCCGCCTCCGGAGGAAGCACAAGAGTGGGCTCGGCAATTGCACAGTGCATTCCGCGGCGTGGAGTTCGTGATCGCCGGTGGGGTCGCCGGCCTCGCGGTCCTCGGCGGGGGCGACCGGGGATGAGGCAGCTCAAGTTCCCGTCGATCGAGCAGATCCTGGTGGCGCATCTACCCACGGTGCATGGCGTGCCCGATGTGACCTCGGAGCTGCCCCACGACTTCCAGAACGCCGACGGGCCCACCCACATGATCCCGGTGGTGTTCGTGGAGCGGATCTCCGGTGCTGAGCTGAACAACCGCCTGGACCGGCCCATCGTCGACATCGACGTCTACTCCTTCGACCGGGCTCAGGCCCAGGACATCGCCGAGGAGATCCGCGCCTACCTGCGCAACGACCTGCCCGGCTCGACGGTCGAGGGCGTGGTGTTCACCCGGGCCCGCACGATCATCGCGCCCCGTCGTCTGGCCCACGCCAACCCGCGGCTGTTCCGCTACAGCGCCAACTACGAGCTCCTCCTGCACCCCGCCTAAGTCGCCTCCACCTCCACGCCCCACCCAGCCCCCGCCCTCGGCGGGGGCTTTTCTTGTTGAGAGGGAAGAATCGCCGATGGCAACAATCGCGCGTTCCGTCGACCTGTCTGTCGTCGGCGCTAATGGCGGCGGCTGGTGCACCGACCTGGGTGCCGCCATCCCCACTACGCCCACCGATGCCGTGACCCAGCCGGCGGCCGAGTTCTTGCCGCTCGGCGCCATTTCCGAGGAAGGCCTCACCTACGGATTCGATGAGGACTCGCAGGAGTTCCTCGCCTGGGGTCAGCTGACGGCATACCGGTCCCAGATCACCCGGTCGCTGCGTACGTTCCAGTGCATTCTCTGGGAAACCAACCGGGCGGTCTGCAAGAGCGTGATGTTCCGGCTCCCGGTCGCCGACGTCACCACCGCCGGTGACGGCACCTTCGCCTTCGAGGAGACGGCGACTCCGACCCCGGACCGCCGGTCCTGGCTCTTCGACGTCATCGACGGCGAGACCATGGAGCGATTCTTCGTGCCGGTCGGGGAAATCACCGACCGCGACGACGTGGAGTTCACCTCGGAAGAGGTGGCCGGCTACAACATCACGGTCACCGCCTACGCCGACTCCAGCAACGTCACCGTGTACCACCTCGGCCAGGTCAACCTCGCCGGCAGCTGATATGCCATGACCACAACTGCATACTCCACCTCCACGACAACTTCATTCCCTGGAGCTTCCCATGCCTGACACCGTGACCATCCGCCCGACGAACCTGTCCAAGGTCGCACCGGAGGATCCGGCCCCGAGCACCGCCTCGGCGGCCGAGAAGGAAGTCCGCGGCGAGCTCATCCAGGGCGAGCTCGCTGGCAAGGTGGTCTACGTCAAGCCGGTGAAGCAGTGGCGCGCCTCGGCCCTCCATGCGCTCCGCGAGGGTGACCTCATGGGTTGGGCCGAGGCGACGCTGTCCGACGACGACTGGGATGTCTGGCTGGACGTCGATCCCACGATCGAGCAGATCGAGGGCTTCTTCGCCTCCATCAACACCGGCCTCGGGACAGACCCGGGAAACTCGCGGCGCTCGCGGCGCTCGTCGACACGCACGCGGAGGCGCTAGAAGCCGACCTGCACCGGTGGTACGGCCTGGACCTTCTCGACCTGTGGCGCAACAACGACCGCGTCACCTGGCGGAAGCTCAAGGTGCTCATCGAGCAGCTCCCACCGGAATCGGCATTGTCGACACAGCTCCGCCTCGAAATCGGTGACGCCCCACCCGGCCACGATCACGATCCCGAGACCGAACAGTGGTCGCGCACGGAGCATTTGCTGGCCGCGGTGAAGGATGAACTCACGGCCCTGCGCTACTCCTACACCGCCGCGCACAGCAAGCAGCGGCCCCGATGGAAGCCGGCACCCACTCCACGACCGGGGGTCAAGTCGAAGAAGAAGCGTTCGCGCCTGAACAACGCTCAGGTCGACGCGCTGGCGGCCCACCTCGAACGCACGCAGGGGGACCCGCTCAACAACTGAATCGAGGAGCGCCATGGCCGTCACCGTCGGCGCCGTCTACGTCGAAGTCCTGCCCTCGGCGAAGGACTTCGTCAAGGAGATGCTCAAGGACATCCTCCCCGAGGCCGACAAGGCCGGTAAGGAGATCGGCGAGCGGGTCGGCAAGGCCTTCGACGACGAGGTCAAGAAGGAGATCAAGGACTCCATCGAGGAGGGTGTCGAGGAGTCCGACCCCGAGGACGAGTCGGCGAAGAAGGGCAAGAAGGCCGGCGGCGCGTTCGCCAAGACCTTCAAGGCCGAGCTGCAGGCGGCCCTGCGCAGCCTCCCCGACGCCGACATCGACGGTGACAACACCGGTGCCCTGGCCGAGGTCGCCGAGGTTCGGGCAGCGATCGCGTCGCTGTCCAAGCAGACGGTCGGCGTGTCCATCGATGCCGAGGACGGCCTGCGCGCGGTCCGACGGATCCGCGAAGACCTGATCGCGATCCAGGATCGGACCATCGACGTCGACTTCGACATCGACTCGGCCCTGGCCTCCCTCGGCAAGCTCGAACAGGGCATGCTGCGCACGTTCCAGGACTCGCAGGGCAGCTTCGCCCGGTCCATCCGGGGCGCCATCGACAGCGCCGTGCGGGCGCTGCCGGACATCAAGCTCGACGCCGACACCTCCGACGTCGAGCAGGACCTGGCGGTCGTACGGTCGTGGCTCGCCGAACTGGCGGACAAGCGCATCGACATCGACATCTCGACCGAGGAGGCGGTCCTCGAACTCGTCCGGATCGACGAGATGCTCGACGGCCTGGAGGGCCCGCACAACATCCGGGTGCAGACCGACATCGACGCGGCCCGTGCCGCGCTGGCGAAGTTCACCCAGGACGTCACCGAGGATGTCGCCGAGGCCGGCGAGCGGTCCGTCGGCGCCTTCGTGGACCGTTGGCGCCGGGAGCTCACCAAGGCGGCCGGCACGCTGCCCGACATCGAGGTCGGTGCGGACACCACGCCGGCCCTGGCCGAGGTCGCCCGGCTGCGTGCCGAGCTGCTGAAGCTGGCGGCCCGCATCGGTGTCGACGTCGATGGTGCCCAGGCGTTCACCGAGCTGGGCCTGCTGCAGGCCGCCGCCGACGCCCTGGACACCACCGACATCGACATCGCGGTGCGCTCCGACCTGGCCAGCGTCATCGCTCAGATGGCAGCGCTGCGCGGCGTCGCGGCCGTTACCGCCGAGGCCGTCGACGAGGCTGTCGGTGAGCGGGCCGCCGGGCGGGTCGGCCGCTTCCGGTTGATGCTCACCGCGATCATCGCCCTGCTTCCGTTGATCGCGGGGGCGGTCGTCGCACTGCCGGCGATCTTCGCCGCCATCGTCGGGCCGGTGCTGGCCATCGCCGCCGGTGCCGAGGGAATCAAGGCGGCGTTCTCCGAGCTCACCCCGGTCGTCAACGAGATCAAGGAGGCGACGTCTGCCGCCTTCGAGCAGGGGCTTGCCCCCACGGTCGAGCGGCTGCGTCAGTCCATCCCCAGCCTGACCGACGACATCGTGCGGACCGCCGAGGCCCTCAGCTACGTCGCCGAGCAGATCACCATCACCGCGACCTCGGCGAAGAGCCTCAACGGCATTCAGGACAACTTCTACCTGATCAACGAGATCATCCGTCAGTCCGCGCCGTGGCTGCAGCTGTTCACCGAGAACATCATCCGGCTGACCACCATCGGTCTGCAGGGGATGGACACCTTCGGCGAGGAGATGCGCCAGGTCGGCGAGGTCTGGGCCGGCGTGATCGCTCGGCTGCAGGAGAGCGGCGCGGGCGAGGCGGCGGTGCGGGGCCTGCTCCAGGTGCTCGCCGAGCTGCTCAACCTGGCCGCCGGGCTGACCGAATTCGGCGCCGTCCTCGGTGCGGCATTCGGCCCGGCCCTGGCTGCGGCGATCAGCGGACTCGCGCAGATCTTCGTCACCTTTGCCGGGACGCTGGACTCACTGCCCGAGCCGCTGCAGACGATCGCCTCGATCGCGACCGTCGTCGGCCTGGCGATGCTGGTGCTCGGTACCCGGATCACCACCGCCGCGGTCGCGATGCGGACCGGACTCGTCTCGGCCGGCACCGCCGTGCTCACCACGTTCCGCCTGGTGTCCGGCATCATCGCCGGCACCAGTGGCAGCCTGCTCGGCGTCAGCGCAGCGGCCCGGGTCGCCGGAGTCTCGCTGGGCATCGCCGCCGCTGCGGCACGCACCCTCTGGACCGCCCTGGGCGGCGGCGTCGGCATCGCGATCACCGCCCTGGTCATCGGCCTGTCGGCGCTGGGCCAGAGCCAGGCCGACGCGGCAGCCGAGGCCGAGGCGCACCGGGCCGCGGTCGAGCAGCTGTCCAGTGCGCTGGCCGCCAGCGGCGGCGTCATCGACTCGCAGGTCGTCAAGCTGACCGCCTCCACCCTGGAGGCGAAGAACCTCGGCGCCGAGATGGCGCTGCTGGGCCAGTCCGTCGGCGGGGTGAGCCTCGCCGTCGCCCAGGGCGGCCCGTCCTACGAGGCGCTGATCGCCCACCTACAGGGCGTGGTCGCCGCCGGCACCGAGATGAAGTTCAGCGGCACCGAGGTGACCACCGCCCTCAACGAAGAGGGCCTGGCCGCTCAGGCGCTGCTCGGCGTCATCGAGCCGATGCGCCAGACCTTCATCGACGCCGCCGCGGAGAACACCAAGTTCGCGCAGAGCCTGTTCTCCACCGGCCAGTCGCTGGCCGATGGCGTCGGCAGCGCGAAGCTGATGGAAGAGGCCTTCGCCACCCTCGCCAACGAGATGTCCACGGTGAAGGAAAAGGGCGACGCCCTCTACATCACCATGCTCCAGCTGACCGGCCAGGCCGTCCCCGCCGGTCTCGCTCAGGGTCAGCTCGGACAGGCGGTCCGTGACGTCGCGTTGTCCTTCGACGCGTACAAGGAGGCCACCTCCGAGTCCCACGACACCCTGCTCACCGCCACCGGCGGGATCAACGTCGCCTCCAAGGCCGGTCTGGATCTGGCCACCAAGCTGCAGGACCTCGGGAAGGCCGGACTCACCTCGGCCGCAGCGGTGTTCGAGAACGCCGGCGGCATGGACAACCTGGCCGCTGCTTCCGCCGCCGCCGCCCGCGAGATCCAGTTCTCCCGCGACGCCCTGATCGCGCAGGCGATGGAGGCCGGCGCGACCAGGGTGCAGGCCGAGGCCCTCGCCGACAGCTACGGCCTGCTCCCGAACGAGGTTGTCACCCTCCTGCGTGCCGAGGGCATCCCGCAGGTCACGCAGGACCTGCTCACCGTCAGCCAGCGGGTCACCGCCCTGCCCAACGAGAAGGTCATCGGCGTCGGTGCGCTCACCACCGACGCGATCGCCAAGCTGCAGGCACTGGGGATCACGGTCCAGCAGGTCGTCGGCGGCGACGGCGGCTACGAGGTCGTCATCCAGGACCAGGCGGCCCGCGACAAGCTCACGGCGCTGATCCAGTCGATTCTGCACCCGTCGACGCCCCCCGAGCTGCCCACCAAGCTGGACACCAAGCCGGCCGAGGCCGACAAGAAGCGCCTCGGTGACGGGTTCGCGTCCGGGCCGCCCGCGGAACAGCCCACGGTGCTGGACACCACCAAGGTCCCGCCGCAGACCGAGGCGATGCGGACCGACGTCAGCGGCACCGTCGCCGCGCCGCCGATCCACCCGAACAAGCTCGGCGACGGTGCCGATCAACCCGATCAAGGGCTCGGGCTGGGACCCGGACCTGGCAGCGATCCAGCAGTCCGCCCTGACCATCGTGGCCACGATGCCGATCAACCCGATCAAGGGGTCGGGCTGGGACACCGAGATCGCGCTCATCCGCGACAGCGTGGTCACCACCGTCGGCGCGATGCCGATCGACGCGGCCCGCTCGGTCAACTTCGACTCGCAGCTGCAGTTCATCCGCACCACCGTCGTCCAGGGCGCCCCGGCCGCGCTGCCCATCACCGTGGCCCACGCCCCCAACTTCGCCGAGACCCTCTCGGCCATCACCGCGCCGCTGCTCGCCCCGCCCTACTCGGCGCTGTTCATCACGGTGATGAAGGCGCCGACCTTCGACGCCGACCTGCAGGCCATCAAGAACTCGATCAACGCTCTGACCCCCGGCATCGAGCAGGGCGGGGTGCCCGGCGGTGGCGCGGTACCGGCGCTGCAGATCAGCGTCGCCAAGAGCGCGACCTTCGAGGCCGACCTGCAGGCCATCAAGGACTCGATCAACGCTGCGGTGCAGGGCGTGCAGGAGGGCGGGGTCGGTGGCGAGACCGCCGCGCTCACCACGGCCCTACAGATCACCGTCGCCAAGGCTGCCACCTTCGACGCCGACCTCCAGCTGATCAAGGACTCGATCAACGGTCCGGCCGCCGCCGCCGGGGCCGAGCCCGGTGCTGCCGCTGCCGCGGTGACGGCACTGCTGATCACCGTGGCGAAGGCCCCCACCTGGGACCTCGACCTGCAGCTGATCAAGGACTCGATCAACGGCCCGGCCGTCGCCGCACCCGGCGGTGCCGGCGTCCTGCCCGGGGCCACCGGCGCCCCGGCGCTGCTGATCACCGTCGCGAAGGCCCCCACCTGGGACTTCGACCTGGCGGCGATCAAGGCCTCGATCAACGGCGGGGTTGCCGGTGTGCCGGGCACTATGGCCACGCCGCTGCTGGTCACCGTCGCCAAGGCCTTGACCTTCGACATGGACCTGCTGGCGATCCGGAACCTGATCACCACGCCGCCGGCTCTTCCCACGATGCTGACCGTCGGCATCATCATCGACACCACCAACCTCGACGCGTTCCTGCAGGCGCTGCCCACGGTCGTCACCTACTTCACGGTGACCGCCGACATCGGGCCGGCCATCGACGTAATCCTCACGCTGCTCGACGCCATCCAGCAGACGATCACGTTCTTCACCGTCGTGGCCGACACGGTCCCAGCGCAGAACATGGTCATCGAGTTGATCAATTGGATCTCGTCGCTGGTCGTCCCGATCACCGTCATCGCCCAGTTCGGCGGCTTCGGTGGCCTGGGCATGAGCCAGGGCGGCGTGGCCAGCGGCGGCAACACCCAGGACGACTTCGACGCCGCCTCGGCCGCCACCCAGCGCCTCGGCGGTGGGTCCTCGTTCCCGAGCAACAACCCCGGCGGTGGCGGTGGCGGCTTCGTCAACCCCGGCGCCGCACTGGACACCTCGGGCATCGACGACCTGCGCAACAAGTACGGCCGCATCGTGCTGGCGATGATGGCGACCGGCGGGATGATGTCCAACTCGGTGGCCACCGTGGTACCGCCCAACACCTGGCGGGTCATCGGCGACCGGATCGTCCACGACGAGGCTTTCATCCCGATCAACGGGGCCCCACGCAGCCACAAGATCCTGGCCTACACCGCCGCGCGGATGGGCTACAACCTGATGCCCCAGGCCTCGGGGTCGTTCATGACCCAGCAGTCGGGCAGCTTCAACGGCCAGTCCACCTGGGACAACGGCGAGCAGGGCGGCAACCCCTGGACCCAGGGCGGGGCGCCACTCATCGGCCAGCTCATCGCCGACCGCGGCGCCAGCGCGACGGACCTCGCCGACGAGGTCATGTTCCGGCTGCGCGTCAACGAGTACGGGGGGGTCAACGGTGTCCGACGCTGAGCTCCTCGACGAGTCGATGGAGCTGGACGACTACGCCTTCGGTGGCCACGTCCACGGCCAGACCCTGGTCATGATCGAGGACGTCACCTTCGACCCGCCGGACATGGTCGTAGTGGACCGGCCGCTCCCACGAGCCGACGGGATCCGCTTCGGCCGGGACTACCGCGGTGGCCGCACCCTCACCATCAACATGCACGTCTTCGGCGACCACGGTCCGCACGGCATGTCGATCGTCGACGACCTCGCGGCGGTCTGGACCGGCGACGCGGCGCGCCAGCTCCCCGGGGCCGTGCAGACCCTGCGTATCCGCTACGCCGGGCGGACGCGCCGGGTCTACGGCCGCAGCCGGCGCTTCGCCCCGGTGACCCTGCGAACGGCCTCGTCCGGCTGGGCCCCGGTGGTCGCCGACTTCCGCACGGTCGACCACTACGTCTACGACGACAACGAGAAGGTCAACGAGGTCGCCATCGTCCCGCCCTCGGGCGGTGGCCTGATCGCCCCGCTGGTGGCTCCGCTCACCACGCTCGGTGTCTCCTACGCCCCCGGCGAGATCGTGGTCGAGGGCACGCTGCCGTGCTTCCCGGTGTTCGTGATCAAGGGGCCGATCTCTCTCCCCACGATCGACGTCATCGGGGAGTACCGCATCACCCTGGCCACCACGATCCGCTACGACGAGTTCGTGATCGTGGACTCACGGCCCTGGAGTCGTGGGATCCGACTCAATGGCCTCTACAGCATCGCCGGCCTGCTCACCCCGGCCAGCCCTCGGCTGTCGCAGGTCCGTCTCACCCCCGGGCCCCACGAGGTCATCCTCTCCGGCCTCGACGAGACCGGGACGTCCAGCCTCACCGCCGCCTGGCGCGACGTCTACACCATGTTCTGACTCACCGCAGGCCTGGCACATGTCCCACGCCTGCCCCTCGGCGTCGCGCCAGGCCTCCTCGACCGGCACCCCCTCGAAGCAGATGCAGCACATGACCATCCCGTGCTGCGCCGCCAGGTCGGAGAACCACCCGAAGCTCGTCATCGCCACTTCTTCACGTGGTTGAGCCAGGCGTGGTAGCAGACGCTGTCGGACTGGGCCGTCCACTGCCCACGACGACGGGTGTTGCACGAGCACAGCCATCGCCACTCCTCCCACCGCTCGTGCCCATGAGAGCGCTCGCGGGCGTCCAGCGTGTACCGGTGGCGGCCGATCGTCGTCGGTGCTCCTTCGCGCCGGTGGTGCCAGCACTCGCAGCCGGGCCTGCTCATCGCCTGCGCCTCGCACGGCGGGTGGCGCGGTTCGGGCCGGTGCTGGGTCGCGGGGTCTGCCCTTCACAGCCGCGGACCCAGCGGTTGCCCATCCGTCGGTAGCGACACTGTGGGCGGTCGCGTATCTTCTCGACCTCCTCGGCGGTCCACACGCTGCCGTCGGTCCGCAGCGAGCCCGGGTACACCGTGGCTCCCTCGTCGGAGAGCGCGATAAGCCCGTGGCAGTGCGTGCACATGCTGCCGGTCAGCAGTCTGCGAGCCAAGGCCTCCGCTGCTTCGGTCGGCCCGCGGTGGTCCTCCTCGGTGATGCGTGCACCTCGGAACTGCGCGTGCGCGTACCAGCCGGCCTCCTCGGCAGGCACATCGTCGTGCAGGTGGCCGATCTCCAGCCCACGCGCGCCTGTGCGGCCGACCAAGTCGGCGGCGGCGATGAGCGCGTCGTCGTCCATATCGATCACAGCGTGACTCCATCCCTTGTCATGGCCGAGGAGGCTACCAATGCCGTTCGACCCCGTGCCGTGGCTCGTCGAGGGCGGTGCTCACCACTCGGCTGAGGTCGCCCGGCTGCTCGCGCACATCGCCACCGGTGGCCAGGAGGGCGTGCTGGGCGCCTTCGATCTGCGAGTGCTCGCGCTGTCCACACCGGGCACCAACCTGCGCGTGATGCCGGGGGCCTGCTCGATCAAGAACCGGGCCCTGGCCTCGGAGAACCAGACCTACCTCGGGCGCATGATGGTCGAGGAGGACGGGGTCGCCATCCCGGCCTCGGGCTCCTCGGGCCCGCGCACCCACCTGATCATCGCCCGGGTGGAGAACCCCTACATCTCCGGCGAGCCCTGGGCGGCCCCGCCCGACGTCGAGGACGGGCCCTACATCTACGCCCGAGTGATCTCCGATGTCCCCAGCTCCACCCGCTCGGTCCACGAGCTCGGGCTGGCCTTCACCGCGATCACCCTGGCTCGAATCACCGTCCCGGCCAACACCGCCACCGTCACCCAGTCCATGATCACCGACCTGCGCAGCGTGGTGAACCCCCTCACCGGACCGGCAGGCCCCCAGGGTCCGGCCGGTCCGCCCGGCGAGGGTGAGGATGGCGACGAGACCACGGAGAAGCAG
>Ga0193742_1001054_pt1 | contig 17246 bp, 15 predicted proteins | sample L2c1metaG_FD_165511 | JGI IMG/M metagenome (GOLD analysis project Ga0193742, IMG submission 165511) | Soil microbial communities from a riparian zone of the East river system, Colorado, United States - L2c1 | ecosystem: Environmental > Terrestrial > Soil > Riparian zone | place: USA: East River... | reverse complement strand
GTACAGATGGAGGTATAGGACGCGTAGTCTCGTCTCTCATCTCATCTCAGAGGCGGGGCGGGACGGACCGTCGGAGTTTAGGGTCGGAGGCAAAGAAAATGAGATGGTTAGAATATTAATCCTTAGATTCGGTTTGCTCCGATCCGGAAACCGGACAGATCAAAAATCTCCTTAAAAGGCTCTATTTGTGCAACAAATATGCACAGGCAGCAAAAGGTGGCTTGGAGCGAGCCTAAGGATCCTGTGGTTGTTTTGTTCAGGTTGTTTTGACTCCCATTTCATTCTCTGCTCGGGTCTCTCCCTAAATTCTGGACGCGTGGATATGGAACAAGTCCACATGCTACTATCATCACGGGTGCCATCGGCCGGACCTGGCCGGACCTAACCTTTCACCCGGTCGCGTTCCAAAAATGGTAAATATTTAACTTTAAGCTCCGCCCTGCAACAAGCCTCCAAGGCAAGTATTATAAGGACAGCATTAGATAATAGAAACGGAAACTAACCTACAAAAGCTATATGTAAGAATGTACAATATAAGATGCATATCACTTGTCATCAATATTCATAGTCCTGGAAGTAACTGCAGTCTGAGCAGTACTGCGATCACGACCTTTCTTGGATAAACCAGAGAATTTAGCATTTGTCTGTAATTGATGACCATCCATTGAAGGTCTTCGCGCCTTATGGGATCAAGTTTGGCGGGTTTCGCAGCACGAAGTCCTGGATGACACAACTCAAATTCCTTGTGCCATTTCTTCCCTACTTCTTTCCCGCAAATAGCAGAGGCTTCTGTGTGTAAATCTTCGGCCGTGTAGGGCATGCCCATTTGACCACAACTTCTTGCTGTGGTGAGCCGCTGTTGCCTCGAGCACACGTTCTTCCAGCTATTGTGATGGCCTTTGGCCCTGTCGGTAAGCATCCTTGGTATCTAAAATACGCGTAGAATTTGTTAGTAATGTTCAATACACGTCGCGGAGTTGGCACTCATCCCCGTCGCCTTAGCTGCGTGGTTGGGACCTATACTCCTTGCTCGCTACACAACTACTGTCGATCCCGATATCAAGTGGTTCACTGCTCAGCAGGTATAGGATTCGAGGGACTGGAGAAGACGCGCCTCGCACATTGCGTAAATTGGAGTGGCAGACTCCAGAGCGGTTACATCAAAAAGTCGGCAAGCATCTGCATGATAAATGAGCAGATTTTCTTTTCATTATTGACAGCACCCTTTTCCAAAAAAACACACGGAATACACTATGAACATGCATTGGAACTCATATGCCAAATTTGAGTGAGAAATAGGCGAGATATTCAGAGTGGGCAAAAGGTAGGTCCTGCATCCACCGACGCCGCTAGCCATCGGATGTACCCATTTGCCAAAAATGAGCAGACGGCATCGATGGGGTCATTGCCATCTGTCGAGTTAGCTCGACCCGCCGGGGTTTGGTTCCCTCCTAATGCATCAAGTTGACCTCTGGCCTTTTTTTTATTTGTCTGTTGGAATAATATACTCGATTCGAAATGCCAAATCCCATTGTAAAGATTAGAACGCGTAATTTGCACGGTAAGGTTGAGAGTACAATTCCTTGGTATAGGACTAATGCAGCGACTCTACACTAACCCTAAGCAGGATTTCATGTGAAGAATTTACGGTTTTGGTTCGTCCCGAACAACTCTTTCCTAATTTCGGGTAGCATCTAATAAAGAACCGCTCGTGAGGACATTAGTTCGTCTCAAGAAATAGAAAATCGAGTAACCTTGTCTTCCAGTAGCCTAAGCCTCTCTTCTATCGTGTTATCAAGCGTGATCCTACCCGTGCCACTCACCAATTTCACCCCACCTTGACTCCTAAATGGGAAGATTTTCCAATTCAAGTTATTTCTTTGCCAACTATCATGGTGACTTACGCGTCATCAGAGATGGATCCTTCGATAGCAAATTCAATATCTCGTCCACTTATTTCCTTGTAGGCGTTTGTCGCATTTTCTGCTGCCTGCTTCACAATATCGACGTCAGACTTTCGACAATAGATGCCAACGCTAGGCTCGACGATATAGAGGAAGGATTCGGTGATGGTTCCTTCCAAGAACTGTTCATAACGACCAGAGGATTTGTGAAGCGGGACCGCTGGTTCTCGTACGGCAGCGAAGATTTGTTGGAGGACTTCCTCGCGTTTGTGAAGTAGCTTTAGCCGGGATTTGTTGGTTATCGTCGACTGTGCACTAGATGACGGCGTGATTGGCCGTGGTTAGCACAGTCGAATGAGTGCTTTTACAACTTACATTTTCTGCGCAACTTCTGCGCCTTTCCGTTTCTTCTCATACTGGGCATCGATGGCTTGTTGTTCTTGTTTCACAAGTTTGGCCTAACAATGATGATGTCAATGGCAGGAAGGTGTATTGCTAGGGCGCAGCTCTTCTCGCCTTTTCAATAGCAAATTCTTCATCAGCCTTGACCCTTATTTCACGAGCTTTCTCAAGCGCCTCCTGCTTGATGAAAGCCACCTGTAAAAGAATAATTTAGGGCGATAGGTATAAGCAGGTGAGAAAAACGATGCTTACCATCTTGTTCATCTCACTGAGTACTTCGTCATCATTCAACGCCCGTGAAGCCATGATATAGAAATGTGATTCTGGAGTTTTATAGGTCAATCAGTGAATGCAGGTTTCGGGCGAGGTGATTGCTGCCGGATCCAACTGCACACCTATGTTTGGATCTAATGAAGGAGCCAAATGTTCCCTTTTCTAGAAAGCTGAGTGTACACACCGACGCCAGCAGGTGAGTAACAATGTTAGGGATTGTCCTCGACCATCTCTGGGGTGATGACGCGGAAGGTGTTGTACCGACCCTACCCGCCATGGATTCTCAAAGATTCTTAATCTCTATCATTTCAAAGAAAGGCTAGCAAATTGTCAAGTAACCATATTTATGAACATTGGTGGCACTGTCTATGGTCTCCGAACGTCGTATAGGTGCGCAGATTGACTCGGACACAAAAAGGAATTGCGGGCCAAAACGACCATTACAGTAATATTTCTTGTCATTCTTGTTGTGCAATTATATTTCAGAATTGCTGACAAAAACTTGGGCTGGTGCGTGTTTGACAGTAGTCATCAATTCCGTACTGCCAGTGTCAGTGTCAGTGTCAGTGTCAGTGTTATTGACATAGAACCAATGCTCACTCATTGTATGTAGTTGAAAAAATGCTTGCCGAGTCACACCAGGTCAGAGACATAACCTTCGACACTAGAGTGAGATCTAGTCCTTCATGCAGGAGATCACCTAATCCAAATCGGTCCTCTGCGCTGCAAATCCTTTCCCAACAGATGCTTTCGACGGGGAGGGAGGCAAGATTTCGGCATCAAAGCTAATGCTATGGTTAGCGTGGGTACTTGTCACAGCCTTGCACTTCGAAGTCCCCCAGGAACTCTCAATTACGACAATTTCATCGACTTCTGCGAGATGCATTCCATCGACCTACCGTTTTCATTGGAAGGTTGCACAAGTTTCCCAAGCAATAATGCCGTTAGTGGATCAGAGTTAGATCATGCTAGGTGGGCGATCATCTCACCACATCTTCTTCATTTACTATTGAATCCAGGCACTGCGACTTTGATTTACACAGAGTACTTGCAGGGTACATTTGGCAGCGTTGCTTTACATTATTTCTGGACCGGGATAGGATGAGTAAATCTTGGCGATGAACTGTCTTGCTGCGATGCGAGAGGTCGTCGCTTGAATCCCATTTTTTGTTCGGTCCTGGGTGACTGAACAAAAATAGGAAAGAAATACATCGCCGTATCGTTTTTACTTTCTCTGAGAAATTTTATTCTGCCTTCTTTCCGTCCTGTTCTCTTGGCACCGTTGTCGTTATGTCGCATTTAGCATGATCTGCCTTCAATTCTCCAGCACGTCTACACTGTGGGGTTTTCATTTAAGGATGCTGGGCTACCACACCCTGCGTGCCTTGCCTTATGGCTACCTACTGTTATACTGAGGCACTACTGGAGGAGGTCCTTACGATGGTCTTTGTCTGGAAGGAGTTTGCGGCTGCTTCAATATGCCGTCACAATCAACGTCGTTTCGCTGTTATAGCGTTCAGTATCCATGATTAGGAGTGAACTACTATCTGTAAACTTGCGCCTTAAATCTGTGCGAGTCACGGTGCCTAAGCCTCACCCTCAATGATATTCGGTGATTTACCACATAATTAAGATTTACCCACTTTTCGTTTACTGACAATCGGAATTGTTAGTAGATCGTGATAGTCGAAAAGGCCTGGAAAATATGTAAAGAATGCTCAATACCCGGGGACCCTGGGTTTCGCAATCAAATGTTCGACCGAGCCGGGGAGAGCTCAGGATCGATAAGAGTTGTAAAATTTACAGTTCAGTACCGCATATGCAGTTGGCCATTGCTGCGAGTTTAACTAATATCCCACAAATGAGAAGGAAGGACTATTGTAAGCAGTAGGTTAAGTTAAAGGAGTATACTCTAATATTACAGTGTCTACACGCCTTAACAGGAAGAGAAACTTGTGCGAGTGGGACCCAGAGATCTGGAACTTGTTGGAAATTGCTACACCCTCAACTTTACTCACCACGTACATGATCATGTTGTAAGTACGCGGCGATTGGAAGGAAGGTATGATAGTTGTACATGTAATGAAGTATACGATACTCCATGATATCCAGCGCCACGAGGCGAAGAAACCAAACGGAAATTAAATAGGCACGCATGGAATTCAAAATGGTATGAACTGAGAGTCTTTGTATCCAGTGTGCCATGACGGAACGCAGGTAAGTTGGGTGTTTTAGAATTTGGGATCGCAGAAAGAGGCTGAAGCACCTCTGCGGATTGAACTTCATGAAGGTAGCGTCATGAAAGGCGCATGGTAGACCAGGGTTGAATCTAATATTAAGCTTAATTATAAGCTTAAATAAATACTTAGTATAGGTGTTGGCGAAAAAGAGAACAACAAATTGATTTTAGGTATAAAGATATTAATCAATACAGATAATTGAGCGTAACTATGGCTTTCGAACAAAAATAGTACTAGGTGAGGTGTACATTGTACGACAACGATATAACGCCTGCCAGAAGAAAAATGAAGTACAGGAACAAGTCACGAAAGGTCTGTCCACAAGTATGTGAGAATGTGCATCCCTTGAAACCAAGAAAAAAAATTAAGAAAAAAAACAGATGCAGCAGTCAAGATGTCGTCTACAACTGTCAATGAAAGGGGATGAATGAAGGAGGAACACTGTGTATGAATGTATAAGTATATGAATGGATTGAAGGCCTGGAACTTAAAAGCGTAAAGCGTCACTGCGATCGTACATAACAAGTAAAAGAGAAGGAAGTTTTAAAAAAGGCCCGATCTATATCTATGTCAGGAGAACCATCAGTACGAGAAAACCATAAGCCACGGGTTCAACACAATCTGCAGTCAAGGATAGGGAAGAAAATGAGAAAGATGCACGCATCTGCGGATAAAGCACGAACCGGGAACAAGATATGACATGAAACGGATAGCCTAAAAGAGAGGGGAAAGAAAACATAAAATACCCGACTATAAATTTTCAAAATACCAAACAGTCCACTCACGACAAAGGAAAAATCACAGCCCAAGCTGACCCATCAACCCGCCACGTAAACGGCACCAGCGAAGTCGAAAGAATAATCATCCCAGCGATTACAACAGTAGACATTGACATCGGGAACCAAAACCTTCTCGCGATCTTCGGGATCTCCTTGAAGAAATTTGACCTTTGAACCTCTTTGATCGTGGCTGACCATTGGATGTTGTATGAAAATAAGTGGGCTAAGATCGCTTGAGTGACTGGGATAGATAGGCCTCCGAAGAAAAAGAAGCTGTAAGAAAAAACGAGAGAAAGAGTACCATTGAAATGAAGATGAGCGCGTGGAAAGCGAGGAAGTAGATAGAGAGATACACACAAGAATGGTATCCACATGATGTTCTCAAAGAATGCGTAGACCTAAACAAATGAAATCATAATCAGTTCACCATTCTTCCGCAGATACAGACGTCGAACGCATGGAACGGACATATGGAAGTTAGGTGAAAGAAAAGGGTGTACGGGGGTTTACTCCATCCGCACAACACACACAACTCACCAATTGCTTATGACCCAACCGATACTCCAATAACGTATATCCTAAAGTCCCAGATCCCCAGAACACAACAGTAGTGGCGAGAAAGATTTCAAAACTGTGCATGAAGAACCCATCAACGGTGAATTGGAAGCCCAGTAGAACGTAATTGATGAGCGATATCGTGATAGAGGCTGCTATTCCATCTGACAGAAGAAAATGATTAGAATGATGATGAAATGATAAGGGAGAGGGGTAACAGTAAAACAAGGGAAGGAGGCGTTCCAACTCACAGTACGAGAACATGTCTATATCGAATCAAGTGGCGAACGCACGTACACATTTCTGTTCATCAGCCCGGAGTTAATCGAAGAAGACAGAATGGACACGTACAGGCCAACATCGAAATCTTGTAATGTAGTGGAGCTCGGGACCATAAGAACTTGTGGATTTGGCGATTGATAGGACCTCTGCGCCACCATTGTGCGATAGGGTTGAAGAGTAATCTATACGAAATGAATGGGGAATGAATTATCGAGGAAACTTATTATGGATGCGATGGGCTGGAATGCGGTGAAATGGAATGGAAAAGGATGGATGGAATGGTAAGGAGATGGATGGATGAGGAACTCACTCGTTACATCCATAGGAGTACTTTTGCCATCGATTAAGTTCATCATCCACACTCAGCGAAACGCCTTCTTTGAACGCTCCTTTAGAATACGTAGCCCACCTTGAAAAGGATCAGAAATCAGGATCAAATTTAGGATTAGAAAAAAGAGTCGATGCAATGAAAACTCATGGCGGGCGTTGGCATTCCAGTGTGTGGTGGTGCGTGGATGGATGGGAAGGATGGATGGCCCAAATCGAAGCATAAGTGATATGAGATAAGATACGCACCTTACGATGTAACCCTTCAAGATGAGTCGGAGGGCCATATCGAAATCTTCAGATACGTTTGACTCGGACCATATTTTTTGCTTTCCGTCGACCGGATCAACGAAGACGGCGTCTTGGATGGCTTTCCAGCGTAAAAATCTGGATGGGTGATATGTGAGTGATTGTGATACAAAAGTGATTGTAGGAAGAATTATACGCATTGTGACCCATGAAAGGGGCGACTTCGCCGTTGGCACAGGCTGGGGGGGATGTTAATCGTCGAAATAAAGTAGGAGAGATGGGAACGCACATATTGAAATACACCTGTTAATCCTTTTCGTGAAGTACGCGATCCCATTTTCGAAATAATGATGCGCGACCTGCATCACATCTAAAACAACCGATCAAAAATGAATTCAACTCGTCTCAAAAAACAAAACAAAAAAAAAACAGAACTAACCACTCTCATGTTGAATAATAGCCACAGTCGGACACTCTCTCATCTCTCTAGCCGCATCCCTTAAACAATCCTCCGGAACAACCGTATCACTATCCACAATCAACACTATCTCGCCTATCCTCGTCGCTCGCCCATTCGCAGCCCAAGGACGCCACTTCCGACCACTTTCTTCCCATATTTCATGGATAGCAAGACCGAGAGCTTTTTCTTCTAGGTCTTCGTCTCCCAAGTGGGAGAGATCAGAGAGTGGGCGTTGTTGGTGGAATGAAGGTGGGGAATGATGTTGGAGAGAGGGAGGGTTGGAAGGGGAGGTGGCGAGGTTAGGTGTGCTTGGGCTTGGAGCTATACCTATAGTTTGGGAGGTTCCTGGTGTGATGCCGGTAGTACTGCCTTGTCCCCAGACGACGGATTCATCTCCGTCTCGATTTTGGTATTGGATTCCGTATTGTATAGGCCCACTGTGAGTAATACTGGCGTTGGGACTTCCGTCATGAGCATTTGAGGAAGTTGAATGACGTGTAGTGGTATTATTGGCAGCTGCATTATTAGCTAGAAGTATTTCCAGATGTTTCTCAGCTTTCAAAGATAAAGCCAGACCTATCGCGAAACAATGAAATCAACTCTTTTTCTCCTTTTCTTTTTCTAGCGGGGGAAGCCAAAAACGTACCATAATTCATATTGGAAGCTTTCTTGAACCTCCCGGCCCTCTTGAATCCTCCAGGTTTAGGATCATGTTTCGGTCTCGCCACCCAACCTATATTATGATTTGCATAAAACGCTAGCCTTTCATCCCTCTCATTGGGGGACAACAACCTCAATCCATCATCGTTGATGAAAATGGTGGATGTACCACCTTGTCGGGCGTACGTCTGCATTGCTTTCTTCAAGGAGCGAATGGAAGGCGCCCTATAGAAAATAAAAAATGACCAGATCAGATTTTTGAGGAAGGAAGAAAGGAAGAAAAAAACATACAAAACAGCTTGCAAACCTTCCTTATAAACCGGCATCTGAATCGTGATATGCGGTAAACTATTATCCACTTCCTTGTTCGGTCTTGGAGGGATTGCAGAGTAGTATTTGGAGTTTTGATGGTAGTGCGCGATGGGACCTATCATCATGGTGACATTTTGAACTATTTGAAGGGCGAAGAACTGCATTGTGTGGGACAGGGCGTACGGTTAATTTCGGTTTGTGAAGATGCATGACTGGATGGATGGGATGAGTGGGCGAGGAAAGGAACGGACGTACGAGTGAAACGCAGTAAAGCAAAGGAATAACAGCAACAAGCGCGAACCGAGTAAAATCCCTGTCGAGCGTCCATTCCACGAGCAGAGTTCCTGGAAAACAAAGGACATGAGTCTCAGTTCCCTCCCTCGTGTGTGGGGGTCTTTATCTACTCACGTAGGCCATTACCGATGAACACTAAACGCAATCAAATCCAAACGGCAAGTTAGCGTCTCCTCTAAAAATCCAGAAGAAAAGCTAAATAACATACCAAGAGCAATCCCAGCAGCCAACCCATTATATACAGGGGCATACAAACGAACAGGTCTCCTTTCCCCTCTACATCCCTCCAAATCGTCCTCCTGCGTCGAAGAAGGCTGCACAAACACTTTCTTCCCATACCAAGTCCTCTTATACCCCCCTCTCGATCTGTTAGTCCTCCCATCTTCGGATTTCTGATCATGACCAAGACCGTTCAGATGACCACCACTAAACCCAGAAACAAGTTTGTCCTTGTCCTTCTCATCCATCTCCAATTCATCAAACTCTCTCCCTTGTTCTCCATAGGGTCCTTTCCGAATTGATGAACTGGTACTATTGGATGAATGCTGGAGGAGGTTGAGTGCAAGTGAGGAGGATCCGTTTGTGCGTGCTAGACTTGGAGGATCAGAGTGCCTGCCATCTGTTGCTCCATTCCCATTCCCATTGCTTTTGCTGTTCCCGTCTCCGCTCCCGTTCCCGTTGCCATTCCAGTTGAGTCCACTAGTTGAAGGGGAGAGAACTTCAACGCTCGCCGATCCCGAATACCCTACCAAGGATCCATTTCCACTTCCCCCACTCACTCCCGCTTGGTAGTGAGCTGAAGACGCAGATGGAGTGTTTAGAAGAGGCCGAGATCGCCAAAGGAGTTTAATAAGCCGTTCTTCGAATTCTTGACAAAGAGGAATGATTCGGTCTAGGGATTCGGACCAGATTACCATTACGCGTTCGTCTCGCTAAATTGTTTTAGAAAAAACGCGAACCTTGAAAACATAACAAACTTACGATAAAAGCAGCACATTGCTCTCTATCAGCCTGTGGTAGCATGAGCATAGTTTCCAATATCTGAATACGAGTTTCGGCATCGACGTAGATGTTTCTTTCGTCTGGCGCACTGTGAGATCATTTTTTTGTGTGCGTTGTTTGATGGTTGGTGGTGATGTTAAAAACATCACGTATAGGCACCAAAGCATAGACCAGATCGAGTATGATGAAAGTCAATTGCAAACGCCGAGGAGCGGCGTTTGATGCGTTGCCCATAAAAAATGTCGTAAATGAAAGGGTGAGAAAAAGAAAAAGGAAAGGGGAAAAGAAAAAGGCAATTGAAACAACGGATCCGCAACGTCGGCCGGAGACCATGCCAAGGTAGATTTGATGAGGGGCGATTGATTGTTAATGTGAAGGTTGGTTGCAGCAGAAATTTAGGGGAAGGAGGGTTAGCATTGGATATTGAAGCATTGAGCAAAGGTGATAAAAAGGTAAAAAAATAATAATCTTTTTTAACAGGTTGGAGGTGAAAGTAAAAAGAAAAAAGATCAGCCCCCGGAGAAAAATTAACAAGAGATCCAAGCTCAACGAGAGACACAAAGGGGTCTGAATCCTGGCTCTCCTGTCTGTCTATATGAAGAGTCTTTTTTTTTTTTTTTCGATCGCATGACGACCACAATCTGTGTTGTCAGGGCGAAGAAGACACTTTGAAAGAAGGTGATGCAAAAGGGACGAGATGCGCATGCCTTGATGACAGGCGGTTCCGTCCACCGCAGGAAAAAAAAGAAAAAAGTGGTGATCAGAATGGCGGAGGCGCATAAGGATAAAAATAAACGTGGGGATGGTGGGTTTCTAAATAAAGAAATAAAAGTTTCGTTCCCGATGCGGTGATGGATAACCCCGTTAGGGTGTTGTTCAACGATCGGACTCGGGGCGGAGGCAAATTGAATGAAGGGAAAAAATAGAGGTGTGGGTGTGCAAAGGAAGGGGAAAGGCGATGTAAACGAGCTCCACCCATGAATGAATACATGTGTGGGGCATGAGGCGAGCCGAAGAGAACCATGAGGTAGGTACGTTATGGGGCGCAGGAAGAAGGCCAAGACCAAAGTGAACAATTGAAAGTTGACATACACTTCAGCTAGGGCAGCATGAACCGCTGCGCTACGGACTTTGACTGCAACGACTGGGTTGAGAGCTGCTACTGCAGTTTCGAAGGGTTCTAGATTTGCGTTTTCGTAAGGGAATACGCGAAATTCTGGGAAACCTGCGGCTATTGAAATGGTGTAAGAGGTAGTGTAGATCGAGTTGAAGAAGAAGAGCAGGACGTGCCATCGTTTACTCTGAGAGCTACACCTGACGAGATATTTTCTTCGTTGGGACGAAACCAAGCGTCGCCTTGAGTCTGACGGAAGAGCCAATGGAGAAGGGCGTCGTTGCGGTCGTAGTCCATGGTAGAGGAGGGAGAGTGGGTGGGATACAGGAATTAAAAAAAAAAGGAGGGGGTTCTGAGAGTGGCTGGGGGGTCTGTCTTTAAGGGAATGACGTCAGGATACTTTAACTTGCAGTTTCCTTGTGTTTCGAACGTCCATGGCTTATCCTCCTCGGCGTCCCTTTCACCATCCTCCTTCTGCTTTCCCTTTTCCCTTCCAATCTCACCCAGGCAACCCAGACCCAATCCCATCTCGTCGCTCTTCTCTGGACTCAGCACTCGCAATGTCTGCTAATTATTACCATCCTCTAAGTCACAGCGGCTCCCTCAACGATCTCAGAAAACCTACTGCTCCCTTCATGGAGCACGCTACAATTTCACGTTCTTCGTCTTCAAACTCCATTTATCGTGCAAGTGCAGCTGCCAACATGATGCCCTCATCACCTCCACCAGTTTCCAAACCTTCTTTCCGTGCACCCTTTTTAGCACCATCTTCTCGGCCCGGCTCCTCCTTATGGTCACCACCAACATACAACACCCAACTCATCTCTTACTCCGTCCCGTCACCGAATGCATCCACCACCGCACTTCCTTTGGGATCACCACATGTTGCCACCGTCTCAAAGACAAAACCACCTCTTCCTTCTACTCGATTAGCTGCTCCCATTGATAAATCTGAAAAACCATGGTTGGCAAACCCCGAACGAGGAACCACGGCTTCCTATTGGTCTACTTTAGCCTGTATTCTCTTAGGTTTAGCAGGAGCTGCCATCCTCTGCTGGCGAGGCGTTTCAACCGTTCTCCTCCTCGACCCATCCAACCTATGTCTAGTCCTCTCCGAAGACTTCTCATCTCAAAATCTCGACACTTCCACTTGGACCAAAGACGTCCAATTAGGTGGTTTCGGCAACGGTGAATTCCAAATGACCACCGATTCCTCCTCCAATCTATACATATCCAACAGTCAATTATACATCATGCCCACATTGACTTCCGATACCATTCCATTGGCTAATATCTTGGATGGAGGTAACTTTACCTTGCAAGGGTGTACGACAGCAAATCGCACAGCTTGTTCCGTTGAAAGTAATCAAAGTTTGGGCACTGTCATTAATCCAGTTCAGAGTGCGAGGATTAGTACACAGGGGAAGAAGAATATTAGGTTTGGCAAGGTCGAGATTAGAGCCAAGTTGCCGAGCGGGTACGTTCTTTTTTTCTCTCCTGTCCTGTTTTCCGTCACTTACCGCTTCCTGGTAGCGACTGGTTATGGCCTGCGATTTGGATGTTACCAGAAAATAATACCTACGGTCCTTGGCCTGCCTCGGGTGAGATCGATATAGTAGAAGCAAGAGGGAATGGTCCCACCTATCCTGCACAAGGCTCCAATGTCGTTAGGAGTTCACTTAATTATGGTCCGTTTCCAACCCTTTTGAATCAAATATATGGGTGGTTAGTCTCTCGTTTCCTTTTTTCCGTTACCCAGCACTCACCTCTTCCAACCAGGTTCTCACTAAAGCGTTCCTCATTCGACCAATCCTTCCATACCTACACACTCGAATGGGATTCCAACTTTATGAGGTTCTACACTGACTCACGATTACACGCCATGTTGGAAACGCAAACCCAGACGGTTGGGGGAAAGAAGAAATCGTTTTGGGATAAAGCAGGTTTTCCCTTGACGGCTGTTAATGGGAGTTCGGGAGCGCAAGTCGTGGTTACAAATCCGTGGGTGGGGAGTGGGGATATGGCTCCCTTTGATCAGTGTGAGTACCTTGGTTTGGTGTCGATTCCGACTCCGATTGGAAGACACTTGGATGTTTGCCGCTCTCTTAGATAAATTGATCCTTTTTCTCTAGCATTCTATTTAATCATCAACTTGGCAGCTGGCGGTACTTCAGGTTGGTTTCCGGATAATAAAGGTGGTAAACCGTGGTATGATGGGTCGTTGAGTATGTTGTTCTTCTGTCACTTTCGGATAGTTCACCCTTACTTCATCTTCCCTTCTATCAACACTGAACGCAAAGTAAAACCTCAACTAACCTACTTTCCCCTTTTTTCGTAGCTGCTATGCGTGATTTTGCACGCGCACAAGATGTTTGGAGCGCAACTTGGCCGACTAATCCGGATGATCGGGCATTTAGGATGTGAGTTCAAAGTTTATGGATTTTTGTTTTGGGTTTTTGTTTGTGTTGTTCTGGCATTGTTCTGGTCTTTTCTCCTCTGCTACACCCCGGATTCGTCGCGTTTTCTTGCCTTTTCATTTTTTCGTGGATTCCACTCTGGTGTGGTCGGCACGGGTTGGCTTCTCTTTTTTGTTCGTTTCATCGTTGTTGTATTGTTAAGGTGAATTAGGTCTTGATATTGCCTCTAGTTCTATTGCCTTCTATCTATCTTTAGTCATCTCTCTTCCATTCTATTTCTTTTATTGATACCGTCGTTTTTAGTGATTATGTGAAGATGTGGGAGAAGTGTTGATTCCAACTTTGACATGATGATGGTTTGTTTGTGGGAGAAGGAGCCTTGTTGTGGACTTGTTCGCGAATACATTTGAGCTTTGGCTAGTACTATCATTGTCCAGGAGTTTGTAAATTTTTGACTCGTGGTCAAATTCCATGGCGTGTACCCATCCTCCTGCCCTCAAACTTCTCCAGATCATGTAATATCGAGTTGGCTACACAAGGGTGTTTTTTTGTATTTATAGGTGGAGTATTGACTATGTAAAAGCCGTCGCAATCGAAAGGGGTCGATAAACAAAGTAAACGCAAAGTCACATCAAAAGTGATGCGACTTTCAGATTCCGCGTATCGGCAGTCCCGGCTTTGCATAGGGCTTGTTCAAAGCAAAGTGAAGGAATTCTGGGCGTAAAGTAATACATTGGTCGTAAATTACATTTGTGGAGATGATGAGTAATGATGTTAAAGTTCCTACTATCAGTCATGACACCACTAGCACCATGGAGGATCTGCTCATCATCGTGCGCCTGCTTTGTACACAGTGGTTAGTAAAGGCCCTTGATTGCACCACTCCCGAAGTGGCCAAAAATGCTAGATTGAAAGCAGCCCATAATGTAAACTTGCCATGCAGTGAATCTGGGTAGGAAATTTTGATAGAAAATACACAATATGATAGATTCATTACAGAGCTTGTTTACCACCTGCTGAATAAAACATTGATTTTTACTACCTTAAAACACAGTAGTTATGAGCCTTGCAACAAGCACCAGAAATCTAGCTCATAAAAACATTGAATTCTGCTACCTGACAACACAGTAGTTACAAACCATCTTGGGACACACCAGAATTCTAGCTTGTAAAAACATTGAATTTTGCTACCTAACAACTTGAACACAGTAGTTATGAACCATCTCAGGACACACCAGAATTCTAGCTTGTAAAAACATTGAATTTTACAACCTTACAACACATTAGTTACAAGCTATGTCAAGAAGTACCGGAATCTAGTGTTTGTTGAGCACTGTTATTTATTGATGAAGCAATTATCTAGACTGCATTATTTCAGGTGGTTCTGGGTCAAGGAATGGTTGCTTAGTACAGGCTAATGACCAAGCAATAAGTTGTGGGTTAATATGAGGGAAAGCAAAGTCTTACCACAGGCACTGTGTGACCAGAAGGGTGGTAAAAAACAACCCCAAAGGTTGTAATGGAATAATTCTGATGGAAAGTGTTGTTTTTCGGGACTGTGGTATTTAGCACTTTTTGCATTGTAAAATAAATTCCACTGATTAGTGGAGACTTTTATGGGAAAATATGCAACAAAAAAATTTGAAAAAAATTCCAACTTAAAACATCATAAATTTTCAAAGGAATTTACAACTCTCAATGTCACCACTTTTGAGTAGGAAGAAATTCCACTGATTGACATAGATATTTATGGCAAAAAATTATAATAGTAAATTACAACCTAAACTGGGGGTTTTATTACATAAAGTATTGTTAATTTTCAAAAAAAGAAGTTGAGTAGAGGGAAAAAAAAGGCAGTAGTTGGTCAAAAACAGGCAGCTGTTGTCTAAATGTGGTTTTTAGTCGAAAACGGGGGCTGGTGGTGTAAACAGGTGTTTTTTTTTTGGTCAAAATGAATGGTTTTGGTTGAAATGGGGGCTAGTTGTGTAATTGGGCAGTATTTATTCTTTCGTGCCTAAACCTTTAAGTCATAGATGATGCACTGCCAGTGCTTGTCTCTGACTGCTTAAATCAACAACAACAAATAAACAACAAATCATATATTTTCAAAGACATTTGAATGCTAAGCACATCAAAATAGTACAAATTGATATATAAAGATGAGTCATGTGTGATCCAACCACTTTTGGACAAGTCAACACCCCACCGAAGGTCGCCTATGATCGTACAAACAAACAAGTACAAACAAACAATATTTTTTCACATTTCAGCTTAAAAAACTGGCAGGCACACATTCCTGGCCTCTCGCAAATAAATGATATATTTTGTAGTCACTACCAACTACCTACTTACAGTGTGGTGGTGATGGCCTCATTGTTGTTGTTTCCTATTCTGTACACATAGTGTAAATAATAATTAGCAAAAAAGAAAAGTAAAAAAAAAGATGACTAATAAGTCATGTGATCAGAGTTCAAAATGAACTTAAAACAATTTTGAACTTCTAGTTCCTTTCCTTAACTGCCACCTCACCAGCCTCACCATCAACAAGAACAAGCACATGAGTCACAGAATGACTGTTATGACTTCGAAAGATTCAGGCTATTTGAAGCTGTGATCTTAGCCAATCGTTTGAGATCGAGTTCGTTCAAGACTAAAGAGTGCCTTTGTTGCCAAAGGTATTGTCTTAAGTTCATTGAGTTGGTATAAGTCTTTATTAAAGACTAACTGAAGAACAAGTTGTAAACTACTAGAGTTTATATACTTGTAAAGACAATGAAAGTTCAAGACGAGAGAACAATGGTAAACCATTGTTCGATCAAGTCGTTGGACAATAAGCAAAAGAGAACAATGCAAGTGCATTGTTCTATTGTTCAATCAAAAGAGGGAACAATGCAAAAGCATTGTTCATTGAAAGAAGTAAACAAAAAGTAAATGTTCATCATCTGAATAGGTAAGAAAGTAAAAGTAAAAATGGAGTCGTAACAATGACAACAAAGATGATGATGACAGGGGATGAGACAGTGAGGAAAACAGGCCCAAGAGACGTCATAGACGTCTCTTGGGCTATAGTATCTTTTTTTTCTATTGTTTCAATTTTTTACTTACTTTTTTTTAGCTACCAACTCAAATTACCACGACAACATGCCACTGAGGATACACCCAACGTGATGACACCAAACCACCGCCAACATTGCAATATGTCTACATGCATCTAGGACCATCTCGATGCGTCCCATTGCCCCAAAACAATGACAAACAACAAACAGGGACTACAGGAACAACAACAACCATGACGGACATGTAAAACGAGCCCAAATGATGTTTAATTATTGTTTGGGCCCTAGGTATCTTTTTTTGTTAGTTCTTATTTTTTGTTTACTAACCATGTTTTTTTTAGGTCCTATTAATCATTCTCCACCTGTCACGGTCCGTGCTCGGTTACATTCTTTCTGAAGAACAATCACAGGATGGCTCTGATGGAGTCTCTGATGATGGCCACCTCACCATGCTCCACACATGTTCCATGTTGTAGGCCAATCATATCGAGCACACACCAGTTCTTGAGGTCATGGGTTCCGGTCACCACAAGGACTTGCTGTTACGACTTCAACTGATTCAGTCTTTACAGATGTGATCAGTAACAGTCGTTGGACTAGTTTCAAGTTTGTTCATTTATTCAGACTATAAGAATGTTTGGTATAACCAAAGTTACGAGTCTAAATTTATTTTAGACTCATTTATATTCCGTGTATCTCCTGCGAGATTTTTAAGATGGTTGGCCGCTATCGTTGCTTTTTTCTCATGGTCACATGATCTCTTATGCTTGTGGCCCACACCTATAGTAGGACTGCAAACGACAACAGGTGTGTCGTTTGGGCTATAAGGTTTTTTCTTTCTTCTTTTTTTTCTTCTTTTTGTTTATACTAACTAACATTTTTTAGTTAAAATCTATGAAATACTACAGGGAGTTGGGTGG
>Ga0193742_1001053_pt1 | contig 17248 bp, 19 predicted proteins | sample L2c1metaG_FD_165511 | JGI IMG/M metagenome (GOLD analysis project Ga0193742, IMG submission 165511) | Soil microbial communities from a riparian zone of the East river system, Colorado, United States - L2c1 | ecosystem: Environmental > Terrestrial > Soil > Riparian zone | place: USA: East River... | reverse complement strand
CGACGACGATCGGTGTCCGCTGCCCCGACCACGCGTTGGTGCAGGCGATCACCGCCCAGGTCGGACCCATCGCCGCCAGCAGCGCCAACCTCCACGGCCAACCGACGCCCGACACCGCCGCCGAGGCCGCCCGGGTGTTCGGCGACGGCGTGGCCGCGGTGGTCGAAGGGGGCCCCTGCAAGGGCGAGCCGTCGACGGTGGTCGACGCCACCGACCCCGACCCGGCCCGCTGGCGGGTCCTGCGCCAGGGGGCCCTGACGATCGACGACGTCCTGGCTACAGGTCGAGACCGCCCGTAGGGGTGATCTTCACCGAGCGGCCGATCTGCTCGGCCCCGGAGACCAGCTCGGCCAAGGCCTCGGGCACCGTCGAGTCGGCCCAGGCGCGGCGGCCGTCGTCCAGCAGCACCGTGGCGATGGCCCGTTCGGGCGCCCCGGCTCGGTCGTGCGCCACCGACCACGACTCCACCAGGCCCGACACGCCCGACGGCCCCGGGTCCTCGCACAGCTCCCGGGCCGGGAGGGCGTCGACCTCGGCCTGCACCGACGACAAGCGGAACTCGCCCGCCGGCGGCGGCTCGGTGGAATAGAGCCCCACGGCGTGCTTCGTGAGGTAGCCGCCGTTGGCCGACACCAGCCCCAACGACCCCGGATCCGACCGCAGCACCCCCACCATCGCCGCCAGCGAGTGGCTCACGTAGTTGTTCCACGGGCCCCCGGCGAACGACAGCCCGCCGGTGACGGTCAGGTCACGACCGGTCGACAGCCCCAGCTCGGCGGCCGCCACCTCCACCGCCGAGGGGAAGCACGAGTACAGGTCGGCGTGGGCCACGTCGTCGGCGCTCCGTCCCGCCAGGCCGAACAGCGCCCGACCCGCCAGCCGTATCGCCGGCGACGACGCCAGGTCGGCCCGGTGCGAGACGGCGTAGTGGTCGTGGGCGTCGGTGACGGCCCACGGGAACACCCAGCGATCCGACGGCACCCCCAGCGCCCGGGCCCGCTCGACCGACGTGAGGATCAGCCCGGCGCCCTGGTCGACGGCGTTGTTGGCGTTCATCACCTTCGTGTACGGCCACGAGATCCAGCGGTTCGACTCCGACGGCGTGCGCACCTCGGAGGGCGTCAGCGCCTGCTGCACCCAGGCGTGCGGGTTGGCGGCGGCCACCTCCGAGAACCGGGACCACAGCCGGCCGACGTGGTCCAGGTGCTCGTCCACCGACCGTCCCAGCCGGTGCCGGAAGGCCTGCTCGAACAGCGGGTAGACCTGCGTCGGCATGACGACGCCCCGGGCCACCTCGCCCGGGTGGTTGAGCTGCATCTCGTCGGCCGTCCGCCGGGCCGGAGCGTCGTCGGCGGACCACGGCGTCCACCCCAGCTCCTTGCCGCCCCCGAACGCGGACCGCGACCGCCACGCCTCGGCACCCCCGATCAGCACGAGGTCGTGCGCCCCCGAGGCGATGTCGCGGCACGCCTGGGCCACCAGCGCCTGCGGCTCGTTACCGCCCATCGGGCTGAGCGCGGTGTCCCGCGGCGACGCCCCCAACCGGGCCGCCACCAGGGCCGCGGGGTCGGCGTAGCGCCACGACAGCAGCTGGACGACCCACACCGCGTCGGCCTCGGTCAGGAGCCGGTCGCCCGCCGCCCCCGAGTCCGTCGCGGCCCGTCGCAACGCCTCCGTGAGGAGGTCGACGGGTTCCACAGGTGACTCTCCGCGGTCGACCCGGTTGCTCCACTGACCCCCGCCGACGATGACGGGGAGACGGGGATCCAGTGCCACGCGGCCTCCCGAATGCTTGCGATCTGGTGAACTTGACCCGGCGGTCAACTGTAGGTGGGGCACTTCACCCCTACAATCCCGAGCATCAAGATCCTCCTGGTCTGCACGGCCAACCAGTGCCGCTCCCCCATGGCCGAAGGCCTCCTCCGCGCGCAGCTCGCCGCGGCGGGCATCGGCGCGCAGGTGGGCTCGGCCGGTCTGCTGCCCGGCGGATCCCCCGCCCAGCCCGAAGCGGTGGCGGTGATGGCGGAGCGTGGCATCGACATCACCCGCCACGTGAGCTGCCAGCTCACCCCCGAGATCGCCCGGTCGGCCAACCTGGTGCTGGGCATGGCGCGGCAGCACGTGCGGGAGGCCTGCGTCGGTTACGGCGCCCTCCTGCAGCGGGCGTTCACGCTCAAGGAGCTGGTGCGCCGGGGCGAGGACGTCGGCCCCCGCCGGGTGGACGAGACCCTCTACACGTGGCTCGGCCGCGCCGGCAGCGGCCGCCGCCCCAACGACCTGGTGGGCGATTCCGAGTTCGACGACATCGCCGACCCGATCGGCAAGTCGCGGGCTTTCTACGAGCAGACGGCCGAGGAGCTGGACGAGTTGCTGCGACGCTTCGTGGATCGGGTGGTGGGCGCGGAGAGGCGCAGCGGTGCGGGTCAGCATCGGTTCTGACCACGCCGGGTTCCTGCTCAAGCAGCATCTCGTCGAGACACTGACGCAGCTGGGGCACGAGGTGGTCGACATCGGCACCGACAGCGAGGCGTCGGTCGACTACCCGCCGATCTGCGCCGCGGTGGGCCGCATGGTCGCCAAGGGCGAGGTCGAGCGGGGCATCGTGCTCGGCGGCTCCGGTCAGGGCGAGCAGATCGCGGCCAACAAGGTGCACGGCGTGCGGGCGGCCCTGTGCAACGACCTGTACCTCGCCCGGATGTCGCGCCAGCACAACGACGCCAACGTCCTCTCGCTGGGCGGGCGCATCGTCGCCCCGGCCCTGGCCGACGAGATCGTGCAGCTCTGGCTGGACACGCCGTTCGACGGCGGACGCCACGAGCGTAGGATCGGCCAGATCGCCGACATCGAGCGCGAGTCCTGAGCCCTCCGGGCCACGCACCGCGCGCGACACGTACCACCGAGGAAGCCGCCATGCCCTGGCCCACCGTCAACGACGACGAGCTGTTCGGCTTGATCGACCGCGAGGTCGAGCGCCAGAACACCACGCTCCAGCTGATCGCCAGCGAGAACTTCACCTCGCCGGCCGTGCTGCGGGCCACCGGCTCGGTCCTCACCAACAAGTACAGCGAGGGCTACCCGTCGAAGCGGTACTACGGCGGCAACGAGGTGATCGACCAGGTGGAGGAGCTGGCCCGCACCCGGGCCCGCGAGCTCTTCGGCGCCGAGCACGCCAACGTGCAGCCCCACTCCGGCGCCAACGCCAACATGGCGGTGTACATGGCGCTGCTGGAGCCGGGCGACACCGTGCTGGGCCTGCGCCTCGACCAGGGCGGCCACCTCACGCACGGCTCCCCGGTGAACGCCAGCGGCCGGCTGTACCACTTCGTGTCGTACGGGGTGACCCCCAGCGACGAGCGCATCGACGTCGACCAGATCCGCGACCTGGCGCTCGAGCACCGGCCCAAGCTGATCGTCACGGGGGCCACGGCGTACCCCCGGATCATCGACCCCGAGCCCTTCCGGCAGATCGCCGACGAGGTGGGCGCGCTGTTCATGTTCGACGCGGCCCACATCGCCGGGCTGATCGCCGGCGGCGTCCACCCCAACCCGGTGCCGTTCGCCGACGTCGTCACGTTCACCACCCACAAGACGCTGCGGGGACCCCGTTCCGGGTGCATCCTGTCGACGGCGGCGCTGGGTACCCAGATCGACAAGGCCGTGTTCCCCGGCTTCCAGGGTGGTCCGCTCGACCACGTGATCGCCGCCAAGGCCGTGGCCTTCCACGAGGCCGTCCAGCCGGAGTTCAAGGTCTACGCGCAGCAGATCGTGGCCAACGCGGCGGCGCTGGCCGAGGCGCTGGCGGGCCAGGGGCTGCGGCTGGTGTCGGGCGGCACCGACAACCACCTGATGCTGGTCGACCTGCGCAGCTTCGACCCGGAGCTGTCGGGCAAGAAGGCCCGCCTGGTGCTCGACCGGGCCGGCATCAGCCTCAACGAGAACACCGTGCCCGACGATCCGCGGCCGCCCTACATCACCAGTGGCCTGCGCATCGGCACGCCGGCGGTCACCACCCAGGGCCTGCGCGAGGCCGAGATGGCGGACGTCGCAGCGCTCATCCACCGGGTGCTGACCCACCGGGACGACGATGCCGAGCTGGCCGCGGTGCGCGACGAGGTGCTGGCGCTCTGCTCCAAGTTCACGCCGTACCCCTCCTGAGCCTGAGTTCGAGTCCGAGTCGTAAGTGGAAGGGCTGACGGAGAGCGGGTACCTGCCTGTCGTCGGGATCGCGTTCGCCGTCTCGTTCCTGAGCATGCCGCTGTTGCGGGCGCTGTCGTTCCGCTGGGGCGTGGTCGTGAACCCCGACCCCCGCCGGGTCCACAAGCACCCGACGGCGCTGCTGGGCGGTGTCGGCATCCTGGGCGGCTTCCTGGCAGGGATGGTCGTGGCGTGGGCGGGCGGCGACTTCGACGCCACCTTCCAGACGATCACGCCGCCCCTGGGCGTGGCGCTGGCGGCGATCGCCATGTACCTGGTGGGCCAGCTCGACGACCTGCGCGACGTGTCGGCCCCCGCCAAGATGGCCGGGATGGTGCTCTCGGGCAGCATCCTGTCGCTGGCCGGCGTCACCATCCTGTTCTTCCGGGTGCCGTTCTTCGGCCTGTTCTCGCTGTCGCCCGACCTGTCGGCCTTCGTCACCGTGGTGTGGGTGGTGGGGATGGCCAACGCCATCAACCTGATCGACGGGCTCGACGGCCTGGCGGGCGGGATCGTGGCGATCGCCGCCGGCGCGTTCCTGCTCTACGGCGAGCGGCTCAACGACCAGGGGATCATCGACAGCGGCAACATCGGCCCGCTGATCGCCGCCTGCGTGCTGGGGACGTGCCTGGGCTACCTGCCCTGGAACGTCCACCCCGCCCGGATCTTCATGGGCGACGCCGGGGCGCTGCAGCTGGGCCTGCTGATGGCGGCGGCGACGATCGCGGTGGGCGGCAACACGCCTCCGGACGTGGAGTTCTCCGGTCAGGCCTTCTTCTTCTTCGCCCCGCTGTTCCTGCCGCTGGTGATCCTGGGCGTGCCCATCCTCGACACGCTGTGGGCGATCCTGCGCCGGGCGTCGAAGCGCTCGGGCGTGTCGGTCGCCGACAAGGGCCACCTGCACCACCGGCTGATGGCCCTGGGTCACGGCCAATGGCGCAGCGTGCTCATCCTGTGGACGTGGACCGCCCTCCTGTCGGCCCTGGTGCTGTACCCCGCCTACACGGGCCGGGGCAACGCGGCGGTCCCCATCGGGATCGCCGCCCTCGCGCTCCTCCTGTTCACCCTGTTCGCCCCCGGGATCCGGGCCCGGCGGACGAACGGGGAGTGACGGTCGGGTGGCGATCTTTCGCTGGGGAGAACTCTTGCTCGCGAGGTTGCTAACCTCCGGCGCCGACCGGTGACGACGGGGAATTTGCCCACGCACATTCCTGTTCCCTAGATTGGGAAACAGTTCACAAGCTCGCCAGACGGGGACAACGGTGTTCGATCTCACTGCGAGGCAGAAGCTGAATCGGGGTTACTCCGACGGACTGGCGCGGGCCCTGGAGATCGTGGTCACGCCCCTGCTCCTCGGCTTTCTCGGCCGGGTGGTCGACGGCTGGCTGGGTACGGAGCCCTTCCTGATGATCGCCTTCGGCTCCTTCGGTGCCGCCGGCATCGTCGTCAAGCTGTGGCTCGGCTACGACCGTGAGATGCGCAAGCACGAGGCCGCGCTGCCCGGCGCCCGCCCGCCGAAGGAAGGCAGCCTGAAGGAAGGCACGACATGAGCGCGGCCTACTTCACCGGCGGCCCTCCGGGCGACGCCGAGGCGCCCGAGCGTCAGGTGGCGCTCGACATGACGAAGCGGGCCCTGCCGTTCGCGCCGCTCCCCGTCGCCGTGTGCGCCCTCGTGTGGGGCACGGCCGGTGCCGCCTCGGCGCTGTTCGCCGTGGTGCTCGTGCTGGTGAACTTCGCGGCGGCGGCCTGGTCGCTCGGTGTCGCCGCCCGCATCAACTACGCCCTTTTGATGGGCGTGGCCCTCTTCGGTTATCTCTTGCGGCTCGCCCTGATCTTCGCCGCGGTCTTCGCGGTGAAGGATGCGTCCTGGGTCGAACCGACGGCGCTCGGCGTCACGCTGGTCGTCACCCACCTCGGGCTCCTGGTCTGGGAGACCCGCTACGTCTCTGCATCGCTCGCCTTCCCGGGCCTGAAGCCCGCCGCCAAGGAGAACGCATCCCGGTGATCCTCGGACTCGACTTCCCGCCGCTCAGCCACATCGTCAACTGGCCGGAGCTCTTCGGCGACGACACGTACGGGATCAACAAGGTCATCCTCGTCTACGCGGCCGCCGCCGCCCTGACGATGGCGATCTTCATCGTCGGCAACAAGAAGCAGCTCGTACCGAGCGGTGCTCAGAACCTCGCCGAGATGTCGGTGGAGTTCGTCGAGGAGCAGATCGTGCTCCCGACCATCGGCCCCAAGGGCCTGCGCTACGCGCCTCTGTTGACGTCGTTCTTCTTCTTCATCCTCTTCTGCAACATCTTCGAGATCGTGCCGTTCATCCAGATGCCGGCCACGGCCCGCATCGCCCTGCCGGCGTTCCTGGCGATCCTTGCCTACGTCATCTACCACGGCTCCGGGTTCAAGGAGCACGGGCTCGGCTACATCAAGCACGCCCTGGTGGTGCCCGACCTGCCGCTGCCGATGCACATCCTCGTGGTGCCGATCGAGTTCATCTCGAAGTTCCTGGTGCAGCCCTTCTCGCACGCCGTACGACTCTTCGCCAACCTGCTGGCGGGCCACATCCTGCTGGTCACCTTCGGCATCCTCAGCGCCTCGCTGTGGACGCTCGACTGGTATGCGATCTTCCTGCCGCTCCCGGTGATCGCGGTGGTCTTCTTCACCGCCTTCGAGATCCTCGTCTCGTTCCTCCAGGCCTACGTGTTCGCCCTGCTGGCCGGCGTGTACATCGGCTCCGCCATCAGCCACGAGCACTGATCCCCAAGCTCTCCAATCCACGTCATCCGTAACAGGAGAAGAAACCACAATGCTCGCCACCTTGTCCCTCCTGGCTCAGGCCTCTGGAGGCATCGACAACACTGGCCTCGCCGCTCTGACCTACGGCCTGGGCGCCATCGGCCCCGGCATCGGCATCGGTTACCTCGTGGGCCAGTCGGTCCAGGCCATGGCCCGCCAACCTGAGGCCGCCGGCATGGTCCGCACAACCATGTTCCTGGGCATCGCGTTCGTCGAGGCGCTTGCGCTCATCGGCTTCGTGGTGTTCTTCCTTGGCCAGGGCTGAGAGGGAGACGCATCCCATGCGACGTAGACGACTTCGCCTGGTGCTGTTCGCCGCCCTCGCCGGGGCGCTGCTGTTCGGGCTCGCCCGTCCGGCCAGCGCTCAGGAGGGCGAGGAGGGTGGGGACTTCGCCGACCACGCCACCGAGGAGTGCGCGCACCTGCTGGAGGAAGGCGGCGCGATCGACGACTGCCAAGAGGCGCCGAACCCGCTGCTCCCCGAGACCAACGAGATCATCTGGGGCGCCATCGGCTTCGGTGTGGTGTTCTTCTTCCTCGCCAAGTTCGGCATGCCCGCCATCAAGTCGACGATGGACGCTCGCACCGAGCGCATCCGCAGTGACCTGGCGTCGGCCGAGGAGCAGCGCGGCGAGGCCGAGCACATCCTCGCCGAGTACCGGGCGCAGCTGAACGACGCCAAGTCCGAGGCCGGGCGCATCATCGAGGAGAGCCGCCAGGCGGCCGACCAGATCAAGCGCGACCAGGAGGTCCGCCTCCAGGAGGAGCTGGCCGACCTGCGGACCCGGGCGGTCGCCGACATCGACGCCGCCAAGAACCAGGCGATGTCCGACCTGCGGGGCGAAGTCGCCCAGCTGGCCATCGGCGCCGCCGAGGCGATCGTGCAGCGCAACCTCGATGCGTCGACGCAGCAGCAGCTCGTCGACCAGTACATCGACCAGATCGCGACCCGACGGTCGTAAGGGGAGATCGCCATGGCAGACGATCGCATCGAGGCCTACGCCGAGGCTCTCTTCGGCGTGGCGCGGGCCGAGGGCTCGCTGGGCGAGGTCGAGGACGAGCTGTTCCGCTTCTCCCAGACGCTGCAGGGCTCCGACGAGCTGCGGGGTGCGCTCACCGACGAGCACATCCCCGCGGCGCGCCGCCAGCAGATCGTGGAGGACCTGCTCGACGGCAAGGCGTCGCGGGTCACCACCGCGCTGGTGTCGCTCGTGGTCGGCACGGGCCGGGCGCGTGACCTGCCGGCGATCATCCGCCAGCTGGTCGAGCGCAGCGCAGCCGAGGCCAACAAGGAGGTGGCCGAGGTGCGCACCGCGGTCAACCTCACCGCGGCGCAGCGCAAGAAGCTCACCGCGGCCCTCAACCAGGCCACCGGCAAGCAGGTCGAGCTGAAGGTCGTGGTCGACCCCTCGGTCCTGGGCGGCATCGTCGCCCAGGTCGGCGACACGGTGATCGACGGTTCGGTGCGCTCGCAGCTCGAACAGCTCAAGCAGGCTCTCTAAGGACGACTGAGGAACCGACATGGCAGAGCTGACCATCAACACCGCCGACATCACGGCGGCGCTCCGCAAGAACCTCGACGACTTCAAGCCCGGCATCGAGACCGCCCAGGTCGGCCGGGTCAAGGAGGTCGGCGACGGCATCGCCACCGTCGTCGGGCTGCCCGAGGCGGCCGTCAACGAGCTGCTCGAGTTCGAGTCGGGCGTGCTCGGCCTGGCCCTCAACCTGGACGAGGAGTCGATCGGCGCCGTGGTGCTGGGCGAGGCGTCCGAGGTCCGCGAGGGCGAGGCCGTCAAGGCCACCCACCGCATCCTCGAGGTGCCGGTGGGCGACGGCCTGCTCGGACGGGTCGTCGACGGCCTCGGCCAACCGGTCGACGGGAAGGGTCCGCTCGCCAACACCCAGCCGCGCCGCATGGAGATCCAGGCGCCCGGCATCATGGGACGCAAGCCGGTGCACGAGCCGTTGCAGACCGGCATCAAGGCCATCGACTCGATGACCCCCATCGGCCGGGGCCAGCGCGAGCTGATCATCGGCGACCGCAAGACCGGCAAGACCACGATCGCCATCGACACGATCCTCAACCAGCGTGGCCTGGGCGTGAAGTGCATCTACGTGGCGGTGGGCCTCAAGGAGTCGACCGTCGCCAACACGGTCGCCACCCTCGAGGAGCACGGCGCCCTGGAGTACACGGTGGTCGTCGTGGCCGGCGCGTCCGACCCGTCGCCGTTCAAGTACCTGGCGCCCTACGCCGGCTGCGCCATGGGTCAGCACTGGATGGAGAACGCCGAGCACGCCCTGGTCGTGTACGACGACCTGTCCAAGCAGGCCGAGGCCTACCGCCAGATCTCGCTGCTGCTGCGCCGCCCGCCGGGCCGCGAGGCCTACCCGGGCGACGTGTTCTACCTGCACAGCCGCCTGCTGGAGCGGGCCGCCAAGCTGAGCGACGAGCTGGGCGCCGGCTCGCTCACCGCGCTGCCGATCATCGAGACCAAGGCCGGCGACATCTCGGCCTACATCCCGACCAACGTGATCTCGATCACCGACGGCCAGGTCTTCCTGCAGGACGACCTGTTCAAGTCGGGTGTGCGCCCGGCCTTCGACACCGGCCAGTCGGTGTCCCGCGTGGGTGGCGCCGCCCAGATCAAGGCCATGAAGAAGGCCGTCGGCACGCTCAAGGGCGACCTGTCGCAGTTCCGTGAGCTGGAGTCGTTCGCGGCGTTCGGCTCCGAGCTCGACAAGGTGTCGCAGGCCCAGCTCGACCGCGGCTATCGCCTGGTCGAGCTGCTCAAGCAGCCGCTCAACAGCCCGATGCCGGTCGAGGAGCAGGTGGTGTCGCTGTACGCGGCCACCAACGGCTACCTCGACCCGGTGCCGGTCGACGAGGTGAAGCGCTTCGAGGCCGAGCTCATCGACTGGTTCCGCGGCCGTCACCGCGGTCTGCTCGACGGCATCAAGTCGTCCGGCGACATCGCCGACATCCCCGCCTTCGAGGCCGCGATCAAGGAGTTCGGCGAGTCGTTCTCCTGGGAAGAGACCGCTGACGCCGAGGCACAGGGCTAGGGAGGGATCGTCCCGTGGCTGGAGGTCAGGAACGGACGCTGCGCCGGCGGATCAAGTCGGTGCAGTCGACCAAGAAGATCACCAAGGCGATGGAGCTGATCGCCGCGAGCCGGATCGTGAAGGCCCAGCAGCGGGTGGCCGCGGCGCGGCCCTACAGCGAGCGCATCACCGCGGTGATCCGCAACCTCGCGGCTGCCGGCGCCGGTGGCGGTTCGCCGCTGCTGGTCGAGCGGGAGACCGTGTCGACCATCGCCTACGTGGTCGTGTCGGCCGACCGGGGTCTGTGCGGCGCCTACAACTCGTCGGTGATCCGGGAGGCCGAGCGCGAGATGCTGGCCCGCCGGGCCGAGGGCGTCGAGACCCGGCTGATCACGGTCGGCAAGAAGGCCGCCGGCTACTTCCGGTTCCGGGGCTGGCACATCGACGAGGGCTTCCAGGGCTTCGCCGACCAGCCCGCCTACGAGGACGCCCGCCGCATCGCCGAGTTCGTCGTCGAGCGGTTCGAGGCCGGCGAGTACGACCAGGTCCAGCTCGTCTACACCCAGTTCCTCTCCGCGGCGTCGCAGCGGGTGGTCACCCGGCGGTTCGTGCCGCTCGACCCCTCGATGCTGGAGCAGGCCTCCGACGGGCCGGCCGCCGACTACGAGTTCGAGCCGAGCCCGCAGGAGATCCTCGACAGCCTGCTGCCCCGCTACGCCGAGGCCCGCCTGTACGCGGCGCTCCTCGACGGTGCGGCGTCGTTCCTGGCCGCCCAGCAGCGGGCCATGAAGTCGGCCACCGACAACGCCGAAGATCTGATCACCAAGTACACCCGGGCGATGAACCGGGCCCGGCAGGACGCCATCACCACCGAGATCATGGAGATCGTCGGTGGTGCCGAGGCGCTGCGGGCCGCCCAGAGCGGTCGCGGCGACCTGCTCATCGACCACGCCCTGACGTCCGCCGACGTCCTGTCCGCCAACCTCGACCCCGCGCGCCGGTAGCGGCTGCCCCCTGAGGAGAGAACCATGACCGTCACCGAGACCCCCTCGACCAACCACGAGGAGACGTTGAAGGACGGCCGCGTCGTCGCCATCGCCGGCCCGGTCGTCGACGTGGAGTTCCCGCCCGACGCCGTGCCCGCCATCAACATGGCCATCGAGATGACCCTCCAGGTCGACGGCGAGGACCTCGTCGTCCGCGCCGAGGTCGCCCAGCAGATCGGCGACAGCCGGGTGCGGGCCATCTGCCTGCGGCCCACCGACGGCCTGACCCGGGGCGCCACGGTGCGCAACCTGGGCATCGGCCTCACCATGCCGGTGGGCGACGGCGTGCTCGGCCACGTCATCAACGTGATGGGCCAGCCGCTCGACGTCCCCGAGCTGGACCAGTCGAAGATCGACGGCTACTGGCCGATCCACCGCCAGGCGCCGGCGTTCGACACGCTCGAGCCCAAGAAGGAGATGTTCGAGACCGGCATCAAGGTCATCGACCTCCTCACGCCTTACCTGCAGGGCGGCAAGATCGGCCTGTTCGGCGGCGCCGGCGTGGGCAAGACCGTGCTGATCACCGAGATGATCCGCCGCGTCGCCCAGAACCACGGTGGCGTGTCGGTGTTCGCCGGCGTCGGCGAGCGCACCCGTGAGGGCACCGACCTGTTCCTGGAGATGGACGAGTCGGGCGTGCTCGACAAGGCCGCGCTGATCTTCGGCCAGATGGACGAGCCCCCCGGCGTGCGCCTGCGGGTCGCCCTGGCGGCACTGACCGTCGCCGAGTACTTCCGCGACGAGCGCGGCCAGGACGTGCTGCTGTTCGTCGACAACATCTTCCGGTTCGTGCAGGCCGGCTCCGAGGTGTCGACCCTGCTGGGCCGCATGCCCTCGGCCGTGGGCTACCAGCCCACGCTGGCCGACGAGATGGGCGAGCTGCAGGAGCGCATCACCTCCACCCGGGGGCGGTCGATCACCTCGCTGCAGGCCGTGTACGTGCCCGCCGACGACTACACCGACCCGGCGCCGTTCACCACCTTCACCCACCTCGACGCCACCACCGAGCTGTCGCGTGACATCGCGTCGCTGGGCATCTACCCGGCGGTCGACCCGCTGGCGTCCACGTCGACCATCCTCCAGCCCGACGTGGTCGGCGACCGGCACTACGCCGTGGCCCGCCGCGTGCAGGAGATCCTGCAGCGCTACAAGGAGCTGCAGGACATCATCGCCATCCTCGGCCTCGACGAGCTGTCCGAGGAGGACAAGGTCACGGTGTCCCGGGCCCGCAAGATCCAGCGGTTCCTGTCGCAGCCGATGTACGTGGCCAAGGCCTTCACCGGTCTCGACGGCGTCACCACCCCGGTTGACGAGACGGTCGAGTCGTTCGAGGCGCTGTGCCAGGGCGAGCTGGACGACCTGCCCGAGCAGGCGTTCCTCAACGTCGGCGGCGCCGAGGATGCCAAGCGCAAGGCCAAGCAGCTCACCGAGCAGGCCGGCAGCTGAGGTCGTTGCGATGACTCTGCAGGTCGAGCTGGTGTCGCCCGAGCGGATCCTGTACTCGGGCGAGGCCGAGTCCGTGCTGTGCCGGACGGTGGGCGGTGGCGACATCGCCTTCTACGGCGGCCACTCCCCGTTCGTGGGGGCGCTCGACGTGGGCGTCGTGGTGGTCCGCACGCCGGAGGGCGCCGCCGACGAGACCGTCGCCGTCCACGGTGGGTTCGTGGAGGTGTCGTCCTCCGTCGGGGCTGGCGACGAGGGCCCTGCCACCACGGTGACGATCCTGTCGGACGTGGCCGAGCTGCGCAGCCAGATCGACGTCGACCGGGCCCAGGCCGCCAAGGAGCGGGCCGAGGCCGCCCTGCGCGACGGCGACGACGCCGAGGTGCGGGCGGCGCTCAAGCGGGCCGAGGTACGCCTGTCGGTGGCCGAGGCCGGCACCGCCGTCACCCACTGATCTCCCACCCTCCCGACCTCCCGACCTCCCGACCTCCCGACCCTGGCACGATGGTGCCGTGGAGGTGACGAGGGTCGACCGGTGGCTGTGGGCGGTCCGGGTGTACAAGACCCGGTCGGCGGCCACCGACGCCTGCCGGGGTGGGCACGTGCGGGTGAACGGGTCGTCGGCCAAGCCGGCGACGTCGGTGCGGGTCGGCGACCGGGTCGACGCCACCGTCCCCGGTGGCCGGCTGCGGATGCTGGAGGTCGCCCGGGTGATCGACAAGCGGGTCGGCGCCCCGGTGGCGGCCGCGTGCCTGGTCGACCACAGCCCGCCGCCGGAGCGTGAGGACGGCCCCCGGCTCGTCCCGTTCGCCCGTGATGCGGGCACAGGACGTCCGACCAAGCGCGACCGCCGCCGCCTCGACCGCTTCCGCTCGAACTAGAGCGACCGACCGAAACTTCGACGGAGATGGCGCCATAGCGACGCGCTCTGTCGAGGTTTCGGGATCAGGCGAGGCCCATGAAGCCGCTGACCAGGCGGGGCCAGTCGCGGATCTGGCGCAGGGTGCGGGCGACGTGGAGGTCGGCGCGGGGGAGGATCTCGGCCAGCGCCTCGGCGGTGCCCAGCGGGTGGGCGGGGTCGGTGTCCCAGGCGAGGATCAGCGCCGGCTGCTGCAGCTGGGCCAGCTGGTCGGCCGACGGCAGGTCCGACGCCGCCGCGCCCCGCAGCACCGCCGGCAGCAGGTCCGGGTGGACCGCCGGGAGGTTCGAGCCGCTGTTGGGCATGCTCATCAGGATCGGCGGGCGGACGTCGACGCCCACCGCCAGCAGGCCCTCGTCGTCGCCCTGGGAGCGGACGTAGGCGGCGTTGGTGCGGTAGTGCTCGGCCACGGCGGCGTGGTTCTCCCAGGCGGCCGGGGGTGTGACCAGCACGAGCCGGTCGATGCGGTCGGGGGCGGCGAGCGCGGCCTCGATCACGGTGGCGCAGCCCATCGAGGCGCCCCCGGCGGCGAAGCGGGGGATGCCGAGGGCGTCGGCCAGGCCCACCAGGTCGCGCCCCAGCTCGCCCCACGAGTACGCCGCCACGTTGTTGGTGCCGCGCGACTCGCCGTGGCCCCGGGCGTCGTAGCGGACCCAGCGCCAGCGCTGCTCGACCACCGCGCTCCAGTCGAACAGCCCGTCCTGGTCCTCATGGGCGCGGCTGCTCATCAGCCCGTGGCACCACACGAAAGCGGGACCGTCTGCGCCGATGATCTCGACCATCAGGTCCGCGCCCCGCACGGCGACTCGCCCAGCATGAGCGGACATGCTGCTCCCCGCGGCAGCCATAGCCGGGAGTTTATGCTCACGCAATGCCCAGGACGTGGTCTTCTGCGTTGGTGACCGGAGCTTCGTCGGGGATCGGGCGGGCGATGGCACGTCAGCTCGCCGCCGAGGGCACCGGGCTCGTGGTGGTGGCGCGCGACACGGCGCGGCTGGAGGAGCTGGCCAAGGAGATCGCCGGCGCCTCCACGACAGCGCCGTCGGTCGACGTCGAGGTCGAGGTCCTGACCGCCGATCTGGCCGACCCCACCCAGCTGGCGGACGTCGAGGCCCGGCTGCGTGACGCCGGCCGTCCCGTCGATCTGCTGGTGAACAACGCCGGCTTCGGCACCTACGGCCCGTTCGCCGACCTGTCGATCGACGGGGAGGAGCGGGAGATCCGGGTGAACGTGCTGGCCGTGGTGCGGCTGGCCCACGCCGCCTTGGGTGCGATGCGGGAACGGGGGAGCGGCACGATCCTCAACGTCTCGTCGGTGGCGGGCCTGCAGGCGACGCCGGGGAACGCCACCTACGGCGCCACCAAGGCGTTCGTCGCCAGCTTCAGCGAGGCGCTGCACGAGGAGACGTTGGGCTCCGGCGTGCAGGTGAGCATGGTGCTGCCGGGCTTCACCCGCACCGAGTTCCAGGAGCGGGCCGGCATCGGGGGCCGGAAGATCCCGTCGTTCGCCTGGCAGGACGCGGAGACCTGCGCCCGCCAGGCCCTCGACGCGGCCCGCTCCAACAAGCCCTTCTTCGTCCCCGGCCTCCTCAACCGCACCGCCGCCGCCACGCTCGACCTGCTCCCCCGCGGCCTCACCCGCCGCGCCGCCGCCCGCTTCGCCCAACGCCTCTAACCCGAAACTTCGACAGAAACGGTCGCTATAGCGCTGTTTCTGTCGAAGTTTCGTCGTCTAGGCGAGCTCCCAAAGAGCGCTCACCGGCATCGCCCGGAGACGGGGGCCGAAGGAGAGGGTTTCGGGCCCGGTGTAGAGGACGACGCCGACGACGAGATCGTCCCCGATGCGGTCGGCGAGGTGGCGGAGGCCGGCGAAGTCGTCGGAGCGAACGGTGGATGACGCCTTGACCTCGATGCCGACGACCTGCCCTCGCCGGTTCTCCAGCACGGCGTCGACCTCGACCTTGTCCTTGGTGCGGTAGTGGAACAGCTCGGCCCGCTCCTCCGACCACGTCAGCTGGCGCGCCAGCTCCATCAGGACGAATCCTTCGAGGAGCGGGCCGAACTGACCTCCTGGTCGGACGAGGGCGCGATCGTCGGCGCCGAGGAGGTTCGTCGCGACGCCCGAGTCGACGAAGGCGACCTTCGGGGTCGCAACGGAGCGACGACTCACGTTGCGCGACCACGCCGGGATCCGCTTGATGAGGAAGACCTCCTCCAGGAGGCTCAGATAGCGACGCACCGTGCTGGCGGAAAGCCCGATGTCGCTGCCCAGAGGATGCTCCACCAACAGTTGGCCGGAGCGTGCCGCGACCAGGCGCAGCAGTGCCTGCATCTCCCGGGTCCGCTCGATCTCCGACAGCTGGCTCACGTCACGGGCGATGAGGTCCGTCGTGTAGGCGTCGAAGAACCGCTCCCGCCGCCGGGCGTTCGTTCGTGCCACGGCCTCGGGGAAGCCACCGCGCACGACACGCTCCGCATACTCGTGCCGCGTCACCGACGACGAGTGCCGGAGCTTCTCGCCGTCGGAGAACAGGGCGTCGACGAACCTCTCCGGCCGACCGTCGATCTCACCCTGGGAGAAGGGCCAGAGCTCGATCGTCTCCATGCGGCCCGGTAGAGCGTCGGGGAGGGCTCGCAGGCCGAGGACGCGTGCCGAGCCGGTCAGGAGGAAGCGCCCGGGCCGTATGTCGGTGTCGACCTGCTCCTTGATCGCCAGCAGTAGCTCCGGCGCCCGCTGGATCTCGTCGATCACCATGAGGTCGGAGAAGGCGACGAACCCGGCTGGGTCCGATTGGGCGGACTGGAGCGTCGCCGACCGGTCGAGGTTGCGCCACTCGGCGTCGTCCCCCTTGGCGACCTGGCGGACCAAGGTGCTCTTGCCGGACTGCCGTGCCCCGGCCACCAGCACCACGCGCGTGTCGGCCATGGCGTCGGCGACGAGCTGCTCGGCGCGTCGAGGGACGACCCTGCCGAGCGGGGTGGTGGCGTCCGGCTTCACCTCGTCAGGATGGCACGGGACCGTGATGTGGTGGTGAATTGGTCGCCATGTCGCTGACGAATTGGTCGCTGGTCCGTCGGCGACTTGGACGCCGAGTTGGCGTCTGCGCTGCGGCGGCGTTGCGGTAGGGGTTCTCTGTCAGGCGAAGTCGATGGAGGAGAAGTTGGCGAGCTTCGCGAGGCGGTGGGTGGCGCTCACGAGGCGGACGGTGCCGGACTTCGAGCGCATGACCAGCGACTGCGTGGTGGCGCTGTCGGCGGCGTAGTGCACGCCCTTGAGCACCTCGCCGTCGGTGATGCCGGTGACGGCGAAGAAGCAGTTGTCGCCCGCCACCAGCACGTCGGTGGTGAGCACCTGCTCGAGGTCGTAGCCGGCGTCGAGGGCGGCCCGGCGCTCGCCGTCGTTGCGGGGCCACAGCCGCCCCTGGATCTCGCCGCCCATGCACTTCAGCGCCGCCGCGGCGATGACGCCCTCGGGGGTGCCGCCGATGCCGAAGAGGACGTCGGCGCCGGTGTCGGGCCAGGCGGTGGACACGGCGCCGATCACGTCGCCGTCCTGGATCAACCGGATCCGGGCCCCGGCGGCCCGTACCTCCTCGATGAGCGGCTGGTGGCGCTCGCGGTCGAGGATCACGGCGGTGACGTCGCGCACCGACTCGCCCTTGGCCTTGGCCACCGCGTGCAGGTTCTCGGTGGGCGTCTTGGCGATGTCGACGGAACCCACGGCCTCGGGCCCGACGGCGATCTTCTCCATGTAGACGCACGGGCCGGGGTTGAACATCGTGCCCCGCTCCGACACGGAGAAGAT
>Ga0193742_1001052_pt1 | contig 17251 bp, 14 predicted proteins | sample L2c1metaG_FD_165511 | JGI IMG/M metagenome (GOLD analysis project Ga0193742, IMG submission 165511) | Soil microbial communities from a riparian zone of the East river system, Colorado, United States - L2c1 | ecosystem: Environmental > Terrestrial > Soil > Riparian zone | place: USA: East River... | reverse complement strand
TTCGCGGCGAGCGAGTAGCGAACGCATCACCAATGCGGCGGCCTGTTCGTCGCCGGAAGGATGCTGGTGCTGCCGGTGAGGATTGAACTCACGACCTCAGCCTTACCAACTAGCGGTCGTTTTATACGCCAGAAAGCGCCTTCTTATCCGATTACGCGATCTATCGCTATTTATCAGTGATTTGTTGAGACGAAACCCGCCCATTTGTAGCCGATCACCACCGAACGCTTCTGTTCATCTGGATACTAGCTGGATTCTTGGATTGGAGGATTGCCTACGAGGAAATCGCATGCCTAAATGAGCACGTCGCCCAGACGGAAGACGTTCAAATGAAACAGCGTACCAAACTGACAAAGCGGATGCTCGATGATGCCATCGCCACGGACAAGCCTCTCTTTGTGTGGGATGGGGAACTGCGAGGCTTTGGGCTGAAAGTCGAAGTGGCAGGTACCAAGTCCTTCGTTCTCCAGTACCGTACGAAGGCGCGTCGGAAGCGACGGATAGTATTGGGGCGTTACGGCGTCATGTCGCTGGAGGAGGCCCGCGACCAGGCGCGCGCGGGGCTGGTTCTGGTCGCGGCCGGAGGGGATCCGGCCGACGAGTACAAGAAATCTTCTCGCAAGACCGTAGCGGATATTTGCGATTGGTATCTCGAAGAAGCCGAAGCGGGGCGCCTGGTGGGCCGGAGGCACCGTGCGATCAAGGCATCGACTCTCTATATGGATCGGAGCCGCATCGAGACACACATCAAGCCGCTGATCGGGCAGCGGATAGCCGCGGCGCTGACGATCCAAGATATTGAGCGCATGCAGGCCGACATAGCGGCGGGCAAGACGGCAAAACCGCTCCTGAAGGGGCGCGGACGCGTCACGACCGGTGGCGCTGGAGCCGCGTCGCGCAGCGTGTCAACGCTGCAAAGCCTCCTTGGCCACGCGGTGCGATGGGGCCTACTCGACCGAAATCCAGCCGAGGGCGTGAGGAAGCTTGCCGGACAGCGCCGTGTCCGACGGCTGAGCAGCGAGGAGATCGTTCAGTTCGGCGAGGTGATGCGCAAAGCTGCTTCCGATGGAGAACACCCGAAGGGGTTGGCGGTTGTACGGCTGATATTGCTGACTGGCTTCCGCCTCTCCGAGGCGCAGGGCCTTCCTCGCAGCTGGGTCAACCATGCCGAAAGCTGGATCGAATTTGCCGATAGCAAGAGCGACGAGCATGTGCGCCCGATCGGCAAGGTCGCACTGCGTCACATCGAAGCCCAGCCCCAGGACGACATATCGCCGTTCCTGTTCCCCTCCGATAGCGGACGAGGACATTTCACCGCGACCGACAGCGTCATCGCGCGGCTCTGCAAGACGGCCGGCCTGAAAGACGTGACAGCCCACACGCTCCGTCATACCTTTGCCAGCATCGCCGGCGAACTCGGTTATTCGGATATCATCATCGGCACCCTGCTCGGTCACGTGGCTCGCAACGTGACGCAGGGCTATGTGCATATCGAAGAGGCGGCACGCATCGCTGCCGACCAGGTCGCCCGGACCATGGCGGAGCTGCTCGATGGGCGTCGAAAAAGCGCGCTGTCGAGCCGTCGAGCCGCCTCAATCGGCCCAGCCTCGGTGATTAGCAGCCGTAACGTAGCAGACCCGCCGAGATTTGGCGGATACGCAACTTCCTTCGGCAATGTGCCCGTGAAAGTCACCTTCTCGACGCAATGAGTGCTGACCACGTTGCAGCTCGCAGCGGCGCTCTTGGCAATCTAGATCAGGCCGCCGGTCCAGCGACAAGGATGATATGAGGCGAGTTCGCCGTACGTTCATCGGACTTCATCGATCGGGATCGAACATCTCAGCGTAGATGGCCTCGACCTGAGTCACTTCATCGTCGGTGAGCGCGACAAACTCCTTCTTCCTGCCTCGCTGCGATAGGCGGCCATCATTCTGCGCGAGAAAGCCGCGCAGCAGCTCGACATGCGCGGCGGGCATATCGACGATCTGCTGAATCCGTTCGCTAAACCGGTCAAAGGCTTCGAGGAAGCGGATCTCCTCGGGCATGTCGCGCTCGATCGTCTGCTCTACGCAAGCGTAGAGGAATTCGACATGCGCGGTCGCATCGAAATACCGGTAATAGTCGGCGGTGTCGTTGAGGACGTCGACATTCCCATCGGCCGTCGGCTGCCATTCAATGAGCGGCAGCAAGGGGGCCGAATAGCTCTCGAGCACCTGGCGATACGCATCGATCCGCCGGTAGATCGCGACACTGATCGGAAAGATCAGCCCCGGCGGGTTGAACGCGGCAAGCGCGAGCGCGTGATGGATGAGCCAGCGATGAAGACGGCCGTTCCCATCGACATAGGGGTGGATGTAGACAAAACCGAACGCGGCACAGGCAGCGGCGGCGACAGGATCCATCCTGCCGCGCGTCGTCCGTTCGACATAGTCGATCAGGCCGCCGAGCAGGGATTCGAGATCCTGGGGCTTGGCGCTGATATGATCGGGGACCGGCATGTTGGTATCGCGGTCATGGACACCAACGAACCCACCCTCGTCACGTAAGCCCAGCCGCACGAACCTGGCATCGCCGATCACGATGCGCTGCAGCCTGTCGAACTCCGCGATGCTTAAGGGTCGCGTACCGGCCTGGGCGATTGCCTGGCCCCACCGCGTGGCGCGATCGCCCGATGGACGCTCTCCCTCGATGGCAAAGGACGACTTGGAATCGTTCAGCAGCAGGAACGCAGCAGCACGCGCCAGCAGGTCGCGCCGGATGCGGCCGACCGTCTCGCGGGCGCGAACGTCGAAGGCGCGTTCCATATAGGCGTCGATGGTCGGCGTCCGCCGAACCATCGGGCAGAAGCCCGGTGTGCCGGGCAGATTATTGAGCACGCGGTGACGCGGCGATGGCTCGCCATCGGAAAGCGCGAGTTGCAATTCCGGGTCGATCGCCGGGACCAGTCTGATCTTGCCGGCGTCGGGAATATCCAAACGGGAACTGGTCAGCCATTCGTAGAGGAACCAGATACGGCGGGCATAGGCGCCCGTCGGCGCGCCCGTCACGATCGCGACGATGTCCGCTGGGTCGATCGCGCCAAACAGGCGCGAGAGTATGGCGATATCGACCCCCTCATACCGCAGCGCGTGGGTGAGTTGATCGGCGAGACCGTCACCGGGGGCATGGCGCGGGGTTTGCATCAACCACCGGTCAGTCGAAACCGGGTGATGGCGCTGCGCGATCGCTGTCAGCCGCGCCGGAAGCGGAACGGCAAGTTCGTAGCGCGCGATGAGCGCGGCATATCCCGCCGGCGTCCCCGCCTCCGGAAGTGGCAGGTCGCGAAAATCGTTCACCGGCTGTGAAGGCCATTCACCCATCGGACTCTCCGCGAAAATCATTCACTTAGCCATGCCCGCTTTGCGAGAAACGTTCACCAGCTGCGAATATTTATCACAAACATACAAAAGTGTGAAATTCAATCACCAACCCTAACGCATGCAAGCCGCTCGACTGTAACAGCCGGGCTCGTACCCTGTCCGAAATACAACTACATATTTCGGACAGGCGGGCCGAATAAGAAGTCGCGCTATGGTGATAGTCCGATGCTTCATCCTTCATCGGGCGCCGCGTGGATTGCAGCCTTTGCGCCGTTGACACGGATCGTCCCACCGATGCGCTTTTCAATCGGGCTCGCTGACCAACACATCTGTGTGGTGACGTTGGATAGCGGGCACCTCGGCAATCAAGGTCAATCAGGACGTCGCAGGAGCGTCGCATTGCGCCAGCAGCCGTTGCGCGTAGGCGAGAGATGCATCGACCACGAACGCTTTATTGATCATCCAGACCCACGCGCAGGTAGCCGCCAAGAGTCCCACTTCCAGCGCAATGCCCGGCCAGAGCATCTTGGACATAGGGCCTGCAAGATAGATCAGAATCGCATTGCCGACGACTGCGAGTACCAGAATCAGCAACGCGATCGGTTTCAACCCCATCAGGTTCCGCCGAAACCCGTAAGAGATATTTTCGTCCAAGAGCAAGGAGATGGCAGCCTTCGACCTGGTATATTCAAGCAGCCATTCGCCCGCCGACCGATAAAGTTCGTGAGCTTTTGCGCGGTTCAACCGCTCTTCCTCGACGGTCGGCAGCACAAGACCTTTGCTCGCGAGGAAGGCGTGATAACGCGCCTTGGTGGGCGCGGCCAACGCCATGCTCGCGTGGCTGAGCAGGATCGCGGTATGCTCCCGGCCGATAACCCCCCGCCATCTCCTCTCCAGGCTGCGCCCGCGCTCGCGCGCGAGCTGCGCGAGAAGAAACGTCACCCCGCAGGCGACGAGCAAGGAAGTGAGGGCGCCAAAAAGGGTCCACACTTTGGGGAGCCAAAGTGCAATCAGCACCAAGGCGGGAAGCACCACAAGCAATGCCGGTCGCAGCCGGGCGTTGCGATCATACCGGTCGAAATTGAGCTCGCGCAGGACAGTATCGATCGCCATCGCTCAGAATCCCCTCTTCGCTTTGACCGCCCGCTGATCGACCAAGCCACCGTCGAGAACTTCGGCGGTAAGCATGGAATAGCCGGCGGGCGTATGAATCAACAAAAGCAATGGCGCCAACTGCGCGGACGCGAGCAGCGCTCCGGTCAACGCGTCAAGACCGGACGGTCCGCTGGCGACCAGATGACTGTGCCAGGTTCCAACGATCTGAAGCGTTCCGTGCGAAGCGCGGATCAACTGCGCGATCTTCGCCTTGAGCCCCTCGGTTCCCAACACGAATTCTCCCGCCGTCCGCTTGCTGTCGGGCGGCGCCGGAATGACATCGACCACCTGAAACGCATTGCCGATCGTCGAGAAGCGGCCAACCAGCACGCCGCCGGTTTCAACGCCTGGCCAGTTGGCGACATCTGCGGCGATCGCGTCGTTAACGCGCGGGCTGATGCGCGCCGATGGCGCAATCGGGGAATCCGGTTTGACGATGATCCAAGGGGCGACGCGGGCCTGCGACCAGCCCTGGCTGACACCGTCGTTGCCCAATGCCCCCAGATGCAAGGCGCCGTCGGCGGGTAAGCCCGTTCGGTCGGCAGCCGCCACGACGGTCGCCATGCTCGCGGTCATTGCCGACAATTGCGCATCGGACATCGCAAACGATACCGACGCGCAGCCCTGACCGATCTGGATCGCCTCGGCCTCCGCACTGAACACGGTCTCGGCGAGTGGCTTGTCGGCGCGGATGATATTATACGCCTCGGCCATCAGGTCGCTGGCATTGGGATTTCCCTTCGGTCCCTCGATCGCGACGAAGCCGACCTTGCCCGCCCCCAAAAGGCAGGCCTCGACTAATCGAGGCCGGTCGGCCCAGTCGGCATGCGCATAGGCCTCGCGAACCACCGCCGATCCGGTCGTGTTGACGATCATCTCGGTCTGGGGCGGTGCGATCTTCGCCCGATTGGCGTCGCCGTGAAGAAAGACGAGCGCGTCGGTTTGGTAGCAGATCGGACGGCGCCCCAGCTTCTCCGTCAGCCCCGACACCCCCAATGTCTTGGTCATGTAGAACAGCCCCTGACGATCGGCGTCGATCGGAAGGGCTGCGTGCCGAGCGAAATTATGAGGCTCGAGCGTGTCCTTATCGATCAATGTCGTCGGCGCCCGTCCCGTACGCGCCATGTGCAGCGCGAGTTTCGATCCGACGCTGCCGCACCCAAGCAAGGTCCACACATGCTCGGACGCGCCAGGATCGTCGCCCGACGTTCGCCGCAAGACCGCTGTGGAGATGGTCTCGCGGTGCGCGACGAGGCGCACTGGAGTCCCGGGTGCCTCGAGATCCGCGGCGGCCGTCACCTCGATGAGATAGCTGCAAATCTCTATGACACTGTCGGAGCCGACCAAAGCGTAAGGCCGGCGCGGCAGAAGCAGGATTGCGATCGGAACGACGACGCCGCACGGCTCGGCACGCAGCCGGCTTGCAACATGACGCAGCTTGGCTTCCAGAAAGGGCAGGCAGCCATAGTCGGCTGCTCGGGTCAGCAAATCACCAAGTGTTGCGACATCCTCGGGCCGGTAGCTGTCGATGATCCCGGGCTTGCCATTGGCCTTGCCCGCCCAGGCTGCCATCGCGACGCCGCTCCCGACATATTCGTCGGCGCCGCACGGGCGGCGGCTGAACAGCTTCGTGTCGTGCGGCCCGAAGGGCTTGGGATCGATCGGACAATCGATCCGGTAAAAACCCTGGCCTTCCGCCGCATGAAGATAGACCATAGATAGGCAGCGCCGCCGCGGTCCGTCACAAGGGCGCGCAATGCGCGCGCGTCTGCGACAAGAATGTCGTCGACATGATCGCGCCTGACCGGCTCCCAGCCATGCTTGGGATCATTGAGCGAAAGCGCGGAAGCCTTCTCAAGCCAATCTACCAACTGGTCGACCAGGCCGATGACCCCTCGCGCCTGCACGACCTCGCGCGGGCTTCCCGCCACCAGGCACGGCCGAACAGGCTCTGTGGCCTTTGAAGGATTTATGTGCGGATGCGCGCGATTGAAGTCATCACGCAGGGTGATGTCGGGCGCCGCAAGCGGAAAAAGGTCGGAAAATTCGATCGTTACAGTCTCGACGACGCGAACTCCAGATGGACTTTCACCGGCGGCGCGCCAGCGCGCGGGCAGCTCGGTTCGAATATCAACCTTGCAGACGACGGCGCCGCTCCCGCCCGCGACGAAATCGACCCGCTGGACCGACGGGTGCGCGGCGATCTGGCGCAGGGCTCGCGCGATCGCGAGCGAAGGTTCGCTCGCAGGGACGGGCGAACTGGCCTCGCTCACCCGTGCGCCAACGCCTCGGATCCGACGCCCGTCGCATAGACGCCGGCAGCGATCAGGCTCGCACGCTTGATCTTGGGGCCGGCCCAGTTGATTTCAAATACAAGCGGATCATCTCCGGTGCCGTCGGCAACACAGCGGAACTCGCCGCCCTTGGGCTTGACGATCGAGACATATTCCCGCTTGGCGCGGATGCACGGCGGGTCGTTCTCATTGTCCTCAACCGGGCAGCAACTGCCGACGATCACCGCACCGGTCAGCGCCTGGCTCAGCGCATTGCGCGCATCGGGCGACACCTTTGCCTGTTCGCGCTTCTTCGACCAGCTGTCCCACGACAGGCTGTGCCAGGAGCAATGATGCGGCGCGATCAGCACGTCATAGGCTAGGCCATCGGGATTATTCCTGTGCTTGGCCCACAGGCGCTCCCAGATCGCCACCTCGGCATCGCCACCAAATAGGTAGCGTGCAGCCTGCTTCTCCGAGCCCGATGCGAACGTGAACTGGATGATGACGCTCGAATTGTTCTTCGAGAGCACCTCTTCCTCGTCATCGTCAGACGGCGGCAAGGGACCGAGCAGGAACGCGGAAAAGGTCGATTCATCCTCGCCATCGATCGACGAGAAGGTCTCGTCGACCTTCACTAGGATCGGTCCGAGATCGTCGGTCTTACCTTCGATGTCCTCACCCAGGATGATGATCCGGTCCCCTGATCCGAGGCTGCCGGCGCTCTTGAACAAGGCAACCCGGCGGCGCGCTTCCTTCGCCCACGCGTCGGCATCGGGGCACAATTTATGGGTCTCGCGGCATTTGCGGCGGAACACGATCGGCGAGGACCACATCTCACGAATGAGGATCTTGTCGTCGGTCTCCGACCAGCTGTCCAGCGAGCCGAGATGGAAGTGGCAGGCCAGGCCCGAGATGTGATCGGCGTCAGGATGCGTCAGGAGGAAGGCGTCGATGTAGAGGCGGTCGTCATCGTCTCGCTCGAGCAGATCGCGCAGCTGGCCGCCCACGTCGGGCATATCGTCATCCGGATCATCGGCCGCGCAGCGGATATTGATGTCGACGAGAATGCGCTTTCCGCTCTCGAGCTCGATCAGGGTCATGTCGCCGTTGCCGACGCGAAAATGGTGCGTCCGAACCGTCATCCCAGTTTCCTTACATGCTGTCGCGATCTCTCAAATCTCGATGGTTGTGGTCCCGCGAAAGTTGTTCGCCGACGACGGCGTCATCCGATGTAGCTGATGTTGTAGTTGATCCGCGCGTTGCCGCCGCCCAGATCGATGACGGTGTTCCAGTAGCCCGAGCCCGGCACACGAACGATGGCCGGAAGCTTGCGGAAAAATCCGCCATGGTGCCGGAAGCTGCTGCCGCGCCGGTACTGCGCGTAATTGCGATCATCCATTACCAGGACGTTGCACTGATAGTCGCAATCGACGCGCACGGCCGCGCCTGCCGCCAAATGCTCCCGAGCGTGAATATGCGACATCTTGCGCGCCCTCTCCGCCTAGCTTTCGCGCACCGTGGTGTCCGGGCTGCGTTTGCCGCGCGCAGTCGTGACATAGCGGCCGCTGATCGCGCTGCGATAATGCGGACCCGAGCTTCCCGACTTGCCCGCCGCTTCGCGCACGGTCGTCGAAGGACTCCGCGCTGCCTTGGTTGCCGTCACGAACCGCCCGGTGCCCGCACTCCTGAAATTTTCGTCCTTCTTGGCCATGTCGAGTCTCCTGCGCCGCGATTCGCCGCCATGACGGCATCTGCACTGAGAACGCGCAAATCGTCAAGCTGTGATACCATAACTATTTTAGGCGCTACTAACAGTAGCACAATCTGGAGGACGGTAGCGTATTTTTCATTGACGACAGCTCATTGTTTCGATTCAATATAATTCCATGGCTACGATGGAAATTTACAAGGCGCTGGGTAGAAGGGTTGCCTCTTTGCGCCGAACCCTCGGCCTCACGCAGATGGCACTGGCAGACCGCCTCAGCGTGTCGCGGGCATCGGTCGCCAGCATCGAGGCTGGCCGGCAGAAAGTGGGGCTCGATCAAGCCTATGCACTTGCCGGTGCGCTTGAGCTTGCGAAGCTGTCCGATCTGATCTCGATGGATGTACCGCGCCGGGAACACGCGACGGCGCCGCTGCCGGCGAAATTTTCCGCAAGCCCCATCCAGGCCGCTCAGATCGATGGAATTGTGCGAAGCGCGGTAGCTGAGGCGCGCGGCGGGACCAAAAAGTCGTGACGCCAGAATTTCAAGCCGCCGATGTCGATGCTGCGGTCGAGGATGCTCGGGCGCTCATCCAACGCTTTGAGATTGTCGCGGCCCCAGTTCCGGTCGAGCGGATTGCGCGCAGGCTGGGCGTTCGCGTCAAATATGCACCGCTCGACGGGGACCTGTCGGGCATGGCGTATATTGCGGATGGAGTGAAGATCATCGGCGTCAATGCGCTGCACCATTCAAACCGGCAGCGCTTTACCCTTGCGCATGAGCTGGCCCATGTCATGCGCCATGCCCCCTATCTCGAGAACGAGGTTCATCTCGACCGCGGCTCGTTGCGCCGAGACTGGCTAGCGTCCGAAGGCACAGACCCCTTGGAAATCGAGGCCAATGCCTTTGCGGCTGAACTGCTGATGCCCCGCACTTTACTCGATGCGGCGATCGACGGCCGACCGATCGACATAGAGGACGATGAGGTCATGGGAATATTGGCGCGTCGGTTCCGCGTAAGCGCAACCGCGATGCGCTTCCGCCTCATTCGCCTCGCCTGACCCCATGGCCTTCGTCTTCTACGATGTGGAGACGACCGGACTCAACACACGCTACGACCAGATCCTGAGCTTCGCGGCCATAAAGACGGACGACGAACTCAACGAACTCGACCGGCTTATGTGCAACTGCCGTTTGATGCCGCACGTCGTCCCTCACCCAATCGCGCTGCATGTGAATGGAATCACACTGGAGGCGGCGGACAATCCGTCACTACCGAGCCACTATCAGATGATGCGGAATGTCCAGCAAACCCTCGACGCTTGGTCACCCGCGCTCTTCATCGGCTACAATTCAATTTCGTTCGACGAGGAGGTTCTGCGGCATGCCCTCTATCTAACGCTTCATAACCCCTATTTGACCTCTATGCCGGGAAACGGGCGCGCCGATGCGCTGGCACTCGTCCGGACCATCGCCTTCTTGCGTCCCGGTGCGCTCACCGTGGCGATGCGCGACGATGGCGCGACCTCCTTCAAGCTCGCCGATATATGCGAAGCCAATGGCATTGACCATGTTGGCGCGCACAGCGCGATCAATGACGTTCTGGCGACCATCGCGCTGTGCAAAAAAGCGCGCGATGGCGACGATGAAACATGGTCCCGCTTCCTGCGATCATCGACAAAATCCGCTGTCCGGGAGTTACTGGAGGGCGAAGATGCCATCCTCCATATTCGGTTTAGCGGCAATACCGGCGTGCCCGTCGTCATCGTCCGGGTGGCGCAGGACCCAAGCGACGCCAACTGCCAGCTGTGCTTGCCCATCGATTTTCCGGCGAGCCGGTTCATGGCGATGTCGGAGGTGGACGCGGGCGCGCTGTTGTTCGACCGCGAGCAAGGCCTTGTTCGGATCAAGCTGAACAAGGGGCCGGTGCTTTGTCCGCTCTATGAAGCGCCCGAAACGCTCCTTGGTGGCCGCAGTGAAGCGCAGCTGCTCACCGACGCAACGATACTGCGCGAGACGCTTGGTTTGGCGGCTTTCGTTCTTCAGGTTCTGCACTCTCAGTCACCTCCGAGGCCGGTCCCGACCGAGCTCGAAGACATGCTCTACAAGCGCCTGCCTGACCGGCAAGATGATCACCGCTTGCGCCAATTTCATGCTGCTGATTGGGAAGAACGGCCGGTTCTGTCGCGTGCGTTCTCCGACCCTCGAAATCGGGCATTGGCACGACGCCTAACTTATCTTGAGCGTCCTGATCTGTGCGATCCCGACGATATCGATCGGCTGCATGCAGGCCTTCGCCGTCGACTTGTCACCACCGAAGCAGAAAGCCCGTGGCGTACCGTCGCGGCAGCGCTTCAAGCGCTGCAAGAGTTGCCGATTGACGTCCAAGATGGCGCAAGATCCGCTTACACACGAAAATACAATCCCGGCTGAGCAATCGCCGAACGCATCACCGCCCGATGCCTTTGCATCAGGGTAGGTGGTGGCGGTGATTGGCCGAAACCAAAAAAAGATAGCCCTTCATTGAATCGCGGTGGTTGAGATGTGCGACCCATCAGAGTGGCGTCTTTGCCACGTGTTGCGGCTGACCTAATCCCTTATAGCCTTCTGCATGGAACGAATCTCGACTGTCCGGTTCAACGCTCTCGCGGGCTATGCGCGGCTGCCGCAGGCGGCGCTGTTAGGCGAGGAAATGGGCTATTTCGAAGCCGATGGCGGTCGGATCGTCGGCATGCTGATGCGCGACATCGCGGATCAGGACTATTTCGGGCTGGTCTTCGCCCAAGATCGAAAGCTTCGCTTCCGCAATGTCTCATTGACACCATTCGTCAGCAGCGAGGCGGTAGCCGAAGCGGATCTCGATGCTGCCTTGAACGTCGCAGTACAGGCGCCACCGGAGTCCCATCATCAAGCGGACGAGAAGGGAGAACCGGTCGATTTCTTCACGCCGGTTCACGCGCTCGATCGACTCAACCCGAATTTCGTCAAGCTGATCTCCGAGGAATGTTTCTCGCCGGCTCGCGGCATCATCGAGCCAATGATGCGCTGGTACGAGGATACCGACGGCAATTTCGTCGAGCAGTTCCAGACGACAGGCTTCGATCAGCGCATCTGGGAACTCTACCTCTTTGCCACCTTCATCGAGCAGGGTTTTCGGCTTGACCGCAGCGAGGCGATTCCAGATTTTTCCGGCGACGGTCTTGCCGGCGCGTTCACGGCCGAAGCTGTCACGGTCGGACCCACCCGCCAAGGCAACGCCATCGTCCCGCCACCAGCATTCGACACGCCCGAGGCGCAACAGGCGTATTTGAAGGAGTATATGCCGATCAAGTTCGGTAGCTCGCTCACGTCCAAGCTCGCCAAGCGCTATTGGGAACGTCCGAACGTCGCCGGCACGCCGTTCGTGCTGGCGATTGCTGATTTCTCGTCGCCCGGCTCGATGATGCATTCGGGCTCGGCGCTCGAGCGGTACCTCTATGGCTACGATCACGACGCTGAACGGGACGCCGAGGGAAGGCTGACGATCAGACCGCGACGGATCGGCGAACACCGCTTCAGTGATAAGGCGATCCCTTCCGGCTTCTTCGATCTGCCTGATGCCAAGCACGTCAGCGCCGTCCTCACTACCGCGAGCGGCACCATCTCGAAGTTCAACCGGATGGGACTATTGGCAGGCTTCGGTTCGGGCAAGGTCGCGATGCTTCGCGAAGGCACTACAGTCGATCACGACCCCGATGCTGGCGAGCCGAAACGCTTTCGCGTGCTCGTCAACGCCGCTGGGTATGATGAGAACTGGATCGAGGGGATGAACGTCTTCCACAATCGGACGGCATTGCTACCATTCGGCGAGGATCTTCTCCCTGGGGCGGCCCATCATATTATCGCCCCGGATGGAGTGCGTAAAAGCAAGGTCCCTGATTTTCATCCGTATGCATCGATCACGCGCCAAATGGCACCGGTCGATGTGGCGGCGCTCGTCGCAGCGGCGGGTGACGCCACTCACATCATGTGGACGCCGCGCCGCGACAATTGAGGCCCGTCCGGCTGCAATATGTCTAAGCAACTGCTTGCGGGATCGCTCCGAGACGGACTGAACGGCCTGGATTGGCGCATTCTCGCCATTGACGATATCGCGCGACCTCAACCTTGTCGAAGCGTCCAAGCCTAGAAATCTACATGAAATCCCGCCTACCGGTTGCGGCTACACACCGCCCGTCACCACCTGGGGAAATCTCGATTTTTTCGCTAAGTAGCTGAGATAGGTTGTGATTTCTCTTTGTTCCCAACCGTTCTCAAATCCAAAGGTTGAATTCGTAGATTGCCAAATTTTCCTAATAGGCTGAATTATATGGAGAAAATGGTGCTGCCGGTGAGGATTGAACTCACGACCTCAGCCTTACCAAGGATGCGCTCTACCACTGAGCTACGGCAGCACTGCCCGTTTCGGGGAGGCGCGCCTATGGGCGAAGGGTGCGGAGATTGTCAAGGCGCGCGGACGCGGCCAGTGATGGCGCATGACCAAGCAGGACGAACGCGCCGCGCGACTCGCCGAGGCGCTGCGGGAAAATCTGAAGCGCCGCAAGGCGCAGTCGCGCGAAAGTGCCGCCGGGCAAAAGCCGGCGCCGCCCAAAGACGATTGAAATAACGGCACGATGATCTGACCGCCGATCGACCAACTCCAACCGTTTCTTCTGTGTTCATTTCGGACGTGGTATGACTCCTGTCAGGATGAGGACATCCGTGGGGGGATCAACCATGAACATCACTGCAATCACAACCGTCGCACTGGCGATAGGCATGCCGCTGCTGGGCCAGGAATTGGCCACGTCGCAATCGATTGGACAGCGCGCCTCGGACGCGGTCGGCGTCAATTTCGATGCCCGGGTCAGCCGCTGCGGCGTGGGCGAGGCTGGCGGTCAGCCGATGCTGTTCGCCACGATCGAAAGCATGCCGCTGGACGGCGCCGGTGCTGCCGAACGGGTGCGCGGCGGCGCCGTCCAGAAGGGCCGCGAGAAGGGCATGCGCGTTATTGCGGGCCCTGGCGGCGGACCCAATGTCGACTATCCCCAACGCGGCGTGGATTTCACTATTGCCTCCTCCCCCGGCGGCGGAATGCCGGTGGTGAAGTTCGAGGACGCGAGCGGCACGGCGGATGGCATCCTGCTGCCAGCCGTGCAGAAGGGCCGCGATGCCGCCGCCCGCCACGCGATCAACACCAAGGGCACCGGCGCGACCAATGGCCGCGCCTGCGATGCGCCGGCCGAGGGCTTGCCGGCCGTGGCGTCATGCAGCGTATCGGGCGATGCCGACGCGCCCGATCTGACTTTCGCGATCCCGCTGGCGGCGTTCGGCAGCGGCGCGAAGACCGGGCACGTCACGCTGATGAAACGCAGCGACGGCGCGATGCGCGCGACCGCGACCTATGCCGACGGCACCACCGCCGACATTACCGCGTCCTGCACGGCCGGCGGCAGGCTGAAGGCTGGCTACGACCTGGCGGTGGCCAAGAAATAACGGGTCAACCGATGGTGGCGCATTTCGCCAGCAGCCACGCCTTGTCGTCGCCCGCCAGCTGGGGGGCGACGATCTCGGCCACCTTCGCGTGATAGGCGTCGAGCCAGTCGCGTTCCTCGGGTGACAGCATAGCGGCGACGATCAGATCGCGCTCGATTGGCGCGAAGGTGAGCGTTTCGAAGCCGAGCATCGGCTGTTCCTGCCCCGCGACCGCTCGGTCCTCGACCAGCACGAGGTTCTCGATGCGGATGCCGTATTCGCCGGCCTTGTAATAGCCGGGCTCGTTCGAGCAGATCATGCCGGCGCGTAAGGGTTCAGACGGGCCGCCGCCGGGGTAGCTCGGCTTGGCAATGCGCTGCGGGCCTTCGTGAACCGACAAATACGCGCCGACGCCGTGGCCCGTGCCGTGGGCGAAATCGAGACCCGCCTCCCAGAGCGAAAGCCGCGCGAGCGTATCGAGCTGGCCACCCGTGGTGCCGTGCGGGAAGACCGCGCGGGCGAGCGCGATATGGCCCTTGAGCACGCGGGTGAAGCGGTCCTTCATCTCGTCGGTCGGCGGGCCGACGGGGATCACGCGGGTGACGTCGGTGGTGCCGCCGTCGCGGTACTGGCCGCCCGAATCGACCAGATAGAGCTGGCCCGCCTCGATGGCTGCGTTGGACGCCTCATCGACCTTGTAGTGCGGGCTGGCGCCGTGCGCGCCCGTGGCCGAGATGGTGTCGAACGACAGATCGTCGAGCGCACCGGTTTCGCGGCGGAAGGCTTCGAGCTTCGCGGCGGCGGTGAGTTCGGTCTGGCCGCCCTCGGGGGCTTCCTCCGAAATCCAGCGCAGGAACCGAGTGAGTGCCGCACCGTCGCGCGCCTGCGCAGCCTTGTGCCCGGCAACCTCGGCGGGGTTCTTGAGTGCTTTCGCCAGCACCGCGGGATCGCGCACGCCGAGCACCTTGGCGCCGCCCGTTTCCAGCGCTTCGAAGATCGCCGCTACCGCGCGCTCGGGATCGGCGGCAACGCGCTTGCCGGCGAACCCCGCCAGCGCGCCTTCGAAGGCATTGCGATCATGCACGCGCACCGTGTTGCCGAGCGCCTGTTTCACCTCGTCACCGATCTTGTCTGGGGCGACGAACAGATCGGCGGTAGCGTCGGCATTGACCACGACGTAGGCCAGCGCAACTGGCGTATGCGCCACGTCCGCGCCGCGCACATTTAGCACCCACGCGATCGAATCGAGTGCGGAGAGTACCACCGCATCGGCCTTTCGTTCGGCCAGCCAGTCGGCGATGTCGTGCCGCTTCTCCGCCGAGGATTTGCCCGCGCGTGCATCGTCATACGGCATCAGCCGCGCGTTCGAAGGCTGCGGGCGGTCCGCCCAGATCTTGTCGATCGGGTTTTGCCCGACCGCGACCAGCTCCGCCCCGCGTTCGGCCAGCGCGGCGGTCGCCGCCTTTACCCAGTCGCGCGTGTGCAGCCAGGGATCATAGCCGATCCGCGCGCCCTGCGCGGCGTTCTCGCGCAGCCAATCGGTCATGCTGACATCGGGGACGGGAACATACTGCCAGTGATTGCCGTCGACCTGCTCGCGCACCTGCAGCGTGTAGCGGCCGTCGGTGAACATCGCCGCGGCCTCGGGCAGCACGATCGCCGAGCCTGCCGAGCCCTTGAACCCGGTCAGCCATTCGAGGCGCTGGGCGTAGTCGCCGACATATTCGGACATATGCTCATCGGTCAGCGGCACGACGAAACCGTCGAGGCGATCGGCCTTCAATTGTTCGCGGAGCGCCTGCAGGCGTGCTTCATGGGTGGACATGGGGCGGTGCTCGTTTCTAGGACTGTTGCCTGCCAACATAGGCTCCGGGGGAACCAACGCCAATGCGCATCTTGATCGCCGCTGCCCTCGCCCTCACCTGCACGCAGCCCGCGCACAGCCAGAAAGCCGATATGTCCGAACTGAAGCCGCCCGTCGCGCAGCAGCGCCCACACAGCTACGAACGCCACGGGATCACCGTCGAGGACCCCTATTTCTGGCTGAAGGACCAGGGCTATCCGACGGTCGATGATCCTGACGTGCTGGCGTACCTGAAGGCCGAGAACGCCTATTTCGAAGCACAGATGAAACCGCGCGACGCGCTGGTCGAAACGCTGTTCCAGGAGATGAAGGGGCGGATCAAGGAGGACGACGCCAGCGTGCCGGCCAAGGACGGCGCCTATCTCTATTGGCGCAGCTTCGATACCGGCGCGCAGTACCGCAAATGGTGGCGGCGGCCGGTAGCGGGCGGGCCCGACGAGCTGATCCTGGATGAGGTCGCGCTGGCGGAGGGCAAGGAATATTTCCGGCTGGGGGCGATGGACATCAGCCCGGACGACCGGCTGATGGCCTATGCGATCGACGACAATGGCTCCGAACGCTTCACCGTGCGCATCCGTGATCTGACGACGGGCAAGGACTTGCCCGACACCATCCCATCGACGCTGGGTGCGCTGGTGTGGGCGGGGGATTCGAAGACGCTGCTGTACGGGTTGGTCAACGCCAACTGGCGGGTCGATCGGGTGAAGCTGCACACGCTGGGCACCGACGCCAAGGCGGATACCGAATTGTACCGCGAGCCCGATGACGGTTTCCAGGTGGGCGTGGGCATGACCCAGTCGCGCAACTACATCATGATCGCCACCGGCGACAACGAGACCAGCGAGGTCCGGCTGGTGCCGACCGATAATCCCATCGCCACACCCGTGCTGGTCCGCGCGCGCAAGAAGGGGCTGGAATATTCGGTGGAGGAGCATGACGGCACGCTGCTGATCCACACCAACGATACCGACACCAATTTCCGGCTGGTGACCGCGCCGGTGACAGCGCCCGGCGAATGGACCGAGCGGATCGCGCCATCGAAGCGCTTCTACATGACCGGGGTGACGCCCTTCGCGAAGTTCTTCGTGGTCGAGGGGCGCGAGGACGGGCTCGATCAGATCGAGATCCATCAATATGCCGGTGGCGCGCCCAAGCGGATCGATTTCGAGGAGGCGAGCTATGTCGCCGGGCTGGACGACAATCCGGAGTACGACATCGACACGCTGCGGCTGTCCTATGAATCGATGGTCACGCCCGACACGGTGCTGGACTACAAGCTCGCCGATGGCAGCCGCACGGTGCTCAAGGTCGAGGAAATCCCGTCGGGCTACGACGCCGATCAATATGCCACCGAACGCCTGCTGATCACCGCGCGCGACGGGGTGAAGGTGCCGGTATCGG
>Ga0193742_1001051_pt1 | contig 17292 bp, 33 predicted proteins | sample L2c1metaG_FD_165511 | JGI IMG/M metagenome (GOLD analysis project Ga0193742, IMG submission 165511) | Soil microbial communities from a riparian zone of the East river system, Colorado, United States - L2c1 | ecosystem: Environmental > Terrestrial > Soil > Riparian zone | place: USA: East River... | reverse complement strand
TGAACCCTTCGTAAATGTGGTGCTGCGCTTTCTCATCTCCGATTCTCCCGTTGCGTTGTCGATAGGGAGATTGTACGGAAACCGTACATTGCAGCTCCGGAGCGCGTCACACTATTTATACGGTTTCCGTACATTGCTACGGCGGGCCCCTCAGGGGACCAGAGGTAGGGGCTGGCCAGAATCATTCGCCAGTGAACAAAGGGCCATTGGCTGGCCCGTTCTCCACGTGCGGCTCAATGGCCCGCGCGAGCGTTCGCAGGATGCGCGGTAGGCGGGCATATGCGTCGTCGCTCATCATCATGGAGACACCGTTCCCGGCGTGCCCATCCAAGATGATTACAACGGCGCCGCGCGCGCCAGTGAGTTCGCAGACTGCCGCGCACACACCGTCGTAACTTATCGATCCGTCGGCCATTGCCCGCATCCTGTTTAACTGGCTGGCCGTTCGATGTTAGCAAAGGTTTAGCGGAATGCTAAGCCTGTTGTGCTTTGCCGGGTTCGCAAAAAGTTCGCAACCGTACGCGTTGCAGCGATTGGGAACCCGCCGCCATCGGCGTGAGTTGTGCCCATCCGGTCGGGGGAAAGTCAGGGTAAAAGCCGCGATGTTTTCGGATTCGAGTTGAGCGAAATCGCGCGCGCAGCCTGATATGTGAAAAACTATTTATAAAGCCCAGCTGCAGGGCCTGTAACTGATGTAACGGGCACAGCGCCGAAGGCGAGGGGGAAGGCAATCCGGCCGGCTGGAAACGCAGGCGGGGCCAATCCGTGAAAATCTTTTCACAAATTTTTCACATGCCCCGAAGGGGAAAAACGTAAGTAGCTGATTTATATGGTGCTCCCAGCGAGATTTGAACTCGCGTCCCAGCCTTGAGAGGGCCTAATTGTGACTTTCCCCCGTCCCAGAGCGTCCCAGAAAGACTATAATTCTCCTGAAATTTGCGAATCCGTCCCCTAGCGTCCTAGGGCGTTTCAGAGAGTTTTTTTCACATTCTTTTCACATTTGCCCCAAATGTGAAAAAGTCACAGGAGCTTAAATTATGGCCATTTCCATCACTACCAAAGCCAGCCGGGCGCGCCTTGAGCCGCGCGGCGCCCCCTACTATATGCAGCTGGGCACGGGCGCTTTCATTGGCTTCAGGCGCGGCCCCGACACGTGGGTCGCCCGCTATCGAGATCGCCGGGGGCAACAGCACCACGAAACGCTCGGCGAGTTCCCTGAGTTCGATGACGCCAAGGCAGCGGCCGATGCGTGGTTCAAAAAACTGGACGGCGGCGGCAGTCGCAAAGTGACGCGCGGCACCGTGCGCGATGCGCTGGATACGTACCTGCGGCAGTTGATTAGCGACGGGCGCGGCACGGCGGCAGCGCGGGCCGAGAAAAAGTTTGAGACCGTGATCTATCACGACGAGATCGCAATCATGTCGCTGGAGGAGACGACCAAGGAGGATTGGCAGGACTGGCGCGCCCGCGTGCAGAAGCAACGCAAGCTGGCGAACGCGAGCGTAATGCGCTACTGCCGCAGCGTCTTTGCGGCCATGACCTGCGCCGTTGATAAAGGGCACGTCGGAAATCCACTGTCGTGGAAACTCAACGCGCTGCCTTCCCCCAAAGCGGAAGCGGGCGAGACGGCCGTTTATCTGACGGAGAAACAGTCGGCACGCTTGCTGCGGAACTCCCCTTCGACCCTGCGTGACTTCCTGCATGCGATTTATGTGAGCGGCGGCAGGCCGCAAGAGATCGCAGCGGCGACCGTGGCGGACTACGACGTGAAGGTGAACACGCTGGTGCTGCGCCACTACAAGGGCAGGCCCGCGATACTGCGCGCTCGCGTGGTATCGCTGAACAAGAAAGACGCGCCATTCTTTCGCAAGCTGTGTGAAGGCAAGACGCCCGGCGCGCCGTTGGTGGCCGATGACAAGGGCGCACAGTACGGCTCGCACAAATGGGCGCTGGAATTTCGCGCCGCCGTCACGTTCGCCAATTTCAATGCGAAGCCTGATGAAATCATTCCCACCGAGGACAAAAAGAAAAAACAGGCGGGCGCCAGTGCGTACAGTTTTCGGCATATGCGCATCTCGGAAATGCTGCAGCGTTTCAACATTGATGCGATGACGGTCGCCGAACAGACGGGCACCAGCGTCAAAATGATGGAAGACTATTATTGGAAATTCATGCCGAAGGAACTACAGGCGAAGTTCGACCGGACCCGCGCAGCCGCCTGATGCGCGGCTACAGGCGGCGGGGATTCCCCGCCGCCTCACGCCGCCCCCTCCTCGGCGCGGCGTTCGATGACATACCCGTCATACGCTTTCCTCAACTCTTGCACGTCGATTAGCCGCATATGCAGCCCCCCGCAGATGGGGCGCACCCGGCGGCTGGTCAAAAATTCTTTGTAGAACATGCTGCGCGACATGCCGACCATGCGCGCCGCATCATTGATGCTGACAGCGAACGCGAGCGCAATCGCGGGGCCGTCCTGTTCGCCCGCCTTCGCTGGCTTCGTGGCTTTCTTTGCTGCGTTCATTGTGTCGCCTCCAATCCCAAATCTCGCGCCCTGTTAATGCGCGCCATACGTTCGCCGTCACCGTCGGGCCGGTCGGGGTGGTACCGCATCGCAAGCCTGCGGTGCGCGGTTGCAATCGCTTCCTGCGAAACCTGGGGCCCGTCTAGGCCCAGCTCCTGCCACCAACTGAAGGGCGCGGGTAGCGCGGTGAATCCCTGAAAGACCCGATCAAGAATCAGCGCGCCGCCGTGTCGTTCAATGGCGCGCATCGCCTTCAATGTTGCCGCAATGGCGGCGAGGTTATCCGCGACGGTGGTATAGCGGTCGATGGCCATGCACCGCGCGCCAGACTTTCCGGATCGCCAGTACACGGCGGCACCGGGGTCCGATGGCTCAGGCACATTCGAGCGCGGCCAACCGTCGAGGCGTAGCGGCATATTCGTCGAGATCACAATATCGTCAGCCTGTATGAGCATTTGCCGCAGCTCTTCACGTACGCGCGTCACACCATCCACGACGGCCAGCGACTTGCGATAGGTGCGAAAGGGACCGTCGCTGCGGCGGAACGGCTCGATGCGGCGCCAGCCTGCGGGCCAGCTCAGCGGATAGGCGGGGATGACTTCGCTCATTTGCCGCGCCCCAATGGTGTGCGCGCAAACGTGCCCGGAGACACTTCGGCCCATGCCCAATTAGATACTTGCTGCCCCGTGCTCATGCCGTATGCGCGGTCGCATCGCGGGCAGAATAGGTGCCGGTCACGCTTATACGGAATCGGCTTGCGCCCGCAACATCGGCCCTTCTCATCTAGTGCTGTCACTTCGGCCCCACAAAATGCGATGGCGGCAACGGGATGCCGCGCGAGTTATGCGGGCGCCACAGATGCAGGCAGAACGGGTGGTAATTGATGTGCTCGCGCGCTGGGACGTGCAACTGCATCCACGTCTCGCTCGGCTTCGCGAACAAGGCGAACACGTGCGACATCTCTTCCCATGACGGGCAGCGATCCGCAACGCTCACGCTCACGTGATCCCAGTTTCCCCCGGCAGCGGCGACGCACTGCAGGTTCGAGCCATTGAAAGGGATGACGAAGCAGCCGCCGTTATCGTCGCCGACGCGGCCAAACGAACGTATCTCCCAGTCCGTGCGCCTGTACTGATCAAATTCACGCAATCGTTTCATGCGCGCGCCTGCTCGATCATTGAGATGGCTTACTGAAGGGAAGCGGGAAATGCTCGTCCTCGTACTCCATCACCAAATCAATCAGCGCGTTCAGCTCGGCGCCTTCGGGCGAGTCCTGCTCAGGGTCGCGCCGCATCAGAAATTCGATGCGGGCCAAAGCGTCGAGGTATTCCTGTTCGTTCATGGCGTTCACAGAATGCTGATGCGCTGGTCGTCATTGGTGGCAATGGCGATAACGCGCGCCGTGGCACCGCTCAAGCCGCGCCGCCGCCAGTTCCACCCCTTAATCATCATGCGCATGCGCACCGTGGAGGGCAGCTTGCTATTGCTGCTCGCGTCGCGGATCAATGCTTGCCGTAGCAGCCATTCCGGGTCCGTGCGCTCAAGGTTCTCGCCGGTGTAGAAGCGCTGCATGTAGTCATCCGCAAGCGTCGAATTCTTGCGCGAGAACATCTCGTAAAGCGCCGTACCGCAGCCAATGGACAGCGGGCGCGAATCTTTCGGGTATGACTGAAGCGTCTCGGAACATTGCAGAATGCTGGGGTGCGCCTTCACGTATTCGATAACGTCGGTGTTGCTGACTTTAAGGCCCAGACTGTTGACGGACCCGCGTTCCAGCCGCACGCACCATTGCACTGCCGTCGCTGCGGTCTTGATGGTGATCTGTGTGATTTCCGGGAAGTGCAGACACAGAGCATCGGCGCCAGTGCGCACCGCGCCTGTGTCAATGGTGCGGAATGCTTCCGGGGAGATGCCGTAAACGACCAGACTTTGAATAGCGCGGCCTGCCTCAATGATCGCAAGCAATCGGTGCTGCCCATCGAGTACCTGTTCGTCCTCCGCGATCACGATGGCCTGCCCGTTAACCTGCCAGTTCTCGCGGAGCATTTCTTCGGCCAGGAATGCGATATGGCGGCGGCGCACCGGGCGGTTGTTGCGATTGCAGCGCAGCCACGCGGTGGCGTTCTCGGGTGTGATCGTCACGACCTCGGCCACGATGTTTTGATCGGTGCCATGGATGCGCGCCGCGTTATGCAGCTGAATGATGTTTGTCACTGGGTGCCCCTGACCGTTACGACGCAGACCCCGCCGCAATGCCGCGCTCGCTCTTTGCCCGCACGCCGGGATAGTTCAGTTCGTTTTTCAGCGACCGCGCCTGCCCATGCAGAAACTTCATATTCGGTTCAAGGATCACGAGCGGCGCGCGGCCCTGTGCGACGGCCGTCACCAACGCGGCCAAGTCATGGACCTCAGCGGACCACGTTTCACGCTGGGAAATGCCCGCGACCTTCGGTGTGTCGCGCTGTAAGACCGCAGGCACGATGGCGGCGGCGCGTTCGGTCAACGCCTCTGCCTTCTCTACCTTGCCGGAATCAGCGGCGCGTCGCGCCTGCGTTTCGATGCGCTCACGTTCTTTGCGTGCCGTCTCGTCAGCGACGCGCTGCGCATCGCGGCGCAAATGTTCCTGCAACGCGTCGTAATTAATAATCGCCTGCTTGATGGCGGTCTCCGCGTGCGCGGCGTTGTCTTCCGGCGCCCGGAAGAGATTGCGCGTAGCCTTCTCTGCCTCGATTTGCGGATCAAGGATCAATTTTTTTTGCGCGGCGATTTCCTTCTGAAAAGCCTTAATGCTTTTCAGCTCTTCCGCCGCGTCCAAATATTCCTGCGGGGTGGTGATGACGAACCGCTCGGCGCGCAAATACAAAGCGCGCGCCTGATTTACGACGGCCCGAACGTCGGGCGCTAGAAGTTCAAGCGGCGTTTGCATGGTGGCGTTGCATCCATTGGTGGCAGTTCAGGGCCGATTGGAAAATGTTCCAATCGTTTTTGTCCGCGCATGGGGTTACGCGGTAGTCGCCGGGCTTGAGCTGGACGCAGTAGCGCCGTCGTTCCGCCCCGCCGTAGCACAGGCAGTACAGGCGTTCATACGCGGCGGTCTGCGGCCCGACGCTGGGGGGCATGACATCGCACGCTTTGAAATCCATCACCGCCTCGGCGTTCCGCCAGTGCGCAACAAGGTCCAGCGTGCCCGCAAGGCGCAGCCGCACGGATGCAACGCGGCATTCACTGGCGATCACCGTCACCCCCGACTCTTCGAGGAAACGCCTGCCGCCTTCGATGTACGGGCGCAGCGTGGGGTCCAGTGCATCCCAGTCCAGTTCCTCACGCACCAGCAATGCCATGGCCGCATGTACGTGCTGGCCACGTATGCGGGCGTATTCGAGGGTCGCGGGGTCGATACCGCTGAAGTCTTCCAAATGCCGTTGCATCACTTGCGTGACGCTGGGATAGGGCACCCCGTTGACGCTGTAGCGGTGGGCCCGTTCGTCAAACAGGATAGCCGGCCGGGCGCTCATGTCTGCGGCGCTTCGGCTGCATGCTTCGTGATCCACGCGAGCACGTCATTGACGGCGGCAAACGGCAGCTCTGCGAGGGATTCAATACTGAACTGGTCGCAGCATTCCTGAGCGCTGATGCCTGCCTGATCAAGCTTTACGCGTATCAGCTTCTGTTGCGGCTGGGTCGCGATGGCGGATTGCTCCGGGGCTTTGTTCGACTTCGGCGCCCGCGTCTGCGTACGGCCCGCGCGTTGCGTCTGTGTGCGGCCCGTGCCGTCATCGAGCGCACCTTCCGGCAAGTCTTCCAAATCCTGGGAAAATATGTCCGACGCGGCCAGCACGTTCAGCACCATCGCAACTTGCGCGCGCTTCGCCGCCATTTTCCAGACGGTATTGGAAGAGTCGGCGGGCTCGGTGCGTACCTGTTGCTGTTGCTCGCCGCCGTTGGCCGCGCGATACCATTTCAGCCGGCGGCGCAGTTCGCTGGTGTCTGCGTATTCCTGCGGGCAGACGGGCGCCCTCCATTTGAACTTGGCCTCGTCGGTCGAACATTCCCCGACGCCTTCTCCCAGAAGCACGCCGGTGGCCTGATGCGTGCCGACGCATACGACACTGAAGCGGATCGCGTCCGCCGTGCGTTCGGCTTCGGTGCGGAACGTCGGCGAGATGTGAAATACGGCGCACAGCACCTCCGCGCCCGGCTTCCACAGTGACGGCTTGGGCGTGCCCGGCACCTTGCCGAAGTGCACGCCTTCAATCATCACGTCTCGCATTACGCGCTGAATGTGCTGTATTTGGTCGCGGATATCTGACGCGGTGGCCGCGCCTGAAACCAGCGCCACGTTCTGCAGTGCGTTCATCGGCGTTGCTCCTGCTTCGCATCGGGCAACGGACCGCGTGCGAATCGGCCACAAGTGTGCAAGCGCGCCATCAGCACCACGCCGATGCGCACGCGCTCATGAATATCTACAAGCGCCTCCCATGGAAGGTCATTCACGTCACGCAAACGCAGCACGCGGTTCAAGCGAGCGGTTTCCGCGAGCACGAGTCCCGCGAGGAATTCCATTTGAACTTCGGACAGGTCCACGGTGTGCAGTGGGGTATGCATCACAGGCTCCTTACGAAAGGGGGCCGCGCAGTGCGGCGGATTACGGGTCGCCGTACCAGACGGACTCCATCGCGCGTAATTTGCTTATCGTCGTTTCAAGGCGCGCGATGGATGCGACCAGCTCGCACCGCAAGTCGTCCAACGGGTCGAACACGTCGAGCCAGCGCGAGAGGGAATTGGATTCGATGGCGCACAGATTCCGTAGGTGCGCAATTTCAAGCGGGGAAAGTTGCTCGTGAGCGTCGAGCGTATGCCGTGGCGGCACTGAAGACTGATCAACGAGGGGTGGCGCCTGCAACATGGCGCCAGATTAGCGCCGCGCTAACTTTTCAGCAATGGCAGATTTCTAAGTGTTCAACGCATCGCGAAGGGTTCGCAGCGAGCGAAGGCAAAATGTGCGCAATCACACTATGTGCGCTAGCGAACTTAGCCGTCGATGATGGTTTGGACCACGACACCAATCACATCGGCCTCGCCGCTCATGAGGGTGGCCGGGTAGGCGGGATTCAGTGGCTTGAGCCACGTCTGTTGTCCCTCGCACAGCAGTTGCCGGAATAGCACGCCGCCTTTGACTCTCACCAGCACGCGGTCGCGATGCACGGGAGCCCGTTCCGGGTCCACGATAATGCGTGAGCCTTCCGGATAGGTCGGGAATCCCGCCGGGTTTTGCATTGCGTCGCCGCGAACGCGGACGGCGAAGGCTTGCCCGTTTATTGTGGCATCCGTAAGCACCCACTCCCCTGCAGTTTTTTGTCGAGACGCCGGCACGCCGCGTCGTGTGAGCGTATCCCATTCAATCAGGGGCACGCGTCGGGTGAAGGGGGCCGCGATGGGCGTGACGTCTTCGTGCACGTTATCGATCCATCCAGCGGGTTTGCGCATCCCGTGCTCAAGTTTGCGAGCAAGGGGATTGCCAACCGAACGATGGCGCGTGGTGATCTGCGTTAGATAGTTGGGGTTTGTCCCTACGCGCTCTGCTAACTCAGTTCGACCGCCTGCTTCGGCGATCAACGCTAGCAAATTGGTAAGCCTTATTTCTTTGTTTTCCATTTGGTTGAAGACTGACTGAGATTGTAAATATATTAGCAAATTGCTAAGCATTTGCACGCACGTCGCACTAATTGCCAAGCTGGTTAGCTGGGCGCTAACATCCGATAGTTATGACTACGGGCCCCTCTCTCCAGCTTTTTATTCAGCACCTCAGTGCACGCCAGAAAGTTCGCTTCGCTGAGTTCGCTGGCACCACGCTGGGGCATCTGGCTCAACTGTCCGGCGGTCATCGCCGTCCGTCTCACGAAATGGCCCGCCGACTGGTGCACGCCAGCACCAAGTTGTTTCGCCGCGATCCATCGCGGCACCTGACCCTTACCGGGCTGCGTCCTGATATCTGGCGACCAATTGATCGACATACCGCGTCGCGCTCCCTTCGGGCGTGATCTGAGGCATGAATGTATGGTGGGTATTTATACGCATCTGGCATATAGCATGGCATGCCTTTGCGCGATTGTCGCGTATTGGCTGGCCAAAACTTGGTGGCTTGCACTACCACGATTGACGGGTTTCGCACTGCGGCGTAACCGTGCTGCGCCGGACGCGCCCGCCGTACGCGTAAACCGTGGTTGGGCGCCGCTATGAGCGGGTGGATCAAATTCGAGAAGGGGCTGGAAAGCGACCCACGCGTTACCCGCATTGCACGCGCCCTGCATGAACGTCAGGGCCACCCGATTGAGAGTGGTAACGCAGTACCGTTACAGCTTGTAACGCTGGTGTGTGGCGCGCTAGCGCGGCTATGGACGTTCGCGGATTCGTACGTCCGTGACGACGACACGCTCGACATGTCGCTCGATGAGCTGGACGCGCACCTCGGCATCCCAGGATTCTGCAAACTTCTGCCGCCGGATTGGCTGGTCGCGGTCGATGCGAGAACCGTCGAATTGCCGGGTTTTCAAGCACATAACGGCGCACACGCGCGGCGGCAAGCGCTCACTCAGAAGCGTGTAGCAAGTCATCGGAAACGCACCAGCGTTTCAACACGTAACGCTGCTGCGTTACCAGACCAGACCAGACCAGACCAGAAAGAAAGACTAGACCAGACCAGACCAACAGAGAGAGACAGAGACGCGCGCTTGAGCGCGCCTGACACGGGCAAGCGATCCCATGGGGACAACGCGCCGAACGGAACCCGACTGCCTGCCGGCTTTACACTGACCCCGGCACGTCGGGAGATTGCCGAAGGGGAAGCGCTCAACGCGGACCGCACCTTTGCCTCATTCTGCGATCACTGGCGAAGCGCAGCCGGCGCGCGCGGGCGTAAATCGGATTGGGAGGCGACGTGGCGCAACTGGTGCCGCCGCGAGCACGACCAAGGCAAGGGCAACGGGATCAACGGCAACGGACGGCAGCTGACCCTGCAAAGTGCCGACGAGCTGGAGGTGGCGGAAATCGAGCGGGGCTTCGATGCCGGCAAGACCGACGAGCAGATAGCCGGCGAATTGGAGCTGGTGCCGATTGAGCGAATTCGCACCCTTCGCGCGCTGCGAACTGAGCTGCCCCGTGCTCAGCACTGAACGCCCGCAGTTCGATGAGCATTTTGCTGTGCTGTGTGCCGGCATGAACGTGCCGCCGACGCCCGAACGCCGCGAGGCGTACTGGCGGGGCCTGAGTCACATGTCCGTGACCAGCTGGGCACGCGTGGTGGATCGCGCCATCGGGGAGCAAGGCCCGGAGAAGTTGCCCACCGTACCTGGGCTCTGGCGCCTATATCACCAGATGCGCGCGGCACCGCCTATCAGGCCGCATACGCCGCAGCCTGAGACGCGTTCGGAATGGATCGCGAGACTTGGCGGGGCACATTTGTGCGCGTTCCTGATGCGACGAGAAGGCGCCTCACGCGATTCACTCGCGAGACTCGTACAAACAAAAACCAGACTGGTCGAAGCGTTCTTGCTGATTGATCCCGTGGACCGCCTGAGCGATGAGGACATGCGCGCGCAGCTAACCACGGCATACGCCCGTGACTTCGCGCCAATGGACGACGCGGAAAAAGCGGAGTTTCTGGACAACTACGCACAAACGGGGCGGCTTTGAGATGGCGCCGCGTCAGCCAATGGCACTACGCGCGCGACTGCGGACGCTACACGGTGGACATGATCAACGCGCCATGGTCGCCGACCGGGCGGCGCTGCACCGCATGGCGACGCGGGAAGCGCGGCGAGATGGCAGAAAATCTAGGCTGCTTCGACTCGCTGGCCGACGCGTTCAATACCTGTATCGCGCATCTGCAAACCACCGGCGAGCGCGATGACGACCCGACGCGCGTTGCATCGGCGCAATGAAGTTATGCACAGCGCGAACGTCTGTGCACAACGTGCTCCACGTGAAACGTTGCGCGGTCAACAGTCATGAGCATCAAGCGCGATTTGGACGACCTCATTGACTGGTACGAAGACAACAACCCGAGTGCGGGGCAGACGATTCCGGTGCGCGCCCGACCCAGCACGCTCAGTAAGTTCGCGAAGAAGAAACGCGGCGGGCCGTACACCTATCGCGCCCGGATCATCGTCCCGGTGCGTCCCGCCAAGGAAGTGCCAGCACAGGAAGTCATCACATGACCGCAAGGCGCAAGCCATGAGCATGGACCCGGCTGGCTGCGCAACCCCCTTCACGTCGCCCGTCTGCATCTGCCGTGAATGCGGCGGGCCGTGCACGTTGGTCGCCTTCGAGGACAACCAGCGCATCTGTAACCGGTGCTGCTTCCCGTCTCGGCATCTGTCGCGGCTGGTGCTCGCCTCCAATCTGCTCGGGGAATTTTACAGCTCTCCGGCCGAGATAACGGAGTGGATGCACGCCGCGCAACCGTTGCTTGCCGGTCGTCGGCCAACCGACTTGCTGCGCACGGATGCGGGTGCGGCCGAAGTCATGGCGTTGATTCAACAGCTACTCGATGGAGTGCATTTATGAGCCCGACCAATTTCCCGGAGGCAACCATCACGCTCGGCGCGCCGCCTGATCACGTACCGAACGCAGAGGTCGGGGAAATCGGAGGGCTGCCCGTGCATACGACCGGGCTGCAATGCATCTCGTGCTGGCGAATGACTTGGCGCGAGCGGCTGTCTGCGTTGCTGTTCGGACGGGTGTGGCTGGCGGTGTTCAGCGGGCGCACGCAGCCGCCGGTGTATGTGCAGGCGAGCCGCAGGTATTTCCGCACCATCCCGGCACCAGATTTCCAGACGATGAAGCAGCGCGCGCCCTGATCGATCATGCAAGCGCGAGCATTCAAATGCGCATTCGATTCAAACTACCAAAACAGGAGATATCGACATGATGAAGAAAAAAGCAGAGGTCACACAGACCATCGAAATTATCGAGATGAAGCGCGGCGTGGCGTCCTACTGCCTTGTAGGAACGCGCCCGCTAATCATGAACCGCATGAGCGCGAAGGCAATGCAGCAATTGCTATCACCGGGGCCAAGGAAGAATGCGGCCGAAAGGCAGGGGACGCTAAAGCACAATCCATTATCGGAGTTTCAGGCGGCGGCGCATCGTATGCGCGATCCCGCGAGCAAGACGTTGCTTGCCATGCCCGCGCTGTGTTTCAAGAACGCGCTACGGGAGGCGGCGCTAGATATGCCGGGCGCCAACAAAACGCAAATTGGTCGGCTTACCTACGTGAATGAGGAAATGATTGAGGTATTCGGTCTGCCACAGCTGATGATTTCGGTAACGCGGTGCGCCGACGCAAAGAAAACTCCGGACATGCGCACGCGGGTAATTCTGCCGCACTGGTGTTGCCGTATCGATATCAATTTCGTTGAACCGCTGTTGAACGCAAAGGCGATTACGCATCTGCTGAACACCGCCGGCTTCACGATGGGTATAGGCGACTGGCGCCCGCAAAAGGGCTCCGGTAACTATGGACAGTTTCGCATTGCCTCCCGTGACGATTCGGAGCTGCTGAAAATTGAAAGCATGGGCGCACGCCAGCAACAGATAGCGGCGATGGAAGACCCCCAACCCTACGACCAAGAAACCGAAACCTTGCTCGACTGGTTCAGGGCGGACGCGGCGGGCCGGGGGTTCAATGTTGAACTCGCATGGGAAGGCAGCGAAGGGGAAGACGAAGAGGAGGGGCAGGAATGAGCGCCGCCACCGACTCGAAAAAGCAACTGATTGCGCAACGCGTGCGCGAGCTGGCAGCAAGGAACGGCGGGACTATCACGCCGGAGATTGTCGTTCAGGATGCCATGGAGGAGGACAGCCCATTGCATGACCGGTTTCCTTGGGATGTGAAGGTCGCTGCCCATGCACACTGGATTGACTGCGCCCGCAGGATCATTCGGGAAGTGCAATACGAGGTTCAGTCAGAACGAATTCTGATTGAGGCGCCCGCGTACGTGCGTAACCCGCGCGCAGCGGCGGACGAGCAAAGCTACATCGCGGTGACTGCGGCGCGCAGTGACAAAGACCTCGCGCGGGAAGTTCTGATTCAGGAATTCTCGCGGGTGGCCTCGTGCTTGCGGCGAGCGCGTGCATTGGCTGCGTTGTTTGACTTGGAGGCGCAGGTGGATTCGCTGTTAGGTCGCGTTTCTGAAATGCGGCGCGAGATCGACGGCGAGGCGGATGCGGTTCAGTAAGAAGCTAGTACGCGGAGCACATTATTGGCGGGGAACGCAGTGGCCGGGAATGGCGAGGACTGGTTCGGCAGGCACATTAGAGGCGGGGGCAGGCTAGGCGTGTAGCGACGGGGAACGGATGGGCGCGGCAGGCACATTGGCGGATAGATGTGGAAAGGTTGGATGGGAGCGGACGCGAACCGCATGGCAGGAACATTAATGGACGGGCATCGAATGGCACGGAAGGATTGGAGAGTTGCGGCAAGGATCGGTTGGGCAGGAACAGTAGCGGCGAGGTCGGGCAAGCAGAGCTTTGGCGAGGCATGGCAGGCATAGCAACTCATGAGGCACGGTAGACGCGACACAACGCACGCGCCACGCGTCGCGGACTACCGTGCACTCGGTTGCACGTTCGCGGATACGGCCGACTTAGGGCTCGGCTTGCCTGATGGTTTCGTCGGCTGCACCGGCATCACTGACCCAGTGGAATTCAAATCGGAAGGCGGCACATTGGAACCAGCGCAAAAAACTTTTATCGCCGCATGGCGAGGCAGTAAGCCGCAAGTCATCGTCACGCTGGAGGATGTGATAGCGCACGTCGCCGACATGCGCAGGCGTGCCCGTGCGGGCGCGAAGGCTCCACGATGAATGAAGCTATCGAACTGGACAGCACCGCGGAAATGGATTTCGCGCATGAGCTGCTGATGGCGTGGGCTGCGTGGGTGTACGGCGGCGGCAAGCTGTCGGCGGCGACGTTCGCCAACGTCATGAATCTCGGCGTTGACCTAATGGGGCACATTCCCGTCAGTGAAGATATTTTGCTGGCCGTGGACCACGCCATTGCCCAGCTGCCCCCGCCTATGCGCGCCCTAATTAAAGTGCATTACCGGTCCAGCGACGATGAGCCAATGAGCCGCCGCTATCAGCGGACGGGCTACGCGCGCAGCGAGTACCGGCTGCAGCTCAAGGCAATGCAGGCTGCGGTATACGCATGCCTGATGCCGGCAGTGAGGCGTTGGCAACATGACGCCGGCTACTAGCGGGTCGGCTCACTTGCAACGCTGCCCGACCCGGTATTAGCATGGCGCTAATACGACGGGTTGGGGTTAGCAGGATGAAAAAGCCTATCGAACCGGCGCGGCTGACCGTCTCCGAAGCCATCACCGAAATGCGCGAGCTGGCGGAAATGCTCAGCTTGCACGGCAAGGCGACGCATGACGAATATTCAACGCTGCAGGAAATATTTGCTGACCTAGATGAGCGCGAGCAATTGCGCCTGAAGCAGCTGCAGCAGGGCACAAAAAAATGACGCCCACGATAAATCTTTGCGGACAGTGCGGAGAATTTGCGCTCAGTAACCTTGTGCTGGCTACCCGGCACAGGCTTGGGGGCTATGTGGTGGCCTGCTTTAGCGGCGACTGCGGTAATTCATCGGAGCCGCACGCGCGCGAAGAGGACGCGATTGCGGAATGGAATAATCACAATCCTGACAACAGGGTCGCGCATGGCGCTGGGGTTAGCGGCGAGCAATGATGATTCGGATAACTGCCCGGCATTTCTGCGTAAAGCCGGTCGTTCCGCCCGTGCCGCCGCCGTCATGAGCTGGTTCACTAAAGCCTCGTACGAACGTCACCGCCGTGGCATCACGGCGGGCAGATGCTACTGCGCGAAGTGCGGCACGCAATTGCGATGCGCTGGCACTGGGCGCTCACTCTGGCTTGACGGGTTTACCGGTGGGCCAGGAATCGTTCTCCCCGTGGCGGAAATCTACTGCCAGACGTGCGACGGCGTGCCCGCGCCGCCCGCGTACGGCTCCCCGATTTACGAAAGTGAGATTGTTGAGCTGTCGTTAGAGCCATCTGAGGAAAGCAACGATGCGTGACGATATCCGCAAGGTGCCCGCCATCGAGCCGCGTGTTGAAACCGGCGCGGTGCAATTCGGGGGTGACTGGCCGGGCACATTCATTCGCGGTGACAACGCGTTTCAGTACGCAAAGGCGTTGCAGCGCGTGCTTGAATTCTGCGAATTGCACGGCTCGCCCGACACAATCACGTTGGCCGTATGTCGCGGCCTGTTGAGTGATCTGGAAAGCGCGGCCCTGAGCGGGTGACTGAGATGACCAGCGCAGACATAGTGAACCGTGAGGGAGGCGCATTCTCATGAATGATTCAACTGCCAGTGAGGTTGGATTGCGCGCCGATGCGGATGAACGCTGCCCGAACTGTGACGGGTGAATTCAAGTATGAACGCGGACATCGTTGACGAATTGGAAGCGGAAGGTAGCGATCTATGCCGTCGCGCGGCTCGCCATATCCGGATCAAGCGCACATGGGTCTCGCTGATTGAGGGGATGCTGCGGCAATCTGGTAGCGCGAGTGAGTACACGGACGAGGTTGGCGAAAGACTGCGTGCCGATGCGGTCCGTAAGCATCTCGGGTTGCCGCCCGGGCCCCCGCGCGTGACCGACATGATGCGAAATTTCAAAGTCACCTGCGACGACTGCGGGTGGCGCGGGCACGAGGACCAGGTTTTGCAGGCGCCTAGTCCGTTTCAAGCCACCGATATCGTTTACGGCTGTCCGGCTTGCCTCAGTGTCAATTCAATGGCGATGGCATGCGCGCACCCGGAGTGCTGGGAGGGCGTAACGTGCGGATCACCGTTACCCGATGGGGGCTATACGCAGACGTGCGGCCTACATCGGCCCTTCAAGTGAACGCGCGGAAGGGGCGCATCTGTCGATTGATGATTTCTAAAAAACACAGGAGGTGCAATCGTGAACTTAGATCAGCAGATTAAATACGTACGCGATGAATGTTTGGACTGGTCGGAGGATGTGGCCACGGGTGGCGGTACCGGGCCGGATGCAATTGAGACATTGATGGCATCACCCAGCCTGCAGCGCGCATGCCAAAAGGCAGACACCTACGCGGCGATACTCAGAACGCTACAAGCGCTTCGTGAGAACCGGCCGCTGGTCGCTCAGGATCAACCCCCGCTGGTCGCACCCGAACGGGTCGGCATGGGCACGGGGATACTTGTTAAGGCGCGCGGCCCCGATGGGAATATCGGCAATCACGATATCGCGGAGCTAACTCGCGAATCTTTATTGCGATGGCTGCGCAGTCGCGGCGGCGCGAACTTATGGGCGGAAAACGTGGTGATGCAGTTGCTAGCGCATGAGGAATTTACTGCTGAGCAACTCGATGCACTAACGGGCAGCGTTGACGCTACCGGCAGTTAAGCGTAAAAACGCCCCAAACTGGCACCGCTGCCACCGAGACCCGCCTAACTGGCGGGTTTCGTCGTTATGGGGATCGCCTTCTCATGCCGAAGGGCGCGCCAACGCATCAACCGCCCACCGCTCGGCATGATCAACACGCGCGGATCAAGGAAGACCGGCGACGCGGCACCCCTACGCAGCGCGGCTACACCAGCCAATGGGCGCGGGCTTCAAAGCAATTCCTTCGTGAGCATCCGCTGTGTCAATGCCCAGCCTGCGACGAAGGGCGCAGGCGCGTACGTGCGGCTTCCGTTGTGGATCACCGCATCCCGCACCGTGGAGACGGTCAACTCTTTTGGGATACCAGCAACTGGCAGGCGCTGCACAAGCGTTGCCATGATCGCAAGACCGCGCGCGAAGTGAACGCCCGCAGACATACAGCACACGAAAGGAATTGACGCCCCATGAGCACACGCCGCCTATCGCTGTTTGTGTTCCTGCTGATGGCTGCATGCGGGCAGGCGTTCGCTCAGGCCGCATGGGACACCGACATATTGACGTGGACCGCGCCCACGCAATGCACCGACTCAACGCTGGTATCAAACTGCCCAGTCACTGGCTACGACGTACAAACAGCGGCAACGGCAACGGCTGCAACCTGGGCCCTAGTGGGCAGCGTGGCCAGCACACTGCGCACGCGTACCGTGACCGGTCTTGCACCGGGGCCTCATTGCTATCGCGTCATAGCGAAGTCAGCAAATGGTAATTCAGTGCCCAGCAACGTCAGCTGTGTGACGACGGTCAAGCCAACATCGCCGCCGAACCCGCCCGTGTTGAGCACAGTGGATACGGTGGCGTATCGCCTTGATATGGGATACACGAATCAGTTTCGCCTCGTGCGCATCGGCACTATGCCGCTTGCCTCCCCTTGTGTGACGACATCGACAGCGATGGGCCTGCATGTAGTGAAGGACCGCATGCTGGTGACGTTGGATGCTGGGAAGACGCGGCCCCTCGCGGTGCTGGGCAAGTGCGGTTGACGTGCACGCGACATACGCCGAAGCGATGCGCGCGGCGGGCTATGAATACTGGCGCACGTTGTTGATTGAAACGGATCAGCGCGTGCCGCAAGCGGCTTTGATTGCGGGCGTCCATCGCACCAGCGCCTATAAGATCATGCAGAAGCACGGAATACGATTCACGCACCCCCATGTAGGGAGCTGGGACGAGCAGGGCCTCGCCTGCCTCTGCCCCCTGTGTCGAAAAAATAAAAAAATTCTTAAATGAAATGGGTAGGGGGAGCGAAAGGCTGGCGGCTTTCGGTAAATAC
>Ga0193742_1001048_pt1 | contig 17301 bp, 15 predicted proteins | sample L2c1metaG_FD_165511 | JGI IMG/M metagenome (GOLD analysis project Ga0193742, IMG submission 165511) | Soil microbial communities from a riparian zone of the East river system, Colorado, United States - L2c1 | ecosystem: Environmental > Terrestrial > Soil > Riparian zone | place: USA: East River... | reverse complement strand
CCCCCCTCCCCGTATTCTTCTGAGCCACCTTTTTTCAAAGCGTTGAATTTCAAATTACAATTTTGAAGAACATAAAACGCGTAAACGACTTGATAAGTAAATTCCCAAAGAACCCATCTCCGTCGCAACAATCTTCAATGCAGTCATGATCACCAAGGACCCCGTCTCCAGCCTCCATATGCAACCGAGCGACCTCAGTATACCGTCAAAAGTCTTTGATTTTCGTAGATTCAGTAATTACCCGGGACATAATTATCAAGTAGATTTTATATGTAAATTAATAAACTAATAACTAATTTCGGTGTAGTACCTCTCCCAGCCTTCAGAATTCGAACAGGGATTCCTGAGCATTAACATGGGTTTCTTTATTTTTTATGCATCGAACTGACTGGAGTGTAGAACAAAATCGATAGGAAAAGGACAGAAAGAAACATCGGAGGATGGATGTCATTGAAAAAAAGCTACATATCAGCTATCTTCTGCTTCACCCAATCCAAAGACCAGAGCCTCAGCAAATCTTGATTGTTTTTCTGCTCAAAACGGCGCAACGCATCCGCATTCTCTTCCGTCACGGCCATCACCAAATCCCGATGTTCCTGTGCCAATTTAACCACTGCAGGATCATCTTCGTCCTCGTTCAGGCTAGACTGCCCATCAGAGATACGTTTGATGAATATTCGATGATCATCAACAGGCAACGAGACATCAGCTGGAGGTTGATGTTGGACAGTATCTTTGTGAGAAGTCACAGCAGGGAGTTCGAAAGCGTCGTCGCAAATATCCATGGGTTCTTCTTGGCCGAAATTGGGTGTTGGTGAACTATTCGGCATAAGAGATAAGGATCGTTGTCGCTGGTCTTCATCATAAACTTGGGTTTGAGTTTGAGCAACGAAGGCACCACTAGCGCGTCGTCGCTCCCGATCAACAGCCTCCTTTCTCCGCCCTTGCTTGACTAGCCTCATGAATTGACCTGCACGAGAAACATGGGGTGGCGAATAGTCAGAAAGAGCGTCAATCTCTTCATCAACGAGTTGAGGTTTGATATTAAGACTGGGCCGTTTTACTTTACGAGAACCTGAAGACCGTTTTGCCTTTTGGCGTTCTGAATGTGCGTTTTGAGGATTTCCACTGGATGAACAATGACCCCGCCGCATGCTTTGAGGTTCTCCATCACCCGAAGAATCGACATCATCACCTTGTTCTTGATTCACTAGCTCAGCCAAAAGATTGCTCGTCGCCGAATTAGCGACTTCCTTGGCATGTTGCAACACTGCCTCGGTCTTCTCGATGCTTTTCGTCGCAAAAAACGCATTCATGGCCACGTCCACATCAAATCCGTAATTCTTGGCAATGACGGCCATGACCCCTGGGAAGCCGACCTGATTAATTATCTCCTGGTCTTCGGGGAGGAGAAAAGATGTGACGGAATGGCGTGATGTTGAAGTCGTAGAGGTACGTGAACTGAGATTAGAGCTTCTGCGTATGGCACGGTTGTGAAGACTTTGTCGAAGATCAATCCGACGGGGAGGTTTGGCATCGAGAATAGGGTTTCTAACGGGAGAGCTAGCACGGTTTTTTCCCTTGTCTAACGGCCTATTGGTGATGAAGGGGTCATCAGCGTCCACTGGGGAGATACGCCCGAGCTGAAGAGAGGCACCCTTATCGGGTGTGGCGATTAAACGGTGCATGGGTTTGATTGACGCGGGATTGTGGGAACTAGAACGAGCTACATGCCCATCGTGCTTCTTTTGGTCAATGACAAGGGTCTCTCTCATAGCCTTAGGGAGAGAAGAAACTGCGTCGGGGGGTACAGATTTGTCATTGTTCGCTACTGTTTGAAAATTAGAATGATTTTTGTGGCTCGTGTCGGTCAAAGTGGTTCCCTTGGGACGAACCATTTTCAAGAGATTGGGAGGTTTAGCATGTTGATGAGGGGGATTGGGAGGGAGAGCCTTGGAAGAGGACGCAACTGCGTTCACTTGCGCTGGCGGACGAGGTTGTGTTAGTCCATTAGCACTCCCAGTTACTGGCAACGTTACAGGGACAGCCTTTTTCATCTCAACCCTGCCATGAGCATCCCCCCTATCTACGTCCGGACCGACCATATCGATGTCCTCCACCGTCTTTTTCCTACGTTTAGGTGGCCATGACTTATCGTTATTGACATTGTCAGAGGTGGCTCGAGTGCGCTTTAGAGAACTCCGGTAAGGCTCTTCAAGTAAGAATGGAGGATTGCCTTTCGCAATAGAATTGGCAGTCGGTGGTGAAGGTGAAGGGGTGCCAAAAAAATTGCTACCGTCGTCCCGGGGCAAGAGTTTCCTCTTGGCTTTGTCGCGGGTGTGCTGCTGTGGCCGAGTCGGTTGAGGTGCAATTGTAGTGCCGGTAGCAGTTGATTCTCGTGCAGAAGATATAACAGATCCAGGGCCAGGTTCTTGTGCGCGGGCGAGGGCAGGTCTGGCTTCGATGTCCACCACGCCGTTAGACGATCCTGGAATATGGAGATCCTTGTCGATAGTTCCGGGCTGTGGAACATCCTCAGGACTGGGACAGATGTTAATCTGGTTGGCATTGCTGGATGACGGAGCTAACAATCTGAGTTTACATTTCAGTAGATGAACTTGAAAATTTTTCAGGCAAGCATACCTCTCATGTGCATCTAACGTTTCGTCCCCGCTGTCTTCCGAAAACTGAGAAGTACCAAATAGCTCTCTATAAAGTTCCTCCTGGTTCCCGGTTTCACTCGCACTCTCCTCTTCGCTGTCTGTTTCATCGTCACTGTCGCTTGGCGATGATGATAGGTGATCTCTCGTAGAAGAAACACGTTCAGGGGACGTTATTGAAGCCACCTTGGCGGCGGGATCTAGTTTCGCTATTGTGGATTTGTGTTCGGGTTTGTTGCAAGTTGCCTGCGCTTCCTCCTTGCCAGTTGTCTCAGTATTTGAGGTGAGGAGCAAGTAATAATAATTTCACATACTCTGCGTTTCAACGCTTCCTCCTTGCCAGCTGTCTCAGTATTTGGAGGTAAGAAGTAATAATAATTTCACAGACCTTGCGTTTCTTTTGATACTTCTTGATCTGATGGTTGAACCAACGCTGGTTCTTTTTGTACCGTTCGCGCCATGATTGCCATGAATGTCGTTTAGCCCATGGTCTTTGGTCTGCCTATAAACGCGAAATCTTTCAGCCTGTCTTTCTATAGTAGCAAAGAAGCCCAGCCTTACACTCTCTTCCAATAGAAGATATAAATTGTTACCCAGGCGACCGGGCATTTCTGGTTTGACTTGCGCGATGAATTCAATCAGGTGGTTATCGTCGCTTTCGGTGAAGTCATTCCTTCTGGCTCGCCTGGCCAATTTATATCAAAAAAGTCAATTAATAAGGAGGATCTATTAAACGTACCCGGCCATACCCGCACATACGGTGAACTTATTTCAAAAGGGTTGAGGAGAAGAAATGAAAAGCTAATTGACCCGTCAAGTCACATTGTCATGTGGAACGTGACTACCTGGTCACACCTAGCTCATGGACCCCGCCTCCTTTAGCTTTGGGTCAATCTGACCCAGAAGAAACGTCCCTTTTGTAACACCTTGTACCGATATTATTGTAATCAGGCTGGCGGGGTAATTATTCTTTCTAAATAATTACCCGAGTTGCTTATGTTAATATGTAACGTAGTCAGTCTTTTGAATTTCCTATTTCCCTGTAGTCCGAAGTCAAAGAAAAGGAACACAGACAGTACTTCATTTTCTCTATCATTCTCCACTGTGGAATGGTAGCTTCCACATATATTTTTCATGTACATGTTTAAAAAAGTATATTCCTGCTCCCTGCGTCCATTGACCTACCCTAAAGATGACCTGTCGCAAACAATGTACAATTTCAGAAAAAAAAAACACGGCGGACATCTGCATCGACCGAATCCTCCTTCGTCCCCCCCTTTTTCTCGAACTTGAAGCATTAGCTTGCTTCTGTTGGTCCAAGAGTCAAGTCCTCCTGTATATTCAACATGGCGTCCCATATTTCCCAACAGTACGCATGTGAGTCGCCAACCTGTTCAATACCACATGCAGAACGATGGCATCGAATACGTTCGAGTCATTCAGCGCTGGATGGGCGGATCGTGCTACTTACATGATGTGTTATCCACCAAATCGCAGGAAGCGCTCTCAACTGACAATTTCTTTTAGTCCGTGCCCAAAAAGCTCTTGGTCTTGTCAATGGGACACCAGATTATACTGCAGTATCCGGATTTGAGGTACCTGACGCCCCAGCTCGAATACAGAACTACAGCGCCGACGGACGACTCTATGCCTATGCATTGCCCACAGTGTGAGTATCTGCATCCTCGTGCCCGATGGTAACATCTGTATCGAATACGTATACTGATCATTCATCTCCGTCTTCTCAGGGTTCTCATATTCCAGGCAGAGGGTGCTCAACTTCTACAAGAACTTGTCCTTCCTAACATTGTCGACCTAAAGTTCTCACCTCGTGGCACTTATCTCTCAACTTGGGAACGACCTGGTGCGTAAAACCTCCCTTTCGTCCTATGGACTGATCACCAACTTTTTAACCCAGTGAAACTTGAAGATGGCTCTCAACACAAAAATCTTCGAGTCTTCTCTGTATCGACAGGCGAAGAATTGATTTCTTTCACTCAGAAATCCCTAGAATCCTGGGACCTGCAGTACACTATCTCCGAGTCCCATGCCATACGCCTCGTCTCGTCGGATATACAGGTCTTCCGCCCTGCTGAATGGTCGAAAGGGATTATCGACAAACTCAAGGTTGAAGGAGCTACTTCTGTCTCGCTCAGCCCAGGCTTGAATCCGTCTGTCGCGGTATTCGTGGCCGAAAAGAAGGTACATGGTTTTTTGATACTCTACTTATGACAAATTTTCATCCACTTTACAGGGTGCACCAGCTAGCATTAAAATATATGGTTTAAGCACGCTTAATAGCCCTCCTACCTGCCAAAAGTCATTCTTCAAGGCAGATCGGTCACAAATAAAGTGGAACACATTGGGCACTCAAGTGCTTCTCTTAACCCAGACTGAAGTTGACAACTCGAACAAGAGTTATTACGGCGAGACTGGAATGTATCTTCTGAGCGCCGCTGGCAACTTTGATTGTAGAGTCACTCTTGACAAGGAAGGTCCGATCCATGATTTCGCATGGAGCCCTAACTCCAAAGAGTTTGGTGTTGTCTATGGGTGTGAGTTCCCATGATTGGTCCTGTTTCCCAAGCTGATCTTTTTCCGCCTTATAATAAATAGATATGCCAGCTAAGACGGTACTATTCGACCAACGTGTTCGCCCCCTGCACGATTTTGGTGCTTCCCCGCACAATTTCATCTCGTTCAATCCTCAAGGTCGAATTATCGCCCTCGCAGGCTTCGGCAATCTTGCCGGGAAAATCGAAATCTTTGACCGACGCACCCTCACCAAAGTGAGCACCATCGACGCTCCGAACACGTCCCACTGCGAGTGGTCTCCAGATGGTCGTTTCTTACTCACCGCCACCTTATCCCCACGCCTCCGTGTCGATAACGGGATCAAAATCTGGCATTGTTCTGGCTCATTGGTGCATATTCAACTCATCGATGAGCTGTATCAGGTGGGTTGGAGGCCTACGCCTGTAGAAAATGTACCACAGTTTGGACAAGGGATACCACCAGCACCACCTCCTAGTATGAGTGTGACCCTGTTGCAAGCCGTGCAGAAGCCTGCTGCTGCGAAGCCGGCTGGGGCATATCGGCCCCCTGGTGCGAGAGGTTTAGCCACACCTGCGTTTTTCAAGAGAGAAGATGAAGGTGGTCCGGGGAGCGGGAGCTCAACGCCGCCCAGGTACGATAGAAGCCCTGTGCCTGGATCCCCTGGCTATGGCCAACAGCACCAGAACGGAGGGCAAGTAACCGGGAATGGGCATCACCATGGCCAGAACGGGGGTAGAAGACATGTACCTGGTGCTCCTCCTAACGGCTCGAGCCCTGCACAAGGTCAGAATAAAAAGAAGAAAGGGAAGAAGGAGGGTGGAGGTGAAGGGCGAGGTGAAGACGGTGGTGGACAAGGCCGACAATCGGTGGATGTTCCGGTCAATGGGAATGGAGGCGAACCCAGACAAGGCCAGGGCCAGAGGAACAACGGTCAAGTGTCGAGACAAGATCGAGGCGATCAGCAGGGACAAGGTAATAAGGGGAAGCGACAGCAGCTACAATCGAACGACGCGGTTGGGGGAATACCACCTTTGCAGATTCCACCTGCCCCTGCTATTGTTGAACCGGAACTGCCAACAACACCTGGAGCGGATAACACATTGGACCCCGTTGCCAAAAAGGCGAGGAATCTCAACAAGAAGGTCGGTATCTTTTCCTTTTTACTTGTTCTACCTTCCTTTCTGATACTGTTTTTCTATTTTGAACAGCTGAAAGCTATCGAGGAGCTCAAAGATAAAGCCAAGCGTGGCGAGCGTCTTGAGGTGACCCAGCTTAGGAAGATAGAGGGTGAATTTGAAATCCGGAAGGAGCTGGCAGCCTTGGGGTTGTAAGCTTTCGAACCATTGGCACACTGTTTTTCATGTCTGTTTTTTGCTTTGCTTCCTTTGTTGTTTTTGATCGTCGAAGGATACCATCATTAGTTCGGGGATGGGATTTGGGTGAAAAAAAAATAATATATATAATTTATGCACTGAAAACTCTTTGCACCAATTACAAACGGTATATATATAACGATGAACCATGTATACATGCTTGGGATTCCGTATGTATGTAATGTTGTATGCTTCTAGAGTTTATGATATTTAATGACTTTTTGTTTGTAATTTGCTTGTCATTATGCACCAAAAACAAAAGATGCAACACACGGAAATTTTCAGCATTTTGTCACAGAATTGCACAGAATGATGCAAACGGCTTGTATTCCGGAATCGACTTGGCAGTTTACTGTATTGGACGCTTAGCGAGTGCGGCAAAGCTTGCCGCGTGGGCAGTTCACAAGGCAGAAGCACAATTTCCCAGCAATTTGGGTTACCTAATATGTCATGGATTTTGGTCAAAAATTTGGCCGATCTGAACGGCTTGTTGGCCAAAAGTTGCTATGAGATTATCAAAGTTGTCTCTGTAAAAACAATCTTTACTGGGACTGCTTATGCGAGTGGTCGTCCTATCGGTGAGAAACCGAGGTTGAGCTGTGATGCTTAGTAGTGAGTACCTACCCAGAATTTGTGCTGAATGATATTAAGTCATTACAGTATTTAAAATAAATTATTTATATCAAATGTCATCTCAAACACCGAACCGTTGTCTCCGGGAAACCCATCATAGCCCCAACTATGATCTCTGGCCACTAACTAAATCCCATTGAAATGACAACAATTTCAGTGACTTATCGTCATCGTTGGTCTGCTAAGATTATTAATCTTCAGGTTTTAGTTCCGGGACGATAATGTGGTGGCCCGGTTCAAGTGCACTCTTGCCAAACGGCGAAGTCCTTAAATGTTCAATCGATTTGTTTATCACGATTTACGATCGCATTGTCCAAGCATAATGCACGCCCATTCTAGGTGCTAGCTACCTGAGGAAACAGATATGTGGCCCAAGCTTGACGCTTTCTGGCTATAAAACAGAGAGTCGCTGGTGGCCTTTTCTCTATTGGCCTCTCCCTGCTAGTTTTCACTGCATTCTGCTCATGTCTTACTATCATTCAAACCAATATCAATATGGCGCCCCCAACGACTACATCTCGCCTCAGCACTTGATGGACGCGATGCAGATTAGTAGCAACATGCCACAAGAGCAAAGTTTTTACCCACCAGACTCTGCATATCAATATGGCGCTCCCAATCACTACACCCCGTCCCAGTCCTCGATGAACGTGCCACCGACGCAGTTTAGTAGCAACTTCACACAGGAGCAAAGCTCTTACTCATCAGACTCTGTATATCAATATGGCGCCACCGACCACTACGCCCCGCCCCAGTCCTTGATGAATGTGCCACCAATGCAGATGAGTAGCAACATACCACAGGAGCAAAGCTCTCAGTCATCAGGCTCTCTAAATCAATATGGCGCACCCAACCACTATATCTCGCCTCAGTCCTTGATGAACGTGCCACCAAAGCAGGGTAGTAGCAACAAACCACAGAAGCAAAGCCCTCACCCACCAAGCTCTGTACGCATCCCTCGCTTCTACCCCTCACCCCGTCCTCACATTCGATTTCTTATAGAACTCACGTTCCAGACGCACCGAAGACGTTGGCTCCCTTGCCCCTGGAGCCAAGCACCGATTATCTCACGAGCCCGTCCCCACCGCGCAATCTATACTCGATGGGAGTTACAATGCAGCATTGGCGAACGTCGAGATAGACACGGTCTTCTACGTTCCCCGACTCCCAGAACACATCGGCAATCCTTCCCTGCCGCCCATCGTCTTCAGCGTTAATGGTAAACCAGGACCCTACTTGAAAGACATACTGAAGCAAAGGGTCACGCTCGACAACGGTGCTGAGACCATCTTCAAGGATTTCGCCTGGAAACAGACAAAGATCATGGTTGATGTACGCTTTCTTCTATGCCTGAAGTTGTACATGCTGACTTTCAAACCAGTGGCCTGGTGTTGCTTCTAGCAGGGAACATATACCCTGTTTGATGGACAAGACACGTCTCATCACGCGTGCTGAGATGGCACAGATTGTCGCTAACAGCGTTGCCAGCATCGTTTGCACCGGTAAATCTGGCAAACCTCTGGTAAGTATCTCAACTCTTCTCCGGATTCGTAGCTCGTCTCATCTTATAATGGGTCAGCAATGGGGCCCACAGGTTATCAATTCCCAAACAAGAGCTTGGGACCTTAGAAACATCGACTACCGCGATGTGCGACTTATTAGCATCAACTATTATCGAAAACTGTGGATTCCCGTCTTGGCCATCGATGTAGACTAGGTTTAGAGAAGTTCGTGCGCGACCCGGTACTACATACTTTGCTAATACCCAATTTTCAACATTCTTAATTATAATTTTACAACCTGCTCTTCTTCTATTTCTATTTATGTGTGGTGGCTGTTATATATAATCAGTTTACAGCAAGTTTCACTGGCACCCACAAAGCCCAGAAAGTGAATTATGTAATCCAACCTCAACTTGACTTTCTGCTAGCACCATCTCCAGCTCGAGTGGCTCCTTTACTGTCCTTGAAATGAACCATAACGGATGAGGATAACGAATCTATCGTGATCCTGGGATGACACACGCTTGATTCACCTTTTGGGGGCTATAAAATCATAGAGCCAAAGTGGCCGGTGGCCACCGGGTCAGATTGTTCGAGGCAAGTCCACATTATCTACGAACCACTTGTGGCCAATTATGGTAACCTCTGCTTTCTTCCAGGCGCGTGTAAAGTATTCTTCGCTTTGATCACCATTATAATGCCACATCCTGGTTTTCTACTTAAGGCAGAAGCATGGAGTGGAAAATAGCCCATCTCAAAACGCGACACTTGTTTGCTGTTCTATACCTGCTACGAACTGGTATTACGACGATGAGCTACCACCACGGATCCTATCAACCAGAAACCCATCACCAGGCTTCTCTTCCCCAAAACCTTGCTTTGTATCGCGGTCCTCAGGATATATACAGTAATGCAAAAGGTCATAGCAGGGAAATCCATTCTGTTACAGACATGAATGCTGGATTGCAGATGGTGCCACCCCCGCAATATCCCGTGGTGCAACACGCGCCGGTTTATCATCATGCTGCCCCACAACCCTTCGTATCTTCATCACAATATTACCCACTCGAAGCTCAATTGCAACCACAACATGCATCTTCTCGTTACGTCGATCATCGGCTGGGGTTTGACCTCACTAATCCAGCTCAGAGAAATATCTGTCTACCTCCACCACTTCCCCCACTGAATTACGGTCCTCAGCCTCAATTACATTTCGCGCAGAGCGCCCCAAAGTTTGATCTAGGAAATTCGCATCCTACATTCTATCCAGGACTCGGGTTCAGGCCAAACAATGTCGCTGTCCCCTTATCTTCTAACTCTAGACAATTTCAGCCACCGCCCGATATCAATGTTCTCGATGGGCTTCCTCCCCTCAAACGTAAACAGGGCCGTTTCGCCCACTCCAACCCCCTCCCTAGATGGGAACCCAAAAAAGCGCAAACAGTTAAACCTCGTCCGGGTCCCCAATCTTCCCTGTCCACCAAACGAAAGGGTGCCATCAAAGGCTCCAATCGTGATTGGTCCACTCTCCGACCGGGAGCAGTCCATATTTTGATTCCCATAACTTCGTCTCTACCATCTCCTCCTTTAGACCGATACTTCCAAGACGCTGCTACGCCTCGGGACCCTGTCATGTATCTCCCACGTTCTTCTGGTTTTTCGGGAAAGGACAAGGATCCACGTGCTTGTATCAGCTTTAGCGTGGATGGCCTGCCTGGACCTTACTTATTGGAACTTGCTGAAGGACGAGTGACCGTTGATGCAGAGGACGACAAGATTTTTGAGCAGTTTGGATGGAGGACGACGAAATTACAGATTGATGTTTGTACCTTGCGTTACTTTTTGTCTAATGTTCTTGTGGCGCTAACGGAGCTGTGTATTCAGTGGCCTGGTCTTTACATTCCACCTGAAGGGTTAAAAGTTCACGGTGAAGATGGTCTTCCACTACGACGAGGAGAGCTCGCGGCTGTCCTAGCTACGCGTATTGCCAAAATGATCATCAACACACAACGGGGTTATCCTCTCGTAAGTTTTTTTCTCCCTTTTTTTTTTGTTTTGTTTTTTGAATCTGTTTGCTCACAACGATCATATCTCATCATTAGCCGATGGGCCAAACTCAGAGACAGAACGGGTCTGCGAAACATTGGGATATCATGACGGTAGATTACCATCATTTGCGTCTTATTTCTGTGAACCACTATGACAAAGTCTGGGTACCCGTTTTGGCGCTTGATATTGCGGCCTTATGATGCGGCCTTATGATGTGTGATTGTGGTTGGTTGGGTTTTGCGCTGTGGGGATAATAAAGGAGCTTGTGGATACACTGGGCGGAACAGTGTGACCCAGATATGCTTTAAAAGCGTCGTGTTCTTCTATAACCATTGTTTTTGTCTTGTCTGTTGTTGTTGTCTTGTCTGTTGTTGTTTTTGAACTGTTGTAGTGTTACCTTTGGAATTTTCAACGAGGACGGCATATCACCGATTATATATCGATTATACCCGATAGAACGACTTGGATTTCATGTTCGATTTCTATTTTTGGTAACCATATAAATCACGGGGCCGCGTTTGCACGTGATCACTATCTTAACGGTCCCTAAGTTTACGCTCACTTTCGAATTCAAAGACTTTCAGGAATTTGGATGATGGTTAATACATTCAGAAAGTTCCTCAAATTATCCAGGTGAGTAAAAAAGACTATTTTGTTCTTTCCGTAGACAAATATTCCCATTCAAAACCAATCCTATCCGGAGTCGAGTATCTCAGTTGGTGGTGGCAGTGGTGAAGGGTGTGGTAGCCAATCCGACTCGCTTGTTGGCAGTGTCGTAGACTGAGTAGAATCGCTCGAGGAACGCCTGGCCACTGATGAAATCGAGTCCAGATCCGACCTTGCTCTTGAGGTCGCCAACAATCAAGTAAACGTCGCCGGCAACACCACCGGTAAGAGTGTTAAGACTACGAGGCCAGATTTGAGCATTGGGAATCAATTCAAATGAAACCTGGTTCAAAAAAAAGGAACGAAATGTATGAGTAAATCCACACCTGAACGTATCATAATATATAAAAAAAAGACATACGCCGTTAACGTTGAAGAACAAACTCTGCAGGTTCGAAAATTGTTGAGAAGTGATTTTGAGCAAGTTAGTGGCGCTGTCGGGAACGGCGCCGGTGGCAGTTACATATTTGTTGAAGGCCTCGGTGGCAAGAAGAATGAGGGTGGTCCCTGTGGAGTCAAGTCTCAATCAGCATAGCTCCATTTGGCCAATTCCATTTGCTAGAACCCACCGGTGTCAACAATACCGGCACTGTTGTCCAGAATGGTGGTGCTCTTGCCGTAGGTGATGGACTGGTCGATACCCCAGTACCTGTTTGCTCTTGAGGTGGAGGTGATAGGGCTATGTGATTTTCTTTTTTTTAAAAAAAAGAATCAAGTAAGAAGAAATTGCCCAATGCGTACGCAAATGTGATTTCGCCAGTGAATTTAGAGCTGTCAGTGCCACCTGTGGTAGGATTTAGATTTCTCCAAGTTTGAAGTTTGTACATGATAAATGTACACACCCCAGGTGATTTCTCCGTTCGTTTGTCGACCACTGGAGTCGGTGATAGGTTCAAAAGAGACACCGATTTCGTTGGCGGAAATCGTACCCGCCGAGAAGAGGTTGTCAGTGACGGTCGGGATGGAAGACGATGTATCAGGCGACAAAGTATCTACATAGAAGGTGTGTGAGACAACTACCAGAGTGAAAATTTAATGAGAGAATACTGACTGACGGTAAGGTCGACTGGGCCAATCCTAAGAAAAAGTTATTTTACATCGATGCTTTGAGATACACCGCCTAACTTACCCAAGGATACCGTCAACACCATCGAACTGGGTTGACTTGGGTGGTTTAAGAAAACGGTGATTTAAAGAAAGTAGGATAGATAACTTACGGTCGAGGCAACACCGATCGATTGCTTGGAGATAACAAGGCCGTTACCGATGGTGACTTGGTCGATGAACTCGGTGCCTATGTTTTCGACACTCGATTAATGCAATGTCTGATTGGAGAGGTCAGAGAAGACTTGCCGGAGAAGGAACCTGTGCCATATTTGACAGACTATTCGGTCCAACGATTAGAACATCGATAGCGTGTGAAAAAATTGCGAGCCCACTCACCACAGAGTTGGATGTCTGGGAGCTCGTGCTTGTCTTCGCGAAGGCTTTAGTAGCTCCAATCCATGTATTTGAGCTGCGAAATCATTTAAGCCGTACATAGGGGAGCCAGACGCGACCCATCGCTCACCTTCCAGTGTCAATGATAAGGTTGTCTATGAAGATAGGAGCCTGTTAGCAACTTCGAATCGGTTTACCAACTGCTGGAATTACTTACATGTTGTGGGTGGGTTACCCACACCGATGGAAGCGATGTAGGAGTTAGCTTGGTTGGTGGCTGGTGAGTTAATCACGGCATCGTTGTGGACAGAGATGCCGTCAGATTCCGCTCCATGTATGAGAACTCTTGCGCGGGCCTGATCATGTAAGACGATATTGCGGAGGCTAGTAAAGTTGGCACTTCTGGAAAAGGGTAATGTAACGAGCGACTTCCGCACAACGACGTTGGGGAGACCGGTCGGGTTCGCGGCAACGGCTAAAGCGAGGAGAAGTGTGCTCAACAAGGTTGCGGGTACCATATCTGCAATGCGAATGTGGCTAGATGAACCTCAGCAAGAGGTTCGATCTCCTTTATATATCTTTCAGTAGTCATCCACATGGAAACTTTAGCGATACGCTTATCAGGGTCGAGATTCGAGGGCTAAATATATGACGCAACGCATTTTTTAACCATGAGGTAGCATCCTCGGTCTGTATGGTTGTTAGCGCATAGCAAGTTATGATATGTGTATCAGCATGGTTACCTGTCACGAGGAGTGGTATCAAAGATATCTCCAAAAAGATTGTGGTTGGTAGTATAAGAGAGATCAGATGGACCGACTAGAGATGCCGAGGTTCGAGAAGTGTCATACCACGCAGTGCTTCTTCCAAAACGCACCACTTATCTACACCAGTACGAGAGCATACTAGTCTTCCTTTGAGAGGCTAGCTATGGATGGCGAATTCAGACGAGCTTTGTATCAGACACTATCTCTTTCCAAGTGTTTGTAAACCTTTCACTCACTAGCACGAGTAATTCCTTCCACAATCACCCCAAATTTTTATCAGTCGACATAGAATCGGCGTCTGTAGTGGCTATGGTGCACCAGACTTTAGTCACCGCTATTCTTGGACAATGAAATTGCCGGGCCGAAAAATTCTCCCTTTTTCTTACTCTAGTTAAAAAGTGTGTTCTTTTTTGGCCAGCTGATCACAACTACCAGACCGATTTTTATTTTGACGAATATAAAATATTGCAACGTTGCCGATTTGGCGGATAACATAAGAATCCGAGACAGTGGACTAGCAGATGGAAATGGTTTTACAACGGATAAAGGTGAGGATGAATGATGATGATGAGGACCGATTTGAACTCTTAAGCTGTTCAGATCAAGAATCCCCGTTTCAGGCGAGCCGGGTCAAGTCCTGGGCGCTAGTATCAACCTAGCCGTACCAAACACTAAAGGGAGTAGGTGGGTGGGTCAGAAAAAATATATCAGATGAAGCTCCATACGATGCCAACAGCAAGACCGAGCAGGTGAGGTTGGTATCGTTGCGTGTCATGTGTATTTACTAGTATTAGGATCTGTCGTCTGTTGATGAGTCATCTTATATATGGAGGAGATAAGATAAGGTAATGCGATTCACGATCTATTTCTTGATTTTGTCGGGCATTGCGGAGAGCATGTAGAGATAGTCTCCAAAAACACCCTAATAATCTGCCATGTCGTAAAACCCAAGCTCAATTGAACGGTTGGATTCTGACTGTGCCCCGAAGAGGCTGACCTCGCATTCGAAACGGTCGCCGTAAGGGTGTAGTAGAGGAAGCAGCCAAAGGCGAAGATATCGACGCCTTTTGTTAGAGGGGTTTTTGGGGTTGTTGCTGTTGATTCGGAGGAAGGGGAGGAGGCATCGTTATCTTCACCAGTCGAAATTTCATCCAATCCAGCTTCCCACACGTAATATCTCAGGAGCTCGCCAACTGGCAGCTCCCATGCAGTACACCCAACGAAAGCGATGTTTTTCAGGGTCTGCGTGACCGCCGTTTGGCAGCGTTTGGCCAGAAAAGTTTCCGAAAACGCTCTATTTGATCGTCCGAGTTAGTTTTGTCTAAAAAAAAGTCGCGTTCTTTCAGATACCGAAATTGATGCCTCGATCGGGCCAACCTTTTTCACACAGAGCTAAGTATAATGCATTAATGACGCCAACTAGCCGTTGAACCACATTGCAACATCTGAGGTATGGAAACGCAATAATCAGGGAAAATAGTGTACGCATCTCTTTAACAAAATAGAACAAACTCCGAAATGGGCTAGGTTCGGAGCAAGCCCTTGGCCAGTCCCGGTCCACGGGCTCCTTCGCAGAAGGGGTCTGGGACAAAATGCCAAAAACAAAGGGGTCATTCAACCTCATCTGCTATTTCAACTTTGAGATTCAAAATGTTGAGATATATTTTTCACTACAAAGTTAAGGGTTAACTATGATCACATGATCAATTTCTAAAGCATTGTCGATGCCACTCAGAGGTGAAGTTTTGAAAGATACCACCTTAACAATCATTTGAGGCATCTTCTTATGCTTTTTTAAGACACTAGAAATATATTTGTGAAGATGATTTATAGAGTGCTCGTCTGATTTGAGTATGATATAAAGAAACCGTGATGGGAAGTTTTGACGGCTAGTGCTTTTGCAAATGCCCAACTTCACAAGGTCACTGCACTTCCCACAAGATCAATATGCTGAAGGAAACTTGTCATAAGGACTAAAGAGGTTAACTATGTCTAATTTAGCAGTGATTCAAATATTTTGGCGCTATTCTAGGTAAGTTGCTGAAATGACAAAAGACAGGAGATTTGGGTGTGACGAGGGGAGGGAAGATTAAAGTACAACAATTGTTCAGTATGATTTAAAAATAAATATGAAATATAATGCAGCAGAACAAGGTCGAAATAATGGCCTTGAAATTTTTTTACTATGAGCAGACTCGATCTCGTAGCTCCAGAAATTATCAAACGTCCCCTTTTGTCTTCGGTACTTTGTCCCAAGCCGCTTCTTCGAAGGTGAGCGGAATGCGAAAAAATCACCATATAAGGCTCTGTTTTTGCAGAGCAAACAATTACCGGCGGAAGATGGCGGCTTAGAAATGGGCAGTGATGACGCGAAGAAGATCATTTTGATGTGATACGGTCAACTCTGTCATCTAAGCGGGCAGCCCAGGGTATGGGTCATTGGAGGTTATGGGTTGTGAGGAGCAACTTTTGGTGCAAAATGACAATTTGGTAGCCCCAAAAGTTATGGGGATATAATATATAAGGGGTTATGTTTTCAGAGGTCTGAATTATGAGTTGGAATGACAGAGTCAACTGTAGATACAAATCTCTACAGATATCATGTGAACTTCTCCAGGAGCAGAAAAAAAACCCGAGTGTGGTAGCGTATGGTGCACCAGAAGTCACCGCTACTTTGGGACAGCGCCCAAATTGGCCACGCATTCGATTTTGGCATAGCCGGCGACTGGTGGCGACTATACCATGACCCAACTTTATTCAGACTCGATCGGACTGATGCTGTTTCTGCTTTCGAACAGCCTAAGCATGTGCTACTGTCTGTCCGGTGAATCCTAGCTTCGAGGTATTGTTTCTCTCGCATCTTGGAAGGTTTCCTTTTCAATCTCACGGTAGAGGTAATTGAATACTTTGGTAATATAATTTATACAAACCTTTGCGTTGTGGTAAAATTTGTATGGATTCAATCTGTATCGAAAGCTATCTAAAAAAAAAAGATTGTTCCGAGATTTTACCGTTTTTTTTAAGACTGTGGCCAATGTTTTTAGATACATTTAATCTTTTCTCAGAAGTGGGAATTTGGAAGTTCGGCTCATGCAAATTGATGTATTATGTCCAATCTTCATATTTCAGTGGTTTCCGGGCTTCCTTAATGAGTGTGGCCGTTATCAGAACGGACGGAGTAAATTTGATGTCTCTGTTTGTCCGCAGCTGCAGATTCATTTGTATCCATTGATCCATCAGAGATGCTGAATTACACATGATTCCTGCCAAGGTATTTTCAAGAAGAGAGCTTCTGAGGAGGGAGAGGAAATCAACCATTACAAACTCTCCTGTACGATTGCATCGTGTCGAAAGAGATACCCCTCCGTGGACATCAAAATTCGTGGGTTTTCACAGAGTATGTTCCAAGAGAGGCAGGCGTTATAGTAGGGTGCCTCTGGCGGACTGTAGATTCATTATATGAAATGTAAACACTACAAATAATGAAAGTTGGGTATTTACTATGAAATAATCTGTGATATAAGTTGGTTCCAAGGCTTAAGCATGCTCTCCAACTCGAAGAAGAGCTTGTTTATGTCAGCAATGTAGGGTGGCTGTGGAGGATTCTTTACGCGTAGGTTTTTTGTCCGTCGTCGATTCGTCGTCAACATCATAG
>Ga0193742_1001047_pt1 | contig 17304 bp, 16 predicted proteins | sample L2c1metaG_FD_165511 | JGI IMG/M metagenome (GOLD analysis project Ga0193742, IMG submission 165511) | Soil microbial communities from a riparian zone of the East river system, Colorado, United States - L2c1 | ecosystem: Environmental > Terrestrial > Soil > Riparian zone | place: USA: East River... | reverse complement strand
CAAGTGTCGGCTATCAGCTATCCGAACTGCAGAATACCTGGACAATAATGCTCCTTTGGGTTTCGGGAGGCCTGCTCTCACTTTTTGGTGCCTTTGCTTATTCTGAATTGGCTACTCATTTCCCCACCTCCGGGGGCGACTACATTTATCTTTCCAGGGTTTTTCATCCGCTTGCGGGATATTTATCAGGATGGACAGGATTAACCGTCGGCTTCTCGGCACCTGTAGCATTGGCCGCGATGGCGTTCACCCGTTATCTCAGCCCCTTCGGTCTTGGGGATACGCCGGCCCTGGCCATTGCTGTGATCCTGCTGATATCGGTCATGCACAGCATCAGCATAAAACAGAGCAGCAGGTTTCACAATAGCACAACCTTCATCAAAGTATTGTTTCTTATTGTGCTGATCATAGTGGGACTCCTGTTACCCCAGAGATCTGCGGACGCGCTCCTCTTCGACGGCTCCTGGAAAAAAGAAGTAGTCAGCACCGGCTTTGCTGTATCGATGATCTATGTGAGCTATGCCTATACAGGCTGGAATGCCGCGGCTTATATCACAGGCGAAATTGAACAACCCAGGAAAAATCTTCCCCGCTCCCTGATTATGAGTACGCTCTTTGTTTCTCTCCTCTATGTCCTTTTTCAGTTTGTGTTGTTGAAACATGCGGGAGTTTCAGAATTACAGGGTAGGGAAGATGTGGCTTATATTTCATTTTCCAATTTGCTTGGCGGTAAGGCCGCGCAATGGATCAGCTTATTTATCGCTTTTCAATTACTTGCTACCATTTCCTCTTACCAATGGGTAGGGCCCAGGGTTACCTGGGCGATGGCCACTGAACACCGGCTTTGGAAAATGCTCGCGCGGAAAAATGTTAACGGAATTCCTGTAGCTGCACTCTGGACCCAGGCGGCCATCAGTATTTTGCTGACACTCACGGGTTCATTCGAGCAGGTATTATTGTACTGCGGATTTGTACTTCAATTCATGGCGAATCTGACTGTAGCCGCCAGCCTTTTTCTTAAACCAGGTTCAGGCAGGGAATTTCGCAGCCCGTTAAGGCCCTGGCTTCAGATCATCTTCCTTCTTTTCAATACCGCGGTACTCATATTTACCTTTGTGCAAAGACCAACAGAAAGCCTTATGGGTCTTGGCTTGCTGGGTATAGGTGTGCTGATCTATCTGTTCGACAAACCAGCGGGTAGAGAACCAGGTGAGATGACGAATGTTTCCGGGATCGAAAATTGACGCGGATCCGGACGCAGTTATTTTGAAATATTACGCGGCACCTTGATTTTGCTCAGCAATTTGAAATGTCTTACATCTGAATAGTCGTACTGGTAGATGCCTTCCGGACTGGTAACGATAAGAATATTATTGTAAGGGATCACGTCCATGGCTTCAACGGATTTCTCCTGCCTCAATAACTTAAGATTGATTGGATCAGAAGCATCGTAGATCTTCAGCCCATTCTCCGCTTCACAGATAAAAAGCAGATCACCGTCAATACCCACTCCATGGGGATTGTTCATTGGATAAGTTCTGAGGAGTCTGGGATTATTGACGTCTTCTACATCAAGGACATCCAGCTGGTTTACACCACGGGTGCAGGTAGTACCCGTACGCAAAGTGGAATAGGCATATTTACCATCAGTGACTACCGGATCACAGGCGGTGACATGGGCGAACGCTCCTTTGGCAGCAGGAGCCGAGGCGATGGATACATCATAAATGAAGATACCGGTGGCTGAACCGATGAACAAATGTTCGCCGAATGGAAAAATGGATTCAATCTGCCAACCAATAGGTATGGTACTGATCAGTTCCGGCTTGCCCGGACTGGTGAGCGTCAGCGTACTTAGGTTGGACTGACTGACCGTGTAGAGATAATTATGCGAGATGGCGAAGCGGCTGGTAGATCCGGCCTTGCCATTGACGCCACCGGTTTTTTCACTGCTTGATGCATTGGGCATATTACCAACGTCGTTAGAGTACCAGATTCCTGGCTCGGTATAAATAGTTGTATCCTTGGTGATGAGTGCTATTAGTATCAGGGTGGAATCTGTCGAATATCCTTTGTCGGTAAACATATCCCTCTTTACTGATTCCAGTTTTGCGTCCAGCGGGTCACTGATATAGATAGCAACGAGATCTGTGGCGAGGTCTGCATACAGGTAACTGCCATGCATGGCGATATCCAGGTTTCCCGGAATGTTTATGAACGCAGTGTTGACAGGATTCCGGGGATCGGAGTTGTCGATGATGTGGACTCCCTTGTTGATCTCATTGATGAGGAGGTACTTACCCTTGATGTAGATCTTCCCGGGATTTTCAAGCAGACGTGGCTCACTGCTCCTTATGTTCGCAAGCACATCCGAACGGTTGGCAAAAACGGGTTGGGTAATTGTGTAGGTAAACTTTTGAAGGTTGTTCTCTTTCTTTGCGCAACCCTGAAATAATATCATCACCAGCAGAAAGAGGATCAGGCTGGAGGGTCGGGGGAGCCTATTCATGACAAGGGTTTTCAACCTGACAAACAAGCCTGGCCGAACGTTGCAGAGGGCAGAAAGAGAAACAGAAAGAGAAAGAGGAAGAGGAGGAATCAGAGCGAAGAAAGAGAGCGGAGTGCGGAAAGCGATGCGTCCCTCTCATCTCTTTCTCTTTCTCTTTCTGATTTTTAGGCCACGGCCAGGGTCCTGGCTTTCTGATGGGCCCACATCCGTTGAAATGGTTCGCTGTTGGCCAGCAGGTATTCAAAACTTCCCTGGTCAATAATCCTTCCCTTTTCCAGGATATAGATATAATCGAACTGTTCGAGCAGGTGCAGCCGGTGCAACGACGAGATCACCGACTTGTCCCGGAACCTGGCAAATAATTTCTTATAAATCAACACTTCGCTGGTGGGATCCACACTGCTGGTTGGTTCATCAAGCAGGATCATTTGGCTGTCCCGGGCTGCCAGTATTCCCCTGGCCAGGGCCAGTCTTTGTTTTTGCCCACCGGAAAGGTTCACCCCTTTTTCCCTGATATCGGTCTTCAGGCCTTCCGGCATTGTTCTTATCACCTCGGTCAGATGGGCAATTTCACAAACTTCGCCGATCTCCTCAGGAGAACAGGGAAGGCCCAGCGTAATATTGTATTCCATTGTGTTCTCAAAGATCTCAGGATCCTGGGGAAACAGTGTAGCCGTGTCATGAATACTTTCAATAGTATAAGGCTCGGCGTCAATCTGAAGTTCGGATCCCGGAGAAGGAAGATAAAGTCCCCTCAGCAAAGACAGCAGTGTGCTTTTTCCGCTACCGCTTTCGCCGATCAATGCAATCTTTTGTCCTCTGTTAATACGCAGGCTCAAGTCGTGCAGACTCTGTGGCGAATACTGGGCGTCGTAAGACGGCCTGTGGGAAAAATTTAGCTTTTTGATTTCCATGGTTGTCCAGCCGGACGGAAGATCTTCGGGCTCGTCGGACCGATGTTTGGTCTGATAGGCAGAAGTAATCTCTGCGGCACCCTGGAGATTTGTATTGAACTGTACCAGGTTCGTGTATTGCGACGCGACATTCTGAAAGACGCTGGTAAACTGATTAACAAAACCGAGCAGTGTTACCAGACCGGCAATTTGAAAGATCTTCCCGGGTTCCCAATTCTGGTACACAAAGCCAACGAAAATCACACCATAGATCAGCGTAATCATCATTTCCGCGACAAACCATTTCCATTCATTGGTGATGGCATTTTTCCGGAAGGGGGCTGAAACCAGTTTCACTTTTGATAATAGTCCCCTTTCCATGCTTCGCTCAAGGCGAAGGGTGATCACCGTTCTGATATTAGACAGTGTGTCGAAAAGGTTTGAACTCACCTCATGTTCCTTCTCATTCACCTCCCTCAGGGTACTGATAAATGGCTTGTCAAATTTTGAGATCATGAATATCGTTACCAGGCCCATGCCAACGGCTATCGCCCCAAACAATGGCGAGAAATAAAGTATAGCCGAAACCGAGAATACAAATTTTGTGAGCGTGTATACATAACCGAAACCCGCGTCAAAGAATCCGCGAAGCGCTTCATAGGCTTTTCGGATGCGGTTGATCGTGGCACCGCTATGGTGGTCCTGGTGCCATTTGGCAGTAAGGTGCAGGGTCTGGTGAAATTTTTCCTGCATGAAATTGCGGCTGATGTTGAAGGCGAGATTGCGTTCCATAATCCTTGCCGGACCATGAAAGCACCATTCGATCAATTTCAGGGAAATATAGGCGCCTACATAATAGAGAGAATAGGTCCAAACCTGTGAAAAGTCCGCCTGGGCTTTGCCAATAAACCAGCCAAGAAGCAGAGGGTTCAGCGAGAAGATCACATTGGCCACGACAAACATGGCATAGATCAGGGCCATTTTTTTCCGCTCTCTCCGGGCATAATGCCAGGACGTTTTCAACAGGGAAATATAAGGGTTGGTCATCGGTCAGGGTTACTGCACTGTGCCTCGCAGGTTCGGGTTATCCGTCCTTGCTTTCACACACCACAAATTAGGGGGTATACGGTTTAAGATCCAACGTAGATATGCTTGTATTATTGAGCAGTTTTCAAAGATTTTTTCAGTTAGTCCGTATTCTCTTCATCCCATCGGCTCTGCCGGTTAATTTTACCTCGTATTGGCCTAAACTTGTGTTAATTTCAGAAGTATGATGAGCAAACTGATCACGGTTTTTTCCAGGGCGGTATGCTATTTACCGATATTGCTTCTTCTTCAATTGTTGAGCTTTCCTATTCTCGCCCAATCGCAGGAAAAAACAGACAGGTTTCTTGAAAAACTGGTTCGCAGGAACGCAGACGATCAGCTTAAAATGATACTCAATTATCCGGACAGCTTCCGTTACCAGCTTATCTACACGAAGATCGACCGCAATAAAAAAAATGAACCAAGTTTCAGGAATTATTATTTCCATGTGGATCCCTCTCTATACTTCAATCCTGCTTCCATGGTCAAGTTACCAACAGCGCTAATCGCCTTGGAAAAACTCAATGACCTCCATATAGACGGTCTGGACCGGTCAACACCCATGTTCACCGATTCAGGCTATGAAAAGCAAACTGCGGTGGCCGTGGATGCCAGTTCGGAGAACGGTCTTCCTTCGATCGGACACTATATCAAAAAAGTCTTCCTGGTAAGTGACAACGAAGCCTATAACAGGCTCTATGAATTTGTTGGCCAGGAGCTGCTAAATAAAAGACTATGGGAGATGGGTTACCATCAAACGCGGATAGTGCGTCGCTTTGTAACCATGAATGAAGAACAGAACAGGCATACCAATCCGATACGGTTTATAAAAAATGGCCGTCCGATCCATCAGCAGCCGGGGTTGTACAACAGTATGCCTTTTGATTTCAGCACGAAAGTGCTAATCGGTAACGCGCATTACAACCGCGAGGATTCATTGATTCATGAAGCGATGGATTTCACTACCCATAACAATTTTCCGCTTGAAGACATGCAGCAGGTACTGCAGGCTGTCCTCTTCCCGCAATCCGTACCTGCGTCCAAACGTTTCAGGATAAACGAAGCCGACCACCGCTTTCTGCTGGAATACTTGGCCAAACTTCCTTCACAAAGTCATCACCCGCATTATGACACAGCTGAGTTCTTTGACAGTTATGCAAAATTCTTCCTGTTCAAAGCCGGGCGGTCAAAGATCCCTGAATATATACAGGACTTCAATAAAACGGGTTGGTCATATGGATTTCTCACCGATGTAGCCTATATCCGGGATACCCTGAACAAGGTGGAGTTCATGCTGAGTGGAACTATTTACACAAACAGGGATGGAATACTTAATGACGACAAGTACGAATACGAAGAAACGGGATATCCTTTTTTTAAAAAGACCGGGGAGATCATCTATAGTTATGAACTGAAAAGAAAAAGAAAATTCAGGCCAAAGTTCTGATCATTTCCTTGTGAATATGATCTCCATGGTCTTCATTTCATTGCCGCCATCATCAACCATAAACATTTCCAGGTATTGATGGTTGCTGTCTGCGAACTTGAGGTTTTCTTTCATCACTACATCTTTACCCAGCATGGGGTCATAGGATTTCCCGACAAAACGGATTGTTTTTGCAGGTTCATCCCATTTCCCTTCCATGTTCATAATGCCTGTACCCATGTTGTCGATCCAGGTGCTATAAAAAGTTTCCTTTGCATTATCATAGGCGAGAGTTCCGATGCCTTCCATCGGCATGCCCATGAAATTGCCGTTGAACCTTGATTCCTGGTAGCGTCCGCCGAGGATCATTTTTATGGTGCAGGTCCCCGAACTTTTGACCGGTTCCTTGGCCGGCTCGAGCCATAAACTGGTGTAGGTTTCCCAGACTCCGTCTGAGGCGGAGATCATATGATGAACCACACCCGGGGTCATATATTTTTCCCAGGTGACACGGCTGTCTTCCTGGGCAAAAACCACAAAAGAAAATAAGAGTGAGGAAAGAAGAAACAAACCGGTTGAGCAGGCGCGGGGCATATTGAATCTTTCTGCGAATTTACCCCAAATTCAGCTTGGGCAGTCTTATTTTGACATTTTCCCCGACCATTTTGCCAATATCTCCATCAACATATCCTTGTTCACAGGTTTGCTGATATAATCGTCCATACCCGAAGCAAAGCATTGTTCCCTGTCATCATCCATCGTGTTTGCGGTCATGGCGATAACAACAGGCTGTTTCGTCAGGCAGAGCCTGATCATGCGTGTGGCCTGGAGTCCATCCATTACTGGCATCTGTACATCCATCAGGATTACGTCATAGAGGTTTTCGCCCACCATTTCAAGTACCGCTTTGCCGTCTGCAGCCAGCTTGGGGTCATACCCAAGTTTCTTCAACAGCATAAGAGACAATTGCTGGTTCATTTCATCGTCTTCAGCCACAAGGATGTTCAGTGGATAAAGTATTGCGAATTCATTTGAAAAACTGTGTATTCGCTTTTCGTTTGGTTCGGTGTTGTTTTCTTTGGTGGAATCGATGCCATCTCGCAGGTTATTTCTCTTAACGACCGTAGTTCCCGTGGCGCCGTCCAGTGCCTCGGTTATCGCCCCACTGCAGTTCAGGATGGATTGAAGATATTGTCGCTGTTCCTGGTCAAGGCCGGTGCCTTCCAGCAAACTGCCCATGCCGGTGATGCCATTGAGTGGAGTGCGGATCTTGTGGTTCAGCTGAATAAGTGCGTGGTGTCCATTCTGTTTTTCATAATGCAGGAGAGCTTCCAGTTTCACTACTTCGCTTTGAGTTTCTGCCCGCGTATGCTTCAAGACACGGATCTTCGATTTCCAATAGAAATACATCCCGATAATGGCAAATGCCAGAATGAAAAGCGATGGCCACAGATTGGCCCATTGTATAAAAAGCAATACAAAATCAAGTCTGAGGTTCATACGTCTTAGTTTTTTCGTTCATCAGCACGATAGCTTCTGCAGTTGCCAGTTTTTTGAGTAGTGAGATGTCTTTAAGATGGGGGTTCCAGTGAAATAGTAATTTGTCTATTGGTTGCCAGAGCAGGACCCAGCTGAATACATCAATGATGTTGCTGATACCTGATTGCAGGTTATGATTGTCATCCAGTAATACCATCAGAAAGCCCTGGGAGATGATAACCACAACAAGACTTACAACCAGCAGCAGCCAGGTCCTCTTTTTAAATCGCGCGAATTCCAGTTCCCTGATCTTCTGCTTTGAAACAAAATGTCTTCTCACGGCATAGAGCAGCGGTTCTGTGTATTGCCTGTCGATTTCTGTGTCACACTTGAATTTGAAGAATATAACCGAATAACGCTTTACGGAACTGGTTGCCATAGCCAGGTATTGTTCCAGTTTATGGCTGAGTTGCCTCCTGTATATTGGGGCGGGATCATGTTCATTGAAATAATCTTCGATCGTCGTCAGATCGACCTTGAGGTAGATATTGATGGTCTGGGTAAATGGATCTGACATAGGAATTTCTCCCGATACGGTGTAGTACACAGTAAAACTCTCCGGGAGCAGATTTATTGGTTGGATGGTGATCCATTTTTAAGAAACCAGGGTTTTCATGTAGCCCGGTCTATTGCTTCAGGTACTTATCAAACCACTGCCAATAACGCTCATACCTGTCCATAATGAAGCTGGGCTGGGTGAATCCATGAAATTGACCCGGATAGACAACGAGCTCCGTGGGCACATCCAGTGCACGCAATGCCTGGTACATTTGTTCTCCACCGTTCAGGGGCACATTGAAGTCTTTGTCTCCTCCCATAAATAAGGTGGGTGTTTTGATCCTGTCTGCGTGGAGAAAGGGATAAGAAATCTTCAGGTATTTGCCCAGGTTGCCCTTGATCCATGGTTGACCGATCTCATACTCGTACTGGTTGATGTACATGTCCACCCCATATAATGACAAAGGGGCCGCGGTTCCGGCACCACTACATGCGGCAGCGAATCGCTTGTCCGAAGCTATGGTGTAGTCGGTCAGCATGCCGCCATAGCTCCAGCCCCCGATACCCAGTTTTTTGGGATTTGCAATGCCTTTTGCCACCAGATGGTCTGCGGCACCGAGAATATCCATCACTTCAAGGCCGCCCCAGTTGCCTGAGATCACTTTGGAATATTTCAGACCCCGGCCGCTGCTTCCCCTGTAGTTGACACTCGCCACTGCGAAACCATTTGCCGCAATCATCTGGCAGGTCTGATCAAAACCATATTCATCCTGGGCAACGGGTCCACCATGAAGAAAAAATACCAGAGGAAGATTTGTCGTGTCTCCTGATGGTGGGTAATACAACAAGCCGGAAACAAGTGTTCCGTCCTTACTCTTTGACTGATACTTCACTACCCGGGCCAGAGACAGGGAATCCAGGAAACCGTCGTTCATGTGCGACAGTTTTCTGATCTCGCCGCCCGGCTGCACCGCATAGATCTCGCCCGGTACCTGCGGTTCAGCCATCAAGGCAGCCCAGCCTCCGTCTTTGCGGGGTTCTGCTACCATAAATGTCCTTTTACCGCCGGCAATTTTACTGACTTCCCCGGTGGATAAATTGAATGAAGCCAGGTAGGTTTCAATGTCATCTTCAACCAGCCCGGTGATGGTTTTACCGTCTTTGGACCACCTGTGAACATACACCGGACGGTCCAGGTTTTTTGACAGGAGTTTCGGTTCACCCTCGTTGACGCTGGTAATGCAGAGCACCTCCTGGTCATAATAATCGGAATTGTCTTCATTGTTGGTACGCATGTAAGCGATCCATTTTCCATCCGGGCTCCATCTGGGGCTTTCATCTCCTCCTTTCCACGTGGTCACCCTGGACGGTACAGCACCTTCACTGGGATCAATCACCCAGATATCCTTGTTGCGGTTACGGTCCGGGTCGGATGTTTGGTTGCTCACAAAAACTATCTTGTCCCCGGTGGGGCTCCAGGCTGGGTCTGTTTCGTTGAATTTTCCTTTGGTGAGTGCAAAACTGGTTTTGGAGGCGATGTCAAAAATATAGAGATGTGTCTTACGCGTATCGTAGGCATAGCCTTCAATATCTTCCTTGAATTTGTACCTGTTTATTACATAAGGTTTTCTCTTGTTGTACACGGTTGTATCCAGGGAATCCTTCATTTCCAGTACCAGTTTTTTACTGTCCGGGCTCCATCCATAGTTGCTGATCTCGCCCTTCTCATCTGTGACCTTATCGGGTTCGCCCCCCTTCAGATTGAGTAGCCAGACCTGATTTTTTTCGCCTTCACGCGAAGAGAGAAAGGAAATGAATTTTCCATCAGGACTCCATTGGGGAGAAGTCTCTGAACCTTCGCCTCTGGTCAGTTGCAATGTCTCACGGCCATCCCAGCTTACCATGTGCAGATGGGTGAAGGACTGGTCCTTTGCCGAATCCATATTGGTGACCGTATAGACCACCCATTTTCCGTCGGGTGAAACGACCGGCGTATTCACCGAATTTATTTTGAATATGTCTGAAGGCTTGAGGGTTCTTTTGGAGTTATTCTGTGCTCCTGCAGAAAGAGAAAACAAAAGAAATATAGCCGGGAAGCAAAGCGTGCATTTCATCAAAGTCGTGTTTAATCAGTCAGAAAGATACTAACTAAGAGCCGAGATTTGCCTCGTTCTTCTCCCGTAAATCCCACGTCCCTAATAACTAACTTTAGGGCCATAGTTTATTAATATGAAAACCATCATCAGACTGGAAGAATTTGCAAAACTCGCGGGATGTTTTATTGCTTCGACATATCTCGGTTACCCCTGGTGGTTGTTCTGGGCATTGCTCTTGCTTCCGGACCTCAGCATGATCGGATACCTGATCAATACACGGGCAGGAGCATTTTTATACAACCTGGTGCACCACCGGGGCGTTGCCATAGTAATCGGATTCGCCGGTTTTCTTTATCAGTCCACACCCACGATCATGATGGCCCTCATACTGTTTGGCCATAGTTCTATGGACCGCATGTTTGGTTATGGACTAAAGTATGCTGACAGTTTTCAGCACACGCATCTCGGAAGGATCGGTAAAAAATAATGGAGGGTTGCCTGGGATATCATTTGGTTCCCAGGAGCTGACCAGAAATCCCTGGCCGCAAAAGTTCTGCGCTCACATGTATCAATCTTCAGTCCTGCCTTCTTTGTCTTTTGGTTTATCCTCGGGATGCACGGTTGGTTCCACGCCTCCTTTTTTCAGGCCATCCAACTCGCTAAGCTGGGGATCTGTCTTTCTTTGTGTAGGATCGCCGTTGGTAGTGCTTGACGCTTCTTTTGGTTTGTCTTTATCTGCCTTTTCCATTTGCTGAAATTTGATGAGGAAAGTTACAGGATTTCTCTTTCTGAACACCTGTTTGTTAAACTTCCCGGAATGAAGATAATAATGGAAACATCATGCCAGCGATCCCGTATTGAGAAATTGATCTACTTTTTCCAGCAGCGGTTTTTCTTTCTCAATCAACTTGTTAAGAAGTTCGATCTGGTTATTGGCGCGAAGCAAATTATGTCCAGGATATTTTGCACCGTAATACCGGTCGTTATTCAGGTGATCTGTTAAAAAACGCAGCGCCTGCATATAAATCATGTACTTGCCGGCATAAACGAACAGTTGTTTCTCAAGATCTGTCAGCTCATCTTTCATTTCTCCGAGGTACCCTCTCAGGATGGCTTCAAAATAATCATCTCTGACCTCAATTTTTGTGAGGTCTTTTTCTTCTTCGCTGACCGGAGACAGATAAGTCCGCATCATGTCGCCAACATCACTGATAAAATAACCGCTCATCACCGTATCCAGGTCGATCACGCATAATCCCTGGTCTGCGTTGTTGAACAGCACATTGCTGATCTTGGTATCATGGTGGGTTACTCTTTTTTTCAATCCGCCGTTGTTACTGAGTACCTGGAATTCTTCAGCAATGTTCTTGTAGGTCTGTAATTTTTCGATCGGCCCGGCACTTTTCGCGATTCTGCCAGGATCTCCATTGCTGAGCGACTGGTTGAATTGCTCATAGCGAAGGGGGAGGTTATGAAAGTCAGGGATCGAGTCTTTGAGCAAACTGCTGTCGAATTCAGAGAGCAGCCTGGTGAACAAACCAAACTGCCTGGCGGCTTCGAATGCGAGCAATGGAGACTGGATGGTATCGTACGTACGTGATCCTTCTACAAAAGCAAAAAGCCTGAAATGCCCTCCGGACTGCTGCACCATTTCTTGTTGGTCGATGGTGGTGAGCGGTTTCACGAATAGATAATCTGGTGCTTTCTGTTTCAGATAGTCGTCAAGCGCCTTGAGATTCGCTGCGATAGCGTAGGGGTCTTTGAATACCGCGGTGTTGATCTTCTGAAGTATAAATGTTCTGCCTTTGTCCCTGACCAGCCAGGTGTTATTGATGAGGCCGGTTCCGAAGAGATGTATGGCTCCTATTTCAGGATGCAATCCATATCTGGCTGCAATTTCATTCAGCATGTATGATATTGTTTGTGCTTTCAAACATACGAAAGTTCTCTGCCACTTTTTGCTGATCAAAAAGTGGCCAAAAAATTAAGGCTGTCGTTGAAAAGTCTAAAAAACGCATCTTCGGACTAAAGAAAAACAAGTCACAACTTTAGAATATTTACGGGCTTGGTAGCACTTACGGGCTAAGAATATATCCGGGCAGGGGGAACAACTGTTTTTCTTCCTCGCCGGCCGAAGCCTTGGCGAAGGCGGGTGGCGTTCTTCGCTGCGTTTTTTTTGAACGACTTTTCAACGAAGGCCGTTGGTGTTTTTTATAGAATTTGTGGCGAGCGTCTCTTTACCGCCCTAAAAACAAAAAAGGGCCAGGATAAAAATCCAGCCCCGTTTTAAAATCCAATATCCTATGAAAAACCATTCTATAGACGTGCAAACAGGATAGATTATTGTACGTCAAAGAAATGGATGGTGGAATTGTTATTCACAAAAAAGGCGGAAAATAGTCGGAGAAAAAGTTTTGATCAGACAGTTATCTGCAGTAATTCCAGGCGCCTTCCGGATATCTACTAGACGGGCTTTGGTAAGAATACCACAGGTAAGTGAAACCGTTTAGACCATATGACAATTATCATTAAGAGCCTTAAAAAGTAATCCACATTTTTTGCCTCCTACATCGAGATGATGGATATTTGTGATGTAAGAAATCCAACGGTGTCCCCGTTCTTAGAATCCATCCCCTTGAAAAACCAGCTGTATAACATTTTGAGCCCGTTTGAATCCGAGCCTTGAAAACCAAAGTCCAATTTTCTCATGACCGACCTGCCTCCGAAGTCATTAACAGGGAAAAAAGATTATCCCCGCGTGAGGCGGGGATTTTTTTTGATAGTTTATGGTGGCTTTTCTGAATCTTGGGGGTAGGGAGAATAGACCAAACAAAGCAATCAGGTCAACATGCCCGTCTTTCCTTAATTTTTCTTTTCTGTAGTGGCAAAGAATTCTGCGTCCTGCATGATCTGCGCCCATTGCGCTTCACGATCCTCAATGCTGCTGATCACTGTTTGTAAAAAATGATGGCGCGGACGCGGAGCCATGGTCTGTCTCATACTTTGTCTTACAGCAAGCATGACGGTGAGTTCATCCAGGTGTGGTTCCATCGAAACGATCTTTTCTACCAGGAAATTAAATTCCCAGGGATCATCGGGACAAAAGATCTGCTCATTTTGTTGTTGAGAAGCCTTGCGCTGATCGTATGCTTCCCAGGAGGCTGAAAGTATTTCTGAAAGGTACATGTGGTCTATAGGGTTTGGGTATCACAAAGTTATCGACAGATGTCAACCTATGAAAGGGTGCGAATACCCTTTTTTTCACCGTATAAATACTGAGTATTTTTAAGCATATTTTCGCAAAAACCTGTCCGCGGTTTTTAGCAACGGTAAAATGTAAGCAGCGTGAAAGCCTTGCCAGCATTGATTCAGGGCAGCATTGGCATATGCATTTTCAATTCTCCGAATCGTTTTCTGAACCGGTCCCTGGCCGCAATTTCGGGACTGTTGTAATATTTCCCGTTGCTGCGTTTACCCACAGTTACATAGTGCCTGGTTTGGGTGCTGTTGTAGTAGAAGATTGCACCCCAGGTGAGTTTGTCGTCGTCATCCTGATCATTGATGGTCTCATATTCTTCGGAGCAAACAAGGTTGTTGCGGTTGACATAGTACACTTCTGAATAGGAAACAGAATCACGGATGAATTCCACTTCGAAATAAATCACTTTGCCATTGTTGGTGGTATAGCGCCATGTTTCTTTGTATGGAGTGTTGTCGGCGTAAAATTTGTCGAGGTAGAAAACAGAATTTGACCGGTTCGAAAGACTATCGGCTGCTTCCACGAAATGATATAGATCATTCAGCTGCGAAGAGGGCTTTTGGCCGAAGAGCAGTACAGGGAACATCATCATCACAAGTATTTGGCAGCATCGCCGTTCCATGAATTAAAGTTAGTTCAAGGAAATGAATCCCGGCGCTGCCGTTATCTTTGTCTGATAATTTTTTTATGGAATACAGACAACTCGGCGGCTCCGGATTGAGGATACCGGCACTCAGTTTTGGCACGGCCACATTTGGCGGCAAGGGAGATTTTTTCAAGGCCTGGGGCAACACCCAGGTTGAAGAGGCCAGGAGGATGGTAAATCTTTGCCTCGACGCTGGCGTAAATCTTTTTGATACCGCAAACACTTATTCACGCGGCCTCTCCGAAGAGATATTGGGTGAAGCCATTAGCGGGTTGCGAAACCGGCTGATCCTTTCTACCAAGGCCACCTTCAGAATGGGCGATGGAGAAAACGACTTCGGATCTTCCAGGCACCACCTGGTGGCGCAGTGCGAGGCCAGCCTTAAACGACTCCGCACCGATCATATCGAGATCTACCACATGCACGGTTTCGACGGAAATACCCCGGTGCAGGAAACCCTGCGTGCCCTCGATGACCTGGTGACCAGCGGAAAGATCGGCTACATTGCCTGTTCGAATTTTTCCGGCTGGCACCTGATGAAATCCCTTTCAATTTCCGAAAGATATGGATGGGCCCGATATGTGGCCCACCAGGCTTATTATTCCCTGATCAACCGCGAATTTGAATGGGAGCTGATGCCCCTGGGCATTGATCAGCAGGTGGGCACACTGGTCTGGAGCCCCCTGTCCGGCGGCAGGCTCGCCGGCAGGTTCAGAAGAGGCCAGCCGCGACCAGAAAGCAGGATCGCCCAGGGAGGCGGCCAGGGACCTGATGTGCCTGAAGATTTTCTTTTCAACATCGTGGATGTGCTTGATGAAATTGCTGCGGAAACCGGCCGGTCGGTGGCGCAGATCTCCCTGAACTGGTTATTGCAGCGGCCAACGGTATGTAATCTCATCATCGGGGCAAGAAATGAAGAACAATTGAATCAAAATCTCGGCGCAGTGGGCTGGGCATTAACTCCCGACCAGGTGAGCAGACTCGATAAGGTAAGTGAGGTGCCCGCCATCTACCCCTACTGGCATCAGCGACAGAATCCCAAATTGAATCCCCTGCCGGTCTAAATCATAACCATGAATTACACCATTCCTGCAACCTCCTCCATTGGTCACACGCATCTGCGGGTGTCCAACATCGAGAAGTCATTGACCTTCTACCGCGACATCCTTGGATTCGAAATCACGCAGCGTTACGGCGAGAGCGCCGTATTTCTTTCCGCTGGCGGCTACCACCATCATATCGGCCTGAATACCTGGTATAGTAAGGGCGCGCCATTGGCGCCTGACAGGGGTTGCGGTTTGTTTCATGTGGCGATCCTTTATGCGAGAAGACCTGAACTTGCTACTGCACTCAAAAGATTGCTTGAAGCAAATTACCCGCTGACCGGCGCTTCCGACCATGGTGTTTCCGAAGCCCTGTACATGAATGATCCCGATGGCAATGGCATAGAACTATACTGGGACAGGCCGAGGGATCGATGGCCTCTTGACAACCAGGGTACCCTCATGATGGTTACGGAACCGCTGGACCTGCAAACCCTTTTGACTGAAGCTGAATAAGTTTTTTCAATTCCATTCAATAACAATTGCGCATATGAAAAGAAGATCATTTTTAGTCAACACTGGGATTGCTGCTGCTGCGATCACGGCTTCCCCTGGTGCTCTGGCAGGACCTGGAAAACCTGGAAGAAATAAACTCCCGATGTGGAGGGGTTTTAACCTCCTGGATTTTTATTCTCCCGATCCGGAGAAAGGAAGATCGCCCACAACGGAGGCCAGATTCAAATATATGAGCGACTGGGGATTCAATTTTGTTCGGATCCCTATTCCATATCCGAGATACCTGAAATTCGACCGTACAAGGAACATTACACCAGAGGAGGTTTACCAAATCAACGAGGCAGAGGTGGAAAAAATAGATCAGCTGGTGTCGCTGGGCCACAAGCATGGTATGCATGTAAGTCTGAACCTTCATCGTGCACCCGGTTATTGCATCAACTCCGGTTTTCACGAACCGTATAATCTGTGGAGAGACAAGGCGGCTCAGGAAGCCTTTTATTTCCATTGGAACATGTGGGCAAAAAAATACAAAAACACGGCTTCTGACAAGATCAGCTTCGACCTGGTGAACGAACCCAGCATGCGGGAGGACATGAACGACCAGCATTCAGAAAGAGGACCCGTGCCGGGCGATGTCTATCGTAAGGTCGCCATCGGCGCCATGGAAGCCATCCGCAGGGAAAATCCCAATCACCTTGTGATTGCCGACGGGAATAATGGCGGATCTAATGTTATCCCCGAACTGGCCGACCTGAATATCGCCCAGAGTTGCCGGGGCTATTATCCGGGTACGATCTCCCATTACAAGGCTCCCTGGGCTATGAAGGATCCTGAACACGCGCCCGAGCCCAAATGGCCCGGACAGGTCGGCGACCAATACCTCAGCCGGGAAATGCTCGAAAAATTCTATCAGCCCTGGATCGAATTGGTGAATAAAGGAGTAGGAGTGCACTGCGGTGAATGCGGTTCTTACACTAAAACTCCACACCCTGTTTTCCTGGCCTGGTTCGGTGATGTCATTGACATCCTGAGATCAAATAATATCGGCTTCGCACTTTGGGAGTTCTCGGGCGATTTTGGTGTCCTTAATTCCAACCGGGCAGACGTGGACTATGAAGACTGGTATGGTGAAAAACTCGACAGGAAGCTTCTCAACCTGATCACGAAAAAATAAATTTATTTGCCGGCTTCCTTTGGCGGCTGACCACCTTCAGGAACAAAGATCAGCGCTCCTGAATTCATGCAGTATCGTTTGCCGGTTGGGGCAGGGCCATCATCGAACACGTGTCCGAGGTGCGAACCGCTTTTGCTGTCAACCACTTCCCATCTTACCATGCCTGCGGATTCATCGCGGATCAGCATCACGGCATCGGCAGATATCGGGGCATAGAAACTTGGCCATCCGGTTTTTGAATCAAATTTTGTTTCAGAGCTAAACACCGGCTGCAGGGATGCAGCAGAATAATAAGTTCCCTTTTCATAAAAATGGTCAAAAGTTCCCGTAAACGGATGTTCGGTGGCCTCTTTCCTGAGGATGGCATATTCATCAGCACTCAGTCGTTTCTTCCACTCTGCGTCGGAAAGCTTCATTGGAAAATCATGGTTCTTTTTTACTGACCTGGGTTCGGGATACTTGTTCTGGCCATAGCTCATCAGCGAGCTGGCAATGATAATAAGAGCAAAAGGAAGATATTTCATACAGTGAATTTATGAGCGGCATTATCTGATGAAATGTACGAAGAAACTCTGCAGGCGGTTTAGCAACATTGCCGGCCGTTTACCCCGATTTCATA
>Ga0193742_1001046_pt1 | contig 17306 bp, 21 predicted proteins | sample L2c1metaG_FD_165511 | JGI IMG/M metagenome (GOLD analysis project Ga0193742, IMG submission 165511) | Soil microbial communities from a riparian zone of the East river system, Colorado, United States - L2c1 | ecosystem: Environmental > Terrestrial > Soil > Riparian zone | place: USA: East River... | reverse complement strand
CGATCCGTCGGTTTGGTGATGTCGGTCTCGGGGGCGCCGTTATAAGGCTCGGGATTTCCATTGGGCCAGAGGGGGATCGTGGTCTGCTGAGAATGCGCCAGCGAGGAGACAAGAAGGAGGGCGAGGAGGAGATGGATTCGCACGACAACATGGTATATGCGCGGAGCTTGACAGGATGGACGGACGAGACCGATTGTTGGCTATACCCGATTTCGTCGCGGGCTGGCGTCCGCGGCGGGATCAGGGCCGCAGTACTCGTACCTTGTTGTCCGTTCCAGTGATCCTCAATTCAACTTAGACGCAGATGCAGCCTTTGTATCCGGGCTTTGTCTGTGCCTCCCCTACGAAGAAGGAGCATGAGAATGTCAGATCGAACGACTCGCGAAGAAGTATCTTACCCGGGCGCGGTTTCGCGCAGGGGCTTTCTGAAGGGTGCGGCAGCGATGGCTGCAGCCGCACAAGCTGGAGCCACAACAGTCGTCCACGCGCAGGATGCAAGCGCGGACAGTTTCAGGGGCGGGGACCATGGAGGCTCGCCGCAGTTCGCTTACCTGGGCACTTACACGGTTGGAAACGGAGGCAATGGCGAGGGAATTTATCTCTACCAGAGCAATCCGGTCACGGGAGAGCTGAAGCTGATCAAGGTTGCGTCGAATACTCCCGCACCGTCGTTTCTGGTGGCCGGGGCGTCGGGGAAGTTTTTGTATGCCGTCAACGAGGTCTCGAACTTCGAGGGTACGAGCGGATCGGTGACCGCGTTTGCGGTGAATCGTCAGACGGGCGATCTTACGCTGATCAACACGGTGAGCTCACAGGGCGGAGGCGCGACCTTTATCAACATCGATGGGACGGGCAAGTTTCTGTTCATCGGCAACTATGGCGGAGGCACGCTTGCGGTGATTCCGATCAATGCAGATGGATCGGTGGGAGCGGCGACGGACGTGAAGGCGGACGTGGGCGATGTGGGACCGACGACGGCGACGAATGCTCCTCCGGGAAGCTTTGCCATCAGCGGACACGATGCACCGCATGTTCACTGCGCCATTATGGACGCGAACAACAGGTTTCTTCTGCAAACGGACCTGGGGCAGGACCGGATCTATGTTTACAGTCTGAATACGACGTCGGGAAAGCTGACTCCAGCAGCGACTCCTTATGTTTCGCTGCCTCCAGGAGACGGTCCTCGCCACCTGGCGTTTCATCCGAATGGGCGGTGGCTTTATTCCATTCAGGAGGAGTCTTCGACGCTGACGTTCTTCAGCTATGACGCCTCTTCGGGGGGACTTTATTCACAGCAGACGATCTCAGCGCTGCCGCCGGGATTTGTGGGAACGAGCTTTGCGTCGGAGCTGCGGTTCTCGGACGACGGACGCTTTCTGTATGCGGCGAATCGTCTGCACGACAGCATCGCGGTCTTCGCGGTGAAGTTCAACGGTGAGCTGAAGTACGTCGGCGAGGCGGCGACGCGGGGGGATTATCCGAGACAGTTCACGATCGACCCTACGGGCAACTATCTCTACTCATGCAATCAGCGCAGCGACAACGTGACTTCGTTCCGGATCAACCGGGGAACGGGAGTGCCGAGTTTTATCGGGCAGTATCTGGCGGCGGGAAGTCCTTCGTGCATGATCTTTCTTCCTTCAGGGAAGTAAGGTTTCCGCATTTAGTTGGCGTACGGTTCGGGCGGCAGGTCTGCTGCCCGAATTGTTTTATGGAGAACCCATGACACGAACCGCTTCTGTATTTTATTCCGTCACGCCGATGCTGCCGACCGGCGGTCCCATGCATGAGGCTATCGCTTATTACACCGAACAGCTCGGGTATACGGTGGTGTGGCAGGGTGGGGAGATGGCTGGAGTTCGCAGGGGCTTGATTGCCTTCAACCTGGTGACCAACAACAATCAGGAGTGAGCTTTAAATTCGAGTTACAGCATTGGAGTATCGAATCTTGATGATTTTATGCGGAGTATAAAGATCGAGGTATTTCGATTGGGCCGCTCGAGATGAAGTCGTGGGGAAGACGCGAGTTTCATATGATCGTTCCGTCCGGTGTCTGTCTGCAGTTTCTAAAGAAGACCGACACCAGGACGGAACAGGCCAGGCGATCCCTTTTAATAGATGGTTTGATTCCAAGAGACGGTAGCGGTGTTCGAGCTGCCATTGCTCAGCTGCGCGGGACGTGTGATGCTCATTGCCTGCTGGGCGTCTTCGAGTCAGAGGGATCGTCTGGATCACGCTTTTTGATGGGGACGCGGTATTTGACGAGAGCACAGTTGACTCCGATGGAGCTGAGCCAGGTGCAGACTTTTGGGAATTTGGATAGACCTCGGTGGTGACCGAGGCTGGAGCGTCACCACCGAGATGTTCGGGGAAGGTACTTACGCTGTTGTTTGCTGACCGAGGAACTCCTTGGCCTTTCCGATCTCGGTATCCCACATCTTAAGCTGATCTGGATTGAGGAAATTAACAACGCGCTGACGAATCTCGGTGCGCTGGGTGGATAGCTCCTTGGCGATATCGGCCCGGCTTACGCCTGGATGCTGTTCCATGTAATCCCCGAGCTTTCCTCGGGCTGCCTGGAAGGCAGTCTGCAGTTTTTCTTTTTGATCGGAGGTTAGTTTCAGATCCGCTGCGAATCTCTTCACTTCAGTAGCGACTTGATCACGTTGCTCTGTTGTCAGATTCATGGAGTACTCCTATTCCCGATTTATCGAACGATTCTCGGAAACAGCTTTGAGCGTTGTGCGCAGAGAGCAAGCTCTTTTGAAACGACTGAATCGATCGGGAAGTTTTCATCCGAGCGACGAGAGCCTGTGAGATTACTCCCACGGCAAGTGAGGCCGGATGAAACAGGTTGTGAAACGGCTGATGTGCTGCAAAGGGAGGGCCCGTTTGTCATTCGAACCGTTTCGTTACATGACACCGCGGACTATAGGCTCCGCACACACGCTTTGGCAATGGGTCTGGGGTGCTCGTTGAAAACGCAGATTTTAGACACTTACTGCTTGCTGGATTCGAAGAGTTGGTAGCGGTGTTCAAGCTGCCACTGTTCGGCGGCCTTCTCATTCGCTTGCAAAAAAGTGGCGCATTTTGGCGTGGGATTGTCTGCTCCCAGTGGCTGCGAGGCGCAAACGGGGTTGATGGTGGTGAAGCTGTCGGGCTGCGCCCAGAGGCTTGATCCAGAGAGGAAGCTGTGTTCGAGCGAGGTGCGGGCCATGCGCTTCAGGTCGAGATAGCCGAGGTGGAAGTCGAGCACGGCGCGAGCATATTCGTGAGTGATGTCGATGCGGGAGACGCCCTCGTCATCCGTAGAGAGAGCGACGGGGACACCGGCGGAACGATAGAGAGGCAGAGGGTGCCACTGTTTTTCGACGCCGAGGATGACATCGTTCGAGGTGAGATTGATCTCGGTCATGATGTGTCGCTCGGCCATCTCTTTAAGGAGAGCCTGCGGCTGGTTCTCGTACAGGATGTCGACGCCGTGACCGATGCGCTCGGCGTGACCGAGATCGATGGCTTCGCGGATGTGAAAGCGGAGGCCCTCTGGAGTGACGAGGCCGGGGGCGATCTCACCGGCGTGAAGCGTGATGTGGACGCGCGGGTAGACGCTATGCAGATAGTCAAGCATGAGCATCTGGCGATGGTACTCGGACATGGAGAGGTAGCCGTCTTCGGGCATGACGAAGTTGAGGCCGAGGACGCGCGGGTTTCCGGAGTCGAGTTCGGCCTGAACGGTCTCGAAGCCGAGCAAGGTTTGAGCAAAGACCTGCTGGGGCGGGAAGCCTCGGAGAATCTGATAGAGGAAGCGGATCTTCACGGTGCAGGCGCGGGTTGCGGCAGGAGTTCCACACCGCTCAACGCGATTGCGGGCGTCGAGGCCTTCGGCGAATTCTTTGCGGTCAGTGGCCGCGATGTCGCGGAGGCCTCCTGCGAGAAGCTGATCGCGGAGGTGGGCGAGATCGGCGCGGGATGTTCCAGTGGCATCGCCGGTGCGGTTGGCGGCGGGGTCGGCGGGAGTGGAGGGCCAGGGGATGGAATAACCGAGCTTCGCGGCGGCGATGAAGTCTGGAGTGTGCATGATTTCGAGGTACTGCTCGTTCTGGGCCGCGGCGCGGGTGGCGACCTCGTCGAGCCACTCGCCCATGTGATTGTGGCTGACGGCACCGAAGCGGGCGAAGGTGGCGAAGAACTGGTCGTGTCCACTGACCCCGGCGCTGGAGACGAAGGTGCGCATGGAGAAGTCATCGACGAGGGTGTCGTAGAGGGCCTGATCCTTGAGGGCATCTTCCGCTCGACGGTTCCCTTCCCCGCAGACGGGCTGAGGAGGAAGGCTGCGGGTGGTGGCGGAGGGTTTGAAGAGGCGGCGGGTGGCGGGACTGTAACAGAGGCCGTCGGATGCAGCCTGCTGGATGAAGCTTTCTGCGTAGATAGCTCCGGTGAGGTGCATGTGGAGGTCGCCGCCCTTGGGCATGTTCACGAGGAAGGCGGTGAGTTGGAGAGGATTCTGGGCGTAGGCATTGAAGGCAAGGATGGCGCGCTGCTCAGATGACGTTGTGAGCGGAAGGTGGGACTTCGCGGGACTCGCAGAGCGGGTCTGTGCTCCGGCGGCGGAGATGAGACAGAGGAACAGAGCGGGCACGAGGCGTGATACGGGACGGAGCATGAGGCGTCCTTGTAGTTAGAAGTAGGAGACAGGATAGCGCGGAGGATGATACGGAAGCCCAAGCGGAAGTTTGGAAGAATGGTCTCGGGTTGCTATACTTGGTTTGCGTTTGAGTTGCCGGCTTCCGCAGGCAACGAAGCTCCCTTGACAAGGCTGATGCGACAGACGTACGCCCGGGCGTTCTTGGCGATCCCCGAACGAGGCGTTTTGCATGTGCCAAGGCCAGATAGCTCAGTGGTAGAGCGCGGCCCTGAAAAGGCCGGCGTCGGCGGTTCGATCCCGTCTCTGGCCACCATTTTATTATCGTAAAATCAAACACTTACAGGCGGTACAGGTAAACTGTACCAACTTTGTACCGCCACCAGAGTTAACCTCTTTATACGGAGGTTGATTCCGATGCTCCATATCTACACTCGTCACGCCGCCGATTGCGGCCACGCACACGACACCCAATGGCGGCGCTGCCGCTGCCCCAAATGGCTCCGGGGCGTCCTGCCCAATGGAGAGGCCATCCGCGAGTCTGCCGGCACTCGAAGCTGGGAGCAGGCGGAACGAAACGCCCGCAAGAAGGAAGCTGAGGCCGACCCCACTCGCGTCGATCAGGCACAGCCCCGTCGTGCGACCGTTAAAGATGCTATTCGAATGTTCCTCGAAGACGAGGAGGCGCGTGGCCTGGAGCACTCCTCTCGCAAGAAGTCGCGGACTCTTTTCGAGCGCCAGTTCCTGCCCTTCTGTGAAGCTCGCAAATTCGTGCATATCGACCAGATCGTGCCCGTCGATCTGACCGAATTCCGCTCCACCTGGAATAACGGCGATGTGACCACGCACCGCAAGCATGAGCGGATGCACTCCTTCTTCGCCTTCTGCGTGGCGAACGATCTGCGGCGCAAGAATCCGATGGACGCGCTCAAGAAGCCGAAGACTCCGGACATCGTGCCCACCGATTATTTCCTGCCTGACGAGTTCGAAAAGATTGTCGCGGCGACAGACAAGTACGAATACGGCGGCGGCAATGATAACCAGCATCGCGGCCAGCGACTCCGTGCGCTGACGCTGCTGATGCGCTGGTCGGGACTCGCTATCCTCGATGCCACATCGCTGGAACGGGAGCGGCTCTCGACGAATGAGAATGGCGACGATCAAATTTTCCTGTATCGCGCGAAGACCGGCGTGCCCGTCAACGTCGTCATCCCTAACGAAGTCGGCGATGCTCTGCGGGTCTTACCTAACTCGCATCCTGGTTATTTTTTCTGGTCGGGCAATGGGGATCCGCGCAGTGCGGCGAAGGCATTTCAGCGATCCTATTGGAAGCTCTTCAAGCTGGCAAGGATTCAGAAGCCCGATGGAACACCGAAGCGCTGCCACCCTCATATGTTCCGGGACACGTTCGCCGTGGAGTTGCTGTTGGCAGGAGTGCCGTTGGATCAGGTTTCGTTACTGTTAGGGCAACCCAGCTTGCCTAACTACTTCCGAAGTACCGTACCCTGCTGGATACCACGCGTTCTTTGCTACCGCGCCGCCTGCAATTGGACCTGCTAGACGTGCCACTGAGAATGAGCGATGTCCATCCTCGCCTCTTCTGGCCGTGAAGGTATTCTCAAGCGCTCGTTTCACTTTCGATTCCGAACACGGCGATGCACACGGTATGAAGCGCAGGTCTTCACGGAAGATATCGCCGACAACGTATTCAGTTGAGTTCCTCACTGCGATCTGGCCCATCGCCGATCCGAATCGCTCGGCATATCCTTGCGCGCCTTCCGGCCATTCGCTTGGTTTATCTCGTGCCTGATCGATCCCTCCGTGAACGCCGGCTTCCAGGAGGGACGAGATGCTGTATGTCTGTTTGAAGTATGTCTTCAAGCGCTCTGCTTGAGTCGGTGGCGAGTAGGATCGATGGCCCATACATCAAAATGCAGTGTTCCGAATCCAAGCGCATTTGTCGTCAGCGATGACGACCCCGGCACCCCGACGAGCACTGAACCGCTCACTGAAAGATCTCGTAGTCTCCTCGAGTTGCCGTTGTCACCGAAGTCCTGTTGTCCCGCCGTTACCTGCCCGCCGGCGTCAAGAGTAAAAGCGCCGACTGTGGCGAGCGAGTTGACGGCAGTCGAGTCGACGCCATTGAATCCGAACGCATAAGAACCTGCAAGACTATTTTGCGCGAGGTTTGGGGCCTGAAGATCGATCGATCCACTGCCGCTCCCATAGCTATCGAAGCGACTGATCGAACCGTGCGAGTTCGACTTGAGAACAAAATCAACTCCAAATTGAACGTTCGTTCCGTTGATCGAAACAGAGATGTTGCCGGTATGAACGCTCCGGGTGGGATTTGGCCGTCGCTCTTGAGAACAAAGAACAGCAGACTAAGCTCGTTAGCCCTTGACTCATTCCTTCCATCGCCGCTTTGGACAGACCAGAACTGCAACGTCAGCGAGGCATTCGGGGCCGACTCTTCTAAGACGGTCGCAGATCAGATCGATGCTTTTCTCTATTTAGGTCCTCAGCCGCAGTTGCCGTAGTCGGGGGTTACCATACTGACTTCATTCAATTTCTTGAGACCGACGGTCCCCTATACAGAGATCGAAGCCATTCCTTAGTTGTGGGAACGCCGTTGAAGGAAGTGATCAAGGATGATGCCGCTTGGAAGGACTTTCTGGCATCGGCTATCGATTCGTTTCGGAAGTCCATATCCCGATGGGAAGACGATTACAAATCCCTCCGCGATGCGTGGCTTGAAAATCCGAAACAGACTTCACAAAAGGAAGCCATCGGAGAGAAGAACAAAGCCAACTCAATACGCTATCAAATCAAGGCAATGGGAGAGATCAGCGTTATTGCATGGCTTTCTGATGCAGGGTTCCTTCTGCGTAATTCTTCCAGATGCCAGAATGCCCTCAATCGTCTGGTTGAAATCACCCGACACCACTTCAACCTTTCGTGGCAATTTGCGCCCGGACTTACTCATCGGAATCGGTTGCGATGCGACGAGATCCCGAAGGCACTGCACACTGTCTTGTGCCAACTCGCAGAGATAGAAATGGCGGAGCCATTTCGGCTCGCTCGCCAGGACTAACGAAGCCGTCCATGCATCTAGTTTGTCGAGATACTGAGGTCCTGCAAAACCGTCGATATAGGCGCCGTGCTTGGTGATCTGTACAAAGTACCGCAGATAGTGCTGGATGAACCGGGCCTTGTGATCGCTCCAAATCGATTGATCGATACGCTTGTACTTACGAGGCTTCCTACCTTCCACCTTGGGTAGGTCCGGGAACAGCGGAAGACACTCCTCGTCTATCTGCTCAGCATCTGATTTGGTGGAGTTCATTCGTCTTGATAAATCCCTGCTCCAACACTGCCATCATCCCTTGGCGCTCTGCGCGTGACGGAATCGGTAGATTTAGGGTTGCTGGGAATTGATCATACGTCTTCCCACCTAATTCTCGTCCAGTCTTCTTCTTATTTACTCCGCCCCATTGCTTGAAAAAGAACGGCACTCGATGCTTTCGGCAGCGCTTGAGTAAGTTGAGGACCCACGATTCCTCCAAGGGACGAGCTCCTCTGCCACTCTCGCCACCCACGATCACCCAGTCTATTCCGGAGAGATCCACTTCGCCCAAATCCTCAAGCAGCGGCTCAATGGACAAGAATTTCATCGCGGCGGACGTATTACGCAAGCGCGTGATCCTGGGTACCCCGTGCTTGATGTTCTCGACACTTACTCCCCACCAAATGTGGGACGAGGAGGTCGCGAATCTGAGAGGTCCAGATAATAATTTCTCGAGTCTATCTGCCCTCTTCGTGAGTACCTGATACGTATGCCAATTCGCTTTCATCATGACCTCTGCCACCTGGACCACAAAGGAGTCGGGAATCTGAGGATGAAAAAGGTCGCTCATGGAGTTTACGAACACCATGTTGGCCGCACTCCACATGAAGGGCTCAAGAAGCTTTTCCGGAACAACGCGAAGGTCGAAGCCCCGCTCGTAGGGATGTCCCGGGACGCCTCTGAAGCGCTCGGCAAAGGCCGACGCATAGCAGTGCTTACATCCGGGGCTTATTTTTGTGCAGCCGCGAACGGGATTCCATGTTGTATCTGTCCACTCGATTTTTGATTTCGTCGCCATCGCACACATCGGATGCCGGTGAGAAACGACCGGATTCTATAAGTTTCGCCTATTGTTCGCCCGCTGCCAATCGCTTTTTGAAATGGCGTCAATCATCAGTCAACAGTGGAGGTCGTCCTTCAAGGTCATCATAAGGTGGCGGACATTGAATCTCCTCTCTCTCCGACAATGCTCTGCCGTATGAAGGGCGATAAATATGAGAGGCGTTCAATGCTTTTCTCTAACCCTCGACGCTCATCGCTAGCTGACCGAGAGCTAATCCGATGAGCCGGTCATTGAACAACCGAAGCTTACGTTCTGCTGCGGCTGGTCCCGCAGGCCATTCCTGTAACCCAGCGCGAATGCTAGAAATCGTCGCTTCTCGATGTTCCTTGTCGATTAGCCAATCAACGGTTGCCAAGAGCTCCATACCTAGCGGAGATTCGAACCCGTCGATGCGCTTCGCGGTTAGGTCCAGAACCCTATTGAGAGACTGGGATTCGTCCTGTTGGAGATACAGATCGACGTAGCGACGGCGCTGTTCATCGAACCAAATTGTGTCGGAGGGGCCGGCGTCACTGAGTCGCTTATCGCAATGGAGATAGGTTCCGTCGAGAGCATTCAGCATGTGGCGCAGCCGATCCGAGAACGGGCCGTACTTATCGGCTTTGAATTGAAATTCAAGGGGATCTTCGATGCCCAACGATTGAATCGTGCGTTCAAGAAACCAACCAAGCTTTTGCACTTCCAGATAGGTGCACTCGATTCCAAGAACCCAGTATCGTCGAATCATCTCTGCCATCAAAACTCGTGCCGGAGTCAGCTGCTCGACGCCAGTCCGCTTCGCGACATTCTGGTACTTGGCCGTTGGCTCAAAGATTAGGATATCGACTCCTTCGAGATTGCCGAGAGCGCGCTCGACCTCAGGTCGCACCTCGGACCAGTCGAGACCGCCATTGCCAGCACCCAAGGGAGGCAAAGCGATCGACCGAATCTGGTGTTCCTGAATGAACTCTCGAAGATCTCCCAGGCCCTCAATGATCCATTCCAGCTTGGAAGGCTGCCGCCAGTGCTTCTTGGTGGGGAAATTGATGATCCAACGTGGGCCCGAGAAGGTTTGGTTCTCCGTCACGAACATGTGGCCGATCTTGACCTCTTTGTGCTTGCAAGCATCTTCGTACGCGTGGAAGTTTCCTGGAAACGCCTCCTTGAACATCAGAGCGATTCCTTTGCCCATCACGCCGACCGTGTTCACTGTGTTCACCAGCGCTTCCACTTGGGCTTCGAGGAGATTGCCTTGGATAAATTTCATCATCAGAAATACCAGTTCCTCTGAACATTCGATTGTACGTCCAGATTTCGTTTTGCAAGCTCGGCTTTCACAAACGTATCAACGGCAGCACTGCAACTACAGATGCCGAGAAGAGCATCGAGAGGAACATGCTTCCAGATCAGGGCCTCTGCCTGATAGCGTTCCTTTTTTGCTGGGTCGTCAGGGTCGTGCCTGAAATCCTTGCGGTTCAGCAAATCCCAGTCCACTTCGTCGAGGTCGCCAAGATCGGTGTAGTAGTTTGCCATCGCAGGATAGGCATGCTGATCCGTGAACACGAACCGTATTCCCAATTTCGATATCTTGATGAGCGAAGAAACCAGGATCAGGATCTCATCATTCGGCACTTGCTGCACGTTGTATCCAGTGTGGATGTTGTACATCATGATTGAAAACGGCGTGAAATAGAACGGCACGTAGTCGCTCAGCGTTCCCTCGGGACCAACCTTGACGTTGCGGTGACTCCGCTTCCCGATCAAGTCAATATTGCCTATATTGCGATAGTTCGGATCGAAGACCTTCCCGCTACTGGCGTGCAATCCGTGATCGAGGATCCACGGGAGATTGTCCCGATGGACAATTCGGAAGATCAGGGACTTCTCGGGATTGAGCGTCGTCGCCATCGTTTGTCTGGAAGTTCACCGGCGCGAAGCCCGAAGTTCGGATTGCAATGTTTGGCAAGCGCGTAGGCGCAAGAAAACGCGTCACTTACAATCGTCTAGGCCAGCCGGGGGTGAGCCACTATTATTCTATCGGAAACGCCGCAATCTCACTGTCGGGCACGGTCTCAGATTGCGGTATGTTGGCTCTGTGCCTCGCTCTCTTGGGAAATGAGAAACGCTCCGTTCCCGCCCGTCCTGTTCACCGTATTTAGAAGGCAAATTCCGTGCAGCCGAGAAGTGATCTCAACGAGATGGTCAGGGCGGCGTGGCCTTGGGCTACAGCCTTCTCGAAGCAACTCCGTGCGCTCCGCTCGGTGCCCTTCCATGGGTCGCACCTAATGTTTGGTTCCGACTATGGTGGCAGTCATAGTGGCAGCCAGTTTCGCACATATGGGTTCGTGATCGGCAACGCTGATGCCTCCCCCGAATGGCCCGCGAAGTGTAGAAAGTCTCGGAGCGCGTTCTTGGCAAACGGTCGCAGAATGGCGTTCAAGAGTCTAAATGATAGCCAGAGACGACGTGCGCTCATCCCCTTCTTGGAGGCTTCAGAGGCCCTTGATGGGCATGTTGTGGTCGTAGCAATCAGTAAGAAACTAACTCACATTTCGACGCACCAAGGTTCAGTTGGAGTCTGGGAAGCACTGCACGGATTCCAAGCCAAATGGGATCCCAGGGCATTTGAAGAGATGGTGAGGGTGTCGCACTTCTTCTCGCTCTTCCTTGCGGCGTGGTCTTCACCCAATATGAATATTTCGTGGATGACGGATGAAGATGACATCGTTGCAAACGCTGGGCGCCTTGATGATGCTCAGAGACGCCGCGTCGCAGCTCTGCCGGGTTGCAGCCTGCGAAGCCGAGCATGAGTGCCGGGCACCGTTCGGATTTCATCGTAAACACCGACATCTCCTAGGCTATGTTTCACAAGAGTTTTAGAACGGATAAGAAATACCGATGTGCCTCCCCGATAGCCCTCCTCCGCCGCAAGGTATTCAATCGGCAAACGACCCTGCATCCAAGGGGAGTATGTGGCCGGTGATCATGCGAGACTCCTCGGACGCCAAGGAGACCGCCGCGAATGCGATGTCGTCGGGCTTTTGGCGAATTGCCCTTGTCGAGTTCGATTGTTGCGTTGATGGTCGGCAGCCGGTAGAACTTCAAAAATGTATTGGCTGGGTAAGCTTTTCTCCAGTTCATCGGTCAGTGTCTTGCCTCTCGAAACATCGCCGATCCGAGCCAGCGTGAGGCTGCCAGTACCTTGACGTTTCGCCCCGGAGAGAGCGCCAAAGCCGCTGCGACTCCTTGTCTCGCGGAAGTAGTCTTGCCCAACTCCGCCTGGCCTAGAGCGGCAGTGACCTGCCACGAAGCCGAGGCCTCCTTGGAGTCAGCGCGAATGGCCGAGGCGAACAGAGCGTGCAGATGGTTGTTCACCGGAAAGCCTGAGTCTGGTGGCTCACGGTAGTAAGCGTCTCTTTCGGCCGGACGAATATGAACTCTGTATCGGCGCGGACAACCTGGCCACAATTCGGCTGGAGCGATGCTCTCTTTCAAACTTATGGGAGATCACGATTCCCAACAGGACCAAGAACCTGGGCCATCGTCTCACGTCAGGACGGGAGGAGTATCGGGTGGGCAGCGCCATTCGTCAACGATGCTTCATCGTCCCTTCTCCAAAGAACGACTACAGATCGCGGTCCAGCCAGATAAGTGAAGGCTGGAACTACGGGAGCTTTCTGCCAATCGACAACGTCCTGGGGGGAATCCAAATAGGTGTCGATCCATCGGTGCCACAGTGTTCGATCGTGATTGCGTACGGAAGGCAATTCAAATTCAAGAGGCTCCCAATAGGCATTGAATATTAAGTAGACGAGGACATTTTCGCTTGCGAGGTGAGCACTGAACGCGATGCTGTGGGAGTACCTGCTCCAGTCCGGTTCGTTGAGTTTCACCCCATGCCAGACTTTGCTCGCCCTCGCGATTAGTTGAGCCAAGGTCATCCTCTGCTGCTCGGGCGCGACATCTCGCAACAGCCGTCTCGCGATGAGCAATTGTACGAACCGACGTACATCTGCGTGTCTTTCAAGCAGCGTCCAATCAAACCAGGAAATCTCGCTGTCATGGCAATAGGCGTTGTTGTTTCCTTGTTGTGTCCGCCGGACTTCATCCCCCATCACAATCATGGGCATACCCAGCGAGAGCAGAGTGATCGTCAGGAAATTCTTTACCTGCCTGTTTCGCAGCCTCTCGATTGCGGGATCATCGCTCGGCCCCTCGAAGCCCCAGTTCCAACTCCGGCTATCGTCCCCGCCATCACGGTTGTCTTCACGGTTGGCTTCGTTATGCTTCCGGCTAAAAGACACCAGGTCATTGAGTGTAAATCCGTCATGACATGTTACGAAATTGACACTTTGTTCTGCTTCGCGTTCTTTGCGTTGGTAAATCTCATGGCTACCCAGGAACCGGTCAGCAAAGCGCCACAAGGAGCCCTCATCGCCACGCAGGAAGCTCCGGGATTCATCACGAAAGCTTCCATTCCATTCCTTCCAGGCATCTCCGATAAAGCTGCCAACTTGATAGAGTCCAGCCGCATCCCAGGCTTCGGCGATCATCTTCGCTCCGGCAAGTACCGGATCAGACTCGATGTCCCATAGAACAGGAGGATCGGACATGAGAGCACCGCTCGAATCGCGCGCGAGGATGGACGCCAGATCGAAGCGGAACCCATCCACGTGCATCTCTTCGACCCAATAGCGAAGGCTATCTACAATCATGCGACGGACGGTGGGATTATTAGCATTGAGCGTGTTCCCGGTGCCGCTAAAGTTCGCGTAGCGCGAGTGGTCGTTTTCAAGCAGGTAGTACGCACTGTTATCGATTCCACGAAAACAGAGTGTAGGGCCATTGTGATTACCCTCCGCAGTGTGATTGAAGACAACGTCGAGGATGACTTCGATCCCGGCCCGATGGAAAGCCTTGACCATATCACGGAACTCGTCGATAGGTCCGAGAGGATCCTGACGCGAGCTGTAGGCACAGTGCGGGGCGAAGAAACAGATCGGAGCGTAGCCCCAGTAGTTGACAAGTCCTGGCGGGCAATCCTGCGCGTCGAATTGGAAGACCGGAAGAAGTTCCACAGCGGTAATCCCTAGTTCCTGAAGATATGGGATCTTATCAATGAGACCACGATAGGTTCCGCGAGTCTCTTCGGAGACACCTGAGCTGGGATGGCGTGTGAAGCCCCGCACGTGCAGCTCGTAGACGATTGTCCGTGTTGAGGGCCGGTCGAGTGGTTTGTCACCCTCCCAGTCGTAGGTTCCCGGATCTATTGCAACGCTCTTCATCGCAGTCGCAGTATTGTCCCCTTGTTCGCGCGCTGCGTTCCGATCGTAGTCTTTGGGAACGATTACTCCCCGTCCGTACGGGTCAAGAAGGACCTTGGTTGGATCAAAGCGCAGACCATTTGCCAGATCAAGTGGTCCCTGGATGCGATAGGCGTAGATCTGTCCTGCACCTACACCTGGCACAAATACATGCCAGTAGTGATAGGTGCGATTGGTGGCGGGATCGATGGTGATGGAAGGGGCAGGCTTCGCGTCGTCCGCTTGGTTGAAGAGCAGCAGTTCAACGGCCGTGGCCTTGCGGGAGAAGATGCTGAAGTTCACACCCTCATGAGAGACTGTTGCTCCGAGAGGAGCGGCTCTGCCAACTGTTGCCGTTTCGTGACGGACATGCGAAGTGCGGGGCGGTGAAATCGTGGACACAGGCATAGTGCTCCTCTGTTTCAGCAACACCTCCCGCCTCATTTACGTTCACGTTCCGTGGATCGAAGCCGCCTGATCAGAAGGCCTTGAGTCCCTCGGCGCGAAACTGCATGCAGACTTTTTCCACCGTTTCGAGACTTGGAGGCCGGACGTCGTCGAGAGTGTAGTTGTATTTGAGTTCCTTCCATTTGAATCGGCCCATCTGATGAAACGGCAAGACGTCGACTCGCTGCACGTTCCCCAAGCCTGCCGAAAATCTCGCAATTTGAGCAATATCCCTTTCATCGTCGGTTAGACCCGGGACCAGTACGAAGCGCACCCAGACCGGTCTTCTGCGGCTAGCCAACCTGCGCGCGAAATCCAAAACCGGTGCATTATCGATCCCCGTAAGATGACGATGGCGCCCTGGATCCCACCCCTTGATATCCAACAACACCAGGTCAATTTGCTCCAACTCTGCATCGGTCAGACGGCTACCGAGCGCACCGTTGGTGTCCAGCGCTGTGTGGATCCCCATGGATTTCGCGGCGCTAAGAAGCTTGATAGCAAACCGGTCTTGCAGGAGAGGCTCGCCACCGCTCAATGTAAACCCGCCCGACATTATTTTCAGGCCATGACGATATTTTCGTAGCTCCTCTGTGGCGCGGGCCAACGTCACGGGAATGCCGTTGCTAAGAGTCCAGGTGTCCGGATTATGGCAATAGAGGCAACGAAACTGGCAACCCGTCGTCCATCCCACAATGCGCACACCTGGCCCATCGACGGCCGAACCTGTGGTGAAGGAATGAAGGAAACCTACATCACCTGTAGCCAGCGCCGTCCGCACGTCCGACTCCGGCATGCCTTCGCCCAGGTTAACGCGCAGTTCAAAGGGGCTCTTCGCCTCCAATGGGACGAGTTGCTTCATTTCACTCACAAGGACTCCTACGCGCCGTGGAAGGTACGGTTGATTACATCCATCTGCTGCTCACGAGTGAGACGAACGAAGTTAACGGCATATCCTGAGACGCGGATCGTCAGGTTAGGGTACTTCTCCGGATGATCCACGGCATCCAGAAGGGTGTCGCGATTCAACACATTCACGTTCATGTGGTAACCCGTAACGCCGAAGAAAGCGTCAAGCATGCCTCGCAAATTTGTAACCCGGTCCTCCGTAACTCTTCCGAGCCCCTCGGGGACCAACGTGGAAGTAAGAGAGATGCCATCGGCGGCGTCGCGGAACGGAATTTTAGCAACCGACGCAGCAGAGACGTGAATGCCGTGCGTGTCGCGCCCATGCATAGGATTGGCGCCCGGCGCGAACGGCTCGCCTTGACGCCTTCCATCAGGAGTGTTCCCGGTGCTCTTGCCGTACACGACGTTTGAGGTGATGGTCAGGATCGATTGGGTGTGAACGGCATTGCGATAGGTGGGATATTTCCGCAGCTTGTTCATGAAGGTGCTGACAAGCCAGGAAGCGATTTCATCGACCCGATTATCGTTATTGCCGAACTGAGGAAAATCGCCCTCAATTTGATAGTCGGTCACAAGCCCGGTTTTATCGCGAATGATGCGGACTTTTGCATATCGCATTGCAGAGAGGCTATCAGCAACGACGGACATACCGGCCATGCCGAAAGCCATGGTGCGCAAGGGGGCATAATCATGAAGCGCCATTTCAAGACGCTCATAAGCGTACTTGTCGTGCATGTAGTGAATTATGTTCATGGCGTTTACGTAGACGCCGGCCAGCCATCCCATCATCTTTTCGAACTTGTCTACCACGTCGTCGAAGTCAAGATACTCGCCCGCTACGGCAACGGTAGTTGGCCCCACCTGCTCCCCTGTAATTTCGTCCCTGCCGCCGTTGATGCCATACAGGAGGCATTTGGCCAGGTTCGCTCGCGCGCCGAAGAACTGCATTTGCTTTCCCAGAAGCATCGGCGACACGCAACACGCGACGGCTCCGTCGTCCCCTAGGGAGCTGCGCATGATTTCGTCGCTTTCGAATTGAATGGAGCTTGTGTCTATGTGCGTTATGTTGGCGTGTCCAACTGGGCGGCATGGCAGATTGCCAAGGCGCTTGGCATCTCAGCGCATCTTGGTCTCTCGCGATTTAGTTCTCTTCAGGCGTATTACTCGGTCGCGGGGCGCGATCTGGAGCGGGAAATCGTCCCGCTGCTGGAAAGCGAAGGAGTTGGCCTGCTGGTCTGGGGTCCTCTCGCAGGCGGTCTGCTCAGCGGCAAGCAAGCGCGTGGCGCGAAGGCTCCTGAAGGCAGCCGACGGGGGGCGGCTGCATTTCCTCCGGTCGACTACGACCGGGCCTACGATGCTCTCGACGTGATGCGCGGTATTGCTGAAACACATGGTGTCTCAGTCGCGCAGATCGCACTTGCCTGGCTGCTGCACCAGAAGGTCGTATCGAGTGTGATTGTCGGGGCCAAGCGTATGGACCAACTGGAAGACAATCTCGAGGCGGCTCATGTCTCACTCACCGACGAGGAGCAAACAGCGATTGCGGAGATCAGTAAGATTCCTGCCGAATATCCAGCCTGGATGATCGAGCTCTGGAGCCACTCCCGCCGCACTTAATTGGCAAACTCCAGACGGTGATCAGAGCAATGAAGGTGTTGTCGATATGAAGAGCCTCAAGTTCCATCAGTTCTTGAGGCGTTCCGCTCTTGTTTACTTCGGGAATGAGTCGCCGAACATCGGATTTCCGCTCTTGGACTGTTGCTGGGTAGCCTCGTCCTGAATGACATCCCAGTGCTCGACGAGAATTCCATCCTTCAAGCGAACGACGTCCGCTGC
>Ga0193742_1001045_pt1 | contig 17316 bp, 4 predicted proteins | sample L2c1metaG_FD_165511 | JGI IMG/M metagenome (GOLD analysis project Ga0193742, IMG submission 165511) | Soil microbial communities from a riparian zone of the East river system, Colorado, United States - L2c1 | ecosystem: Environmental > Terrestrial > Soil > Riparian zone | place: USA: East River... | reverse complement strand
GTCCGCCGCGGCGTGAACACGCTCGGCTTCATGCTCGGCAACGGCATCTACAACGTGCCGGCGGGCTCTGGGCGCTACACGAAGTTCACCGGCTCGATGGGGCCGCTGAAGCTGCTGGCGCAGCTCGAGGTCACCTACGACGACGGCAGCCGCGAGGTGATCGCGAGCGACGAGTCGTGGCGGGCGCAGGGCGGCCCGACGACGTTCTCGAACTGGTACGGCGGCGAGGACTACGACGCCCGCCGCGAGCTCGGCGGCTGGGACGCCCGGGGCGCGGACCACTCGGACTGGCGGCCGGTCGCGGACCTCGGCTCGCCCGCGGGCGAGCCCGTACTTAGCGCCCAGCAGGCGCCGCCCGTCCGCGTGCAGGAGACGGTGACCGCCCAGTCGCGCGAGGAGGTTGCGCCCGGCGTCTGGCTCTACGACCTCGGCCGCAACCTCGCCGGGTGGCCGGAGCTGACCCTGCGCGGCGCGGCCGGGCAGACCGCGGTCATGAGACCGGCCGAGCTGCTGCGCAACGGGCGCGTCTCCCAGGCCGAGATCGGCGCACCCGTCTACTTCGGGTTCACCCCGAAGGGCGACGGCGCCGAAACCTGGCATCCGCACTTCATGTACTACGGCTTCCGCTACGTCGAGATCACGGGCGTCGAGCAGCCGCCCGCGCTCGCGGACGTGCGTGCGAAGGTCCTGCGCGCCGACAACGAGCGCGCCGGGGACATCACGACGTCCGATCCGACGCTCAACGCTACCTACGACATGGTGCAGCGGGCGGTCGAGAGCAACATGTTCTCCGTCCTCACCGACTGCCCGCACCGCGAGAAGCTTGGCTGGCTCGAGGAATACCACCTGCTCTATGACACGGTCGCGGCCAACTTCGACGTGGCCGCCCACTACCGCAAGCTGGTGCGCGACATCACCGACGCGCAGCTCGCGAACGGCATGGTGCCGGACATCGCGCCCGAGTACACCGTGTTCGGCGGCGGCTTCCGCGACGACGCGAACTGGGGCGGCGCGGTGATCATGGCGCCGTACAAGCACTTCCAGGCGTACGGCGACGCCGAGCCGCTGCGCGCCGCATACCCGGCGATGCGGCGCTACATGGAGTACCTCGCGTCAAAGGCGAGCGGCCACGTGCTGTCGCACGGGCTCGGCGACTGGGGCGCGTTCGACACGTCGACGCCGCTCGCGATCCCGGCCACGACGGCGTACTTCCGCTACGCGAACGTGATGGCCGAGGTGGCGCGCATGCTCGGCGACACGGGCGCCGCGCCCGGCTACGAGGCGCTCGCCGGCGACATCGCGGCGGCGTTCAACGAGCGCTTCCTCGACCCGGCGGCGGGCAGCTACGGCTCCGGCAGCCAGGCGAGCAACGCGCTGCCGCTCGCCGCCGGCATCGTGCCTGAGCAGCACCGACACGCGGTGATGGCGGCGCTGCGGGCCGACATCGCGCGCAACGGCGACCACCTCTCGACGGGCGAGATCGGCCTGCGCGCGCTGTTCGACGTGCTCGGCGAGGCCGGGGACGCCGACACCGTCTACGCGATGGCGACGAACCCGACGGCGCCGAGCTACGCGGCGATGCTCGCGTCCGGCGCCACGACGCTGCCCGAGTTCTGGGACGGCCGCGGCTCCCAGAACCACTTCATGATGGGCGCGATCGACGACTGGTCGCACCGCTACCTGGCCGGCGTGCGGCCCACGGCGCCCGGCTTCAAGGCCTTCCTCGTGGCCCCGCTCGTGCCGCAGGCGCTGCGCCACGTGGCGGCCAGCCGCGAGACGCCCTACGGGACGATCGCGACCGGCTGGCGCAAGGCGAGCGGTGGCCGGCTGCTGCTGGACGTAACGGTGCCGGTGAACACCGCTGCCGAGATCCGCGTCCCGACCAGCGGCGCACCGAGCCGCGTGAGTGTGGACGGCCGCGTGGTCTGGGACGGCGAGCGCGGCGCCGGCTACGGCGCGCACGCGCAGGGCGACCGTGTCGTGCTCGAGGGCGTCGGTAGCGGCGACTATCGGATCGAGAGCGAGCCGCTGGACCCGGTCGAGCCGGGCCTCGACGTCAGCGTCGAGCCGCAGCGCCGCACGGTCGCTGCCGGCGGCACGCAGGCGCTGACCGTGAAGGTCTCCAGCCGCGCGGCGCGCGACGCCGAGGGCACGATCACGGCCACGGCGCCCGACGGCTGGTCGATCACGCCCGGCTCGGCTCGGTTCGAGCTCGAGGGCGACGGCTGGCCGGCCACCGAGACGGCCCGGCTGGAGGTCGCGATACCGGCGGGCACCGACGCCGGCGAGTACCCGATCACCGTCGTCGCAGACGCCGGCGACGGCCTGCGCGACGAGGCCGAGACCGTCCTCGAGGTGGCGTCGCTCAGCGGCGCGGTGTTCGCCTCCGACCTGCCCTGGCTGTCGGGGGCCAACGGCTGGGGCCCGGCCGAGCGCGACCGCGCCAACGGCGAGCAGGCGGCCGGCGACGGCCCACCGCTCACGCTCGACGGGACCGTCTACGAGAAGGGCATCGGCGTCCACGCACGATCGGAGATCGTGCTCGCCCTCGACGGCCGCTGCACGGCGTTCGCGGCCACCGTCGGCGTCGACGACTCCCGCGGCGCCAACGGCAGCATCGCCTTCCAAGTGCTCGCCGACGGCGACCTCGTCGCCTCGACGCCGGTCATGACCGGCGCCTCCCCGGCACTCAACCTCGTGGCCGGCATCGAGGGCGCCGACCGCCTCACCCTGCTCGTCACCGACGGCGGCAACGGCAACGGCAACGACCACGGCAACTGGGCCGCCGCACGGCTCGCCTGCAACGAGGAGTGACATGGCATTCCACAGAGGCCCGTGCGGCATCGTCGTGCTGCTCACCGCGGCGGTGCTCGTCGCCGCGCCCGCTGAAGGGCGCGAGACGCCACGCGTCGAGCGCCTGACAACGGAGTACGCGACCGAGCCGCTCGGGATCGACATCGAGCGGCCGCGCCTCGCCTGGGTCGCGGACTCAGGCGGGCGGGACCAGGCTCAGACGGCGTACCAGATCCAGGTCGCCTCGAGCGCGCAGGCGCTCCGCGCCGGCCGCGCCGACGTCTGGGACTCCGGGACGGTGCGCAGCACCACAGTCCAGGCGACCTACGCCGGCCGGCCGCTGCGATCAGCGACGCGCTATCACTGGCGCGCCCGGGTCTGGAACGCCGACGGGCGGGCCTCCTCCTGGAGCAGGCCCGCCTGGTGGGAGACGGGTCTGCTCGAGGACTCCGACTGGGATGCCGGCTGGATCCGGCCTCCGCTTGCGCGTGACTGGGGCGACTTCCGGCTCGAGACGACGTTGACCGTCACGCGCGACGCGCTCGGCGTGCTGTTCCGCGCCGACGGAGGCGGCAATGGCTACCTCTGGCAGCTCGTCCAGGGATCACGACTCCGCATGAACACGGTCGCGGACGGGGTCGTGACACCGCTCGCCGAGATCCCGGTCGACCACGTGATACCGCCGGACCAGTTGCTCAACCATCCGCACCAACTGGTGATCGAGGCCGACGGGCGGACGCTCCGCACCACGCTCGACGGCTCGATGGTCGACACCCGGACCGACGCGACGTTCGCCTCGGGCGAGGTCGGCGTGCGGGCCGTCGCCGCTGAGCGCGGCACCATGGACGAGCTTCGCGTGCGCGGCCTGGACGGCGAGACGCTGTTCGCGGAGGACTTCTCGGGTGCACGCCCCTGGCGTGCGGGCCGGATCGAGAACGGCGTTCTGTCCGTCCGCGGGCCGGTCCCGTCGGAGGGCGAGATCGCGTTCCCGGTCGAGGGCAACCCCCAGCTGCGACGCGAGTTCACACTGGACAAACCCGTCGAGCGTGCACGGGTCTACGTCAGCGGGCTCGGCTACCACGAGCTCGCGCTCAACGGCGACAAGGTCGGCGACCACGTGCTCGACCCGGCCTGGGTGGACTTCACCGAGCGCGCGTTCTACGTCACCCATGACGTCACGTCCCAGCTTCGGCGCGGCACCAATGCGATCGGCGTCGCCATCGGCGGCGGCTGGTTCCGCGGGCTCGTGGACTGGGGGCAGCCACGAGGAGCGTGGGACGGGCGCCCGCGGCTGCGCCTGCGGCTCGTCGCCGATCACCGCGACGGCAGCTCCACAGTGGTGACGACCGATGGGCGCTGGACGACCTCCGAGGGTCCGACCACCACGTCGACGATCACGCCGGACGCCGAGCGTTACGACGCGCGACGGGAGTCGCCGGGTTGGACGACCGCCGGCTTCGACGACGCCGGCTGGCGACGCGCCGCGTCGATCGATCCGCCGCCGGCCGAGCTGCGAGCTCAGCCGCACGAGCCGATCCGCGTGACCGGCACGCACCAGGCCCTCGCGGTGACGGAGCCGACCCCGGGCGTGCACGTCTACGACTTCGGACGTACGATGGCGGGCTGGGCGCGTCTGCGGGTGGCTGGCCCAGCCGGGTCCGAGGTCGGGATCCGTTACGGCGAACGGCTCGGGGCCGACGGCCGGATCACCGCGCCGTTCACCTCGATCCGCGACCGCCGCGACCAGTACGACACCTACGTCCTGCGCGGCGGGAGCCGGGAAACATGGGAGCCGCGTTTCACGTACAAGGGCTTCCGTTACGTCGAGATCACCGGCTATCCCGGAATCCCCGGGCGCAGTGACGTGGTCGCGCGGCGAGTCCACTCGGACGTGGAGACGACCGGGCAGTTCACCAGCTCGGACACGCTGCTGAACCGGATCCACGAGCTCACGGCATCGACCGAGCTCGACAATCACCAGTCGGTCCCGACCGACGGAATCGAGCAGGAGAAGCTCCCGTGGATCGATGCCGGACGGATGACCGACTCGACGTTCATGAACTTCGGACTCCAGCGGCTGTATCGCAAGTGGATGGACGACGTACGCGACTCGCAGGACGACGCCGGCAACGTCGCAGCGTGGGCGCCCCAGCCCGACCCAGGCTTCCGGCCACCCTCGCCGGGCTGGGGCAACGGCTACGTCTATACCGCCTGGAACCTCTATCGCTATTACGGCGACCGTGAGGTCCTAACCGAGTTCTACCCCTCGCTGGCCCGCTACGTCGACTTCGAGCTCGGGCGTCTCGACGCGCGCGGCCTCACCACCGACCAGTGGGGCGACTGGGCCGCCCCGACGCCCGCCACGGCCGCCGACAACACCGTCATCGCGACATCGTGGGTGCACTACAGCGCCAAGCTCGTCTCCCGGATGGCGGCGACCCTCGGCCACGAGGCCGACGCCGAGCACTACCGGGCCGCTGCCGCCGAAGTCGCGAGCTCGATCAACGCCGCGTTCTTCGACGGCGACCGGGGCCGCTACCTCTCGGCCCCGGGAGCGGCCTACCGGCAGGGCAACAACGTCCTGCCGCTCGCATTCGGAATCGTCCCACGGGGCGAGAAGGCGCGCGTCGCGGCGAGCATCGCCGCGGACGTCGAGGAGCGCGGCGACCACCTCAACACGGGCTCGGTCGGCACCAAGTGGCTGCTTCGCGTCCTGACGGAGCACGGCTACGCGGACGTCGCCCACCGAGTGGCGACGCAGACGACGTACCCGAGCTGGGGCTTCTGGATCGCCAACGACGCAACCGCCATGTGGGAGAACTGGGGACTGGGCAGCCGCGGGCGCAGCCACTGGCACCTGGCCGCCGTCGACGACTGGCTCTACCAGGACCTGGCGGGGGTCGAACCCGCCGCACCCGGCTATGAGCGCGTGCGCATCGCTCCCCACGCTCCGGCCGGCCTCCACGAGGCGGGCGCCGAGGTCGAGACCGTCCGCGGCCGGGTCGCATCGCGCTGGCGCAAGCTCGAAGGTGGCCGTCTGCGACTCGACGCGACGATCCCATTCGGAACGACTGCGGACGTGGAGATTCCCACGAGCGGCGTACCGAGCGCGGTGCTGGTGGACGGCCGAGTGGTGTGGAACGGCGAGCGCGGCACGCAATACGGCGCGCACGCGGACGGCGACCGGATCGTCCTCGAGGGCGTCGGCAGCGGCACCCGCGCGTTCGAGAGCCGGCCGCTGAGCGCGCCCGCGTCCTCGCTCGACCTGCGCGTCGAGCCCGCCGCGGTGACGATGGCGGCGGGCACGTCCCGGACGTTCACGGTCTCGCTGGCGGGCCGCACCGCAACGGCGACGGCGGGCGCGTTCACCGCCGATGCACCCGAGGGCTGGACGGTCGACCCGGAGTCGGCGCCGTTCGAGCTCGAGGGCGGAAGCTGGCCGACTGCGACGACCGCTGCTCTACGGGTCACTGCGCCCGGCGACGCGCAGGGTGACCACACGATCGCCTTCGTCGCCGAAACGCAGGACGGCGTCCGGGAGGAGGCCCAGGCGACGGTGACCGTTCCGTCGCTGGAGGGCACGGTACAGGTCTCCGATCTGCCCTGGCTCTCTGAGATCAACGGCTGGGGCCCGGTGGAGCGCGACCGGGCCAACGGCGAGCAGGCCGCGGGCGACGGGCCGCCACTCGCGCTGGACGGCAGGGTGTACGAGAAGGGCGTCGGCGCGCACGCGCGCTCGGAGATCGTGCTGGCGCTCGACGGCCGCTGCGGCACGTTCGCGGCCACCGTCGGCGTCGACGACTCCCGCGGCGGCAACGGCAGCATCACGTTCCAGGTGCTCGCCGACGGCGAGGAGGTCGCCTCGACCCCCGTCGTGACGGGTGCCTCCCCCGCGATCGACCTCGTCGCCGACGTGACTGGAGCGGATCGCCTGACCCTGCGCGTCACCGACGGCGGCAACGGCATCGGCAACGACCACGGCGACTGGGCGGACGCACGGCTCGTCTGCCGGGAGGACTGAAGATGAGGCTTGCACCGCCGGCGTCCGCCGTTGAACACGCCTTGTACCCGATCGCCTTGGCCGTCGTGGCCGCCCTGGTCCTTGCCGCGCCGGCGCAGGGCGACGCCCGGGTGGACGTGGAGAGGCTCCAGGTCGAGAAGAAGGCCGAGCCGATCGGCATCGACGTCGACCGGCCGCGGTTCTCCTGGGTGACCCGGTCGCGCGCCAGGGCCGTCGAGCAGCAGTCCTACCGGCTGCGCCTCACGAGCGTCACGCCGCGTCCGGGCGACGGCAAGGTGGTCTGGGACAGCGGCGACGTGCGGTCACGCGAATCGGCCAACGTGGAGTACGCCGGGCCGGCGCTCGAGCCGGCCACCGCCTACGCATGGCGGGTGCACGTCAAGACCAGCGCGGGCTCGGCGCAGGCGAGCTCGACGTTCCGTACCGGCCTCCACGACGAGGCCGACTGGGCCGGGAGCGCGTGGATCGGCAACGCCCGGACACCTGACGACGCCGACGCGCTCACCCTCGACGGGGCGTCCTGGATCTGGACGCCGGAGTCGACCAGCCCGCCGCCTGCCGAGGACCGCGCGTTCCGCACCACCAGCACGACGCCGGCGGGCAAGACGGCCACCGGCGCAGAGATCCTGATCACGGCCGACGACTCGTTCCGGCTCTGGGTCAACGGCCGGCTGCTCGGCTCCAGCTCGGGCGCGGAAAACGAGTGGCAGCAGTCACGCCGGTTCGAGACCGAGCTCGAGCCGGACCGCAACGTCTTCGCCGTGCGGACCACGAACGGCCCCGGCTCGCCGGCCGGCCTGATCGCCAAGGTTCGCGTGCGCTACGCCGACGGCACGACCTCGACGTTCGCGACCGGCACGGACTGGAAGGCCAGCAAGATCTTCCCCGCGGACTTCTGGCAGCCGGCCTTCGACGACTCGAGCTGGGGCACGGCGGCCCAGCTGGCGACCTACGGCGGCGGCCCCTGGGGCCGCAACGTCCGGCCGCCGCGCGTCGCGGCCCGGCCGGCGCCGCTGCTGCGGCGCGAGTTCGCTGTCACCGGGCCGGTCCGCAACGCGACGCTGTTCCTGGCCGCGGGCGGCTACGCGAACGTGTCGCTGAACGGCGAGCCGGCGAGCGACGACGTCCTCTCCCCCGGCTTCACCGACTACGACGACACGGTCCAGTACGTCGCCACCGACCTCACCGACCGGCTGCAGCCCGGCGTCAACGCCCTCGGCATGGAGCTGGGCCGCGGCTTCTACGGCATGACCGGCGGCAATGTCTGGCGCTGGGACTCGCCGCCGTGGCACGACGAGCCCGTCGTCCGGGCGCGGCTGCGCATCGAGTACGCCGACGGCCGGGTCGCCGACGTGGTGACCGACGACAGCTGGCGCATCGCCGACGGTCCGACCGTCTTCGACGACCTGTACGGGGGCGAGACCTACGACGCCCGCCTGACCCGTCCCGGGTACGACAGCGCGGCCTTCGACGACGCGTTCTGGGCGGCCGCGAGCGAGGTGGCCGGACCGCGCGGGGCGCTGGTCAACCAGCGCCAGCAGCCGATCCGGGTCACCGAGTCGCTGCCGGCCGTCGAGATCACCGAGCCGGTCGCCGACACCTACGTGGTCAAGTTCCCGCGCGTGCTCGCGGGCTGGGTGGAGATCGCTGCGGCCGGCCCGGCCGGAACCACCATCCGCGCGCAGTACGGCGAGAAGCTCAAGCCCGACGGGCTCCCGGACTTCTCCAACAACGGCGGCTTCCAGGCCGGGTTCCAGACCGACCGGCTGATCCTCGCCGGCACCGGTGGGACGGAATCGTGGGAGTCGCGTTTCTCCTACAAGGGCTTCCAGTACATCCAGGTGACCGGCTGGCCCGGCGACGAGCCCCCGCCGCTGAGCGCGTTCACCGCCAAGGCCGTGCACACGGACGCCGCGGAGACCGGCTCGTTCGAGAGCTCGAGCGAGATCATGAACCGCACCCATCGCGCGGTGGTGGACACGCTGCTCAACAACCTCCACGGCATCCCCACCGACACGCCGATGTTCGAGAAGAACGGCTGGACCGGCGACGCGGCGGTCGGGGCGGAGATGTTCATGCTCAACCTCGACGTCCACGAGCTGTTCGCCAAGTGGATGCGCGACGTGCACGAGACGCGCGACGCCGAGGGGAGGCCGCTGGTGATCGCGCCGAGCTCGGGCGACTGGGGCGAATGGGGCGTCGCGCCGCCGTGGCACTCCGCCTACGTGATGATCCCGCAGTGGCTCTACCAGTACGGCGGCGACCGCCGCGTGCTGACCGAGCTCTACGACGGGATGAAGCGGTACGTCGACCTGGAGTTCGACCGATCCTCGGGCGGGATCGTCACGAACGCGCGCCTCGGCGACTGGGTCAGCCCGGAGGCCAGCCCCGCCGGCGGCAATGCCCCGGAGGACATCCGGGTCTCCGCCACGGCGTACCTCCACGCCATGCTCACGAGCATGCAGCGGAGCGCCGGGCTGCTCGGGCGGTCCGCGGACGCCGGCCGCTTCGCCGAGCGGGCGGCCACGGTCAAGGCGGCGTTCAACGACGCGTTCCTGGACGAGGCGGCCGGCCGCTACCGCGGCAACGGCGACCGCGGCTACCGGCAGACGCACAACGTGCTCGCCCTCGCGTTCGGCCTCGCGCCGGACGCGGCCACAGCGCAGCGTGTCGCCGACGGCATCGCCGCCGACGTCGTCGCGAAGGGCACCAAGCTGAACACCGGCGTCCTCGGGACGAAGTACCTGCTGCCGGTCCTCACCGAGCACGGCCACGAGGACATCGCCTACGACCTGTCGACCCAGACCGGATACCCGAGCTGGGGCTACATGATCGAGAACGGCGCCACCACGATGTGGGAGCACTGGGCGCTCGAGGCCCGGTCACGCGGCCACTACTTCCTCGGCACCGTGGACGACTGGTTCTACCAGCATGTCGCGGGCATCCAGGCGTCTCAGGCCACGGGCTACCGCGACCTGACCATCGCTCCGGCGGTCACCGGCGAGATGGACTGGGCGAGGGCGACGACCCAGACGCCCTTCGGCCCGGTCGCCAGCGACTGGCGCCGCCGCGGCCGCACGCTGACGCTCGACGTCGACGTGCCGGTCGGGACGACAGCCACGATCCACGTTCCCGCCGCCAATCCCCACGCGGTCCGCGAGGGCGGCGACCGGCTCGCCGAGGCGGACGGCGTGATCGACGTGCGCAGGGCCGACGGCAAGGTCCTCGTGAAGGTCGGCTCGGGCCGCTACTCGTTCACGTCGGATGAGCGCATGGGCCTGAGCGGCCGCGCGGTGGAGCTGATCGACGGGCTCTCCGCGTCGGTGCGAGCGCTCGAGCTGCCACGCGGCGATGCCCGGCAGCTCCTGAGGGAGCTCGACGACGCCCGCTCGGGCGGGCTGGAGGCGATCGAGGAGCTGCAGGACGGGCACGCCACCGAGGCGGCCGAGCGGCTGGCGCGGTCGCTGCGCGCCATCGACGCGTTCGAGTCCGGGCTGCGACGGGCGCGGCTCGACACCGGCGATCGCGCCCGGCTGGGCGAGCAGGCGGCGGCGGTGCGCGAATCGCTCGGGCGCGCGATCGGCGACTACCTCGAGGTGCGGCTCGAACCGACGCCGAGCGAGACCTCCGTGCGATCCGGCGACGACGTCACCGTGACGGTCGGCGCCGGGAACGGCGGCCGCGCGATCCTGTACGACGTCCGCGCCGCCGTCGCCGGCCCCGATCCGGTCTGGCGCGTCGAGCCCGCCGAGGCCCGGCTCTCCGGCCGGCTCGGGCCCGGCGCCGCGGCCGAGCACGCGTTCTCGATCGCCGTGCCGGCCACCCAGCGGCCTGGCACGGTGTCGGCGACGGCCACGCTGAGCTACGAGTTCGACGGCGCCGAGGTCACCACCACGAAGCCGTTCGAGCTCGAGGTGGTGTCGCCCATCTCCGTCGAGTCGGTGGACGTCGCGCCGGCGACGGTCCGGCCGGGGCGCTCGGTCGAGGTCACCACCACGCTGCGCAATGCCGGGCGCGCCGCGGTCACCGGGCAGGTCGAGCTCGCCGTCCCCGACGGCTGGGCGAACCCCGCGTCGGCCGCGCCGGTGACGGTCCCCGCGGGCGGGCGGCAGAGCGTCACGACCACCGTGGCGACGCCGCGCGACGCCCCTCAGGCGCAGACCGTGGCGGAGCTGCGCGCCCGGTTCACCCGCGACGACGCGCTACTGGCAGCGGGCGGCACGACGCTCCGGGTCGAGATCGATCCCGATCCCGCAATGGCGCCAGGCTACGACCGGATCGACCTCGGCGAGGCCGGCTCCGAGCAGGCCCATGCGCTGACCGCCTCCCCGTCGTCGGGCACCAGCCCGGAGGCCGGGCTCACGCGCCGCTACGCGGGCCACCTCACGCCGTTCTCGCACTTCGAGTTCGACATGGCGGTCGTCCCTGGCCAGGCCTTCGTGATCCGCGCCGTCGAGACCTACGACCGGGCGCAGACCAAGCGCTACAAGGTCGACGTCGACGGCCAGGAGGTGCTCCACCGGACCTTCGAGCACAGCAGCGGCACCGTGACCTACGAGTTCGTGGTTCCCGCCGCGCCGGCGAGCGCCGCGAAGGTGCGGATCAGGTTCGAGAACCAGGACGACCCGGCGTACTACGACCCGTCGATCGCGGACGTCTGGACCCGTCCGCTGGTGGGCTAGAGGAGACGACCATGCGTTTCGCGAGCACCCTGGTCGCCGTGGCGGCCGCCCTCGTACTGGCCACGCCGGCGCAGGCCGACCAGCAGCGGCCGAGCGTCGGCGGACTGCTGACGAACAGCCTTGAGGATCCCCTGGGCATCGGCGGCGCCGACCCGCGGCTGAGTTGGCAGCTGGAGTCCGAACGCCGCGGCGTCGCGCAGACCGCCTACCAGGTGCGCGTCACCTCCGGTGCGCGCACGACGTGGGACAGCGGCCGCGTGAAGTCCTCCCGGTCGGTCGACGTGCCCTACGGCGGCCCGGTCCTCCGCTCGCACACCACCTACGAGTGGGCAGTGCGCGGGTGGACCGAGCACGGCGGGGTGTCGCAGTGGAGCGCGCCGGCGTCGTTCGAGACGGGCCTGCTGGCCGCGGACGAGTGGACGGCCGACTGGATCGGCGGCCCTGGCATCGGCAGCGAGTGGACGGACTACACGATCGCGTTCACCGCCTCCGGCATCGAGGGGGCGCTCGGCGTCTACTTCCGCGGCCGCGACACCGCGAACGCCTACATGTGGCAGATCAGCGACGCCGACCATTCGCTGCGCCCGCATGTGAAGGCCGGCAACGGCTACACGGTCCTGCCCGCCACGCCGTTCCCCGCGGGCTTCGACCTCGGCGCGAGCCACCGCTACGAGATCGCCGTGGACGGCGACACCATCACCACGCGCGTCGACGGCGAGCTTCTCGACTTGCGCACGAACACGACCCACGGCGCGCCGGGCGTCATGGGCTTCCGCACCAGCGGAGCCGAGAGCGGCATGGTGCACGACGTGACCGTCACGAGCGAGGGCGGCGACGTGCTGGTGGACACCGACTTCCCGGCGGGCGATCGCACGTTCACCGCCGGCACCGTGACCGAGGACGGCCTGCTGGTCGACGCGGCCGGGCCGGAGGCCTGGCTCGCGCTGCTCGACGCGGTGCCGGTCATGCGCAAGGACTTCGGCGTGGCGGCCGGCAAGGAGATCGCCCGCGCACGGGTGTACTCGTCCGCCCAGGGCCTGTACGAGCTGCGCCTCAACGGCGAGCGCGTCGGCGACCACGAGCTCGCGCCCGGCTGGACGGACTACCGCAAGCGCATCCAGTACCAGACCTACGACGTCACCGACCTCGTGCGGGCGGGCGGGAACGCGATCGGCGCCGAGCTGGCCGACGGCTGGTTCGCGGGCCGCATCGCGGTGTTCGGCGACGGGATCTACGGCGCCGACACCGCGCTGATCGCCCAGCTCCGGATCGAGTACGCCGACGGGACCGTCCAGACCGTCGGCACGGACGGCACCTGGCGCACGGCGCGCGGCCCGGTCATCGCCGCGGACCTGCTCGACGGCGAGGCCTATGACGCGCGCCGCGCCGCCGAGCTCGGCGCCTGGTCCGAGAGCCCGTACGACGACGCCGGCTGGGACCCAGTCGTGGTGCGGCCCTCGGCCACCGAGAAGCTCGAGCCGCAGACCGACCAGCCCGTCCGCGTCACCCAGGAGCTCGACGCGGAGCGGATCCCCTCCCCCACGCCCGGCACCCACCTCTACGACCTCGGTCAGAACATGGTCGGCAAGGTGCGGCTGCGGCTGACCGGCGAGCCGGGGCAGACGATCCGGATACGCCACGCGGAGGTGCTCAACCCGGACGGGTCGATCTATACGGCGAACCTGCGCAGCGCGAAGGCCACGGACCACTACACGGTCTCGGGCTCCGGGCCGGAGACGTTCGAGCCGTCGTTCACGTTCCACGGCTTCCGCTATGTCGAGGTCACCGGAGCCGACAGCCCGCCCGAGGTCACCGGCGTGGTGATGGGCACCGACGGCGACCAGGTGAGCGAGCTCGACACGTCGTCGGACCTGGTCGACCAGCTGCACAGCAACATCGTCTGGGGCCAGCGCGGCAACTTCCTCTCCGTGCCGACCGACACGCCGGCCCGTGACGAGCGCATGGGCTGGACGGGCGACATCAACGTCTTCGCCCGCACCGCCGTCTACAACATGGACTCGCAGGCCTTCCTCACGAAGTGGCTCCAGGACCTGCGCGACACCCAGCGCGAGGACGGCGCGCTGCCGGGCGTCGCCCCGATCATCCCCGGGCGGTTCGATGGCGGCTACGGCCCCGCCGGCTGGGCGGACGCCGGCGTGCACGTCCCGTGGACGCTGTGGCAGGCGTACGGCGACACGAACGTCATCGCCGAGAACTACGAGATGATGAAGCGGTACGTCGACTACCTGGCCGCCGACTCCACGGACCACATCCGCTCGACGGGCGGCTACCTCGACTGGCTGAACCTCGACGACCCGACCCCCGCCGACGTGCTCGACACCGCGTTCGTGGCCAGGAGCACCCGCGAGTTCGCGGAGATGGCCGCCGCGCTGGGAAGGACCGCGGACGCGGACGCCTACGACGGGCGGTTCGAGGACATCCGCGCGGCCTTCCGGGAGGCGTTCATCGCCGCAGACGGCACGGTCAAGGGCGACAGCCAGACGGCCTACATCCTCACGATCACCAACGACCTCGTTCCCGCCGCCCTGCGCGACGCGGTGGCCGGGCAGTTCGTCGAGACGATCGAGCGGCGCGGCTGGCACCTCTCCACCGGCTTCCTCGGCGTCGACGGCCTGCTTCCGGCGCTCACCGCGGTCGGGCGCACGGACGTGGCCTACCGGCTGCTCCAGAACGCGGACTACCCGTCGTGGGGCTACGAGATCGGCAAGGGTGCCACGACGATCTGGGAGCGCTGGAACTCGATCATGCCCGACGGCAGCTTCGGTCCGATCGAGATGAACTCCTTCAACCACTACGCCTACGGCGCCGTGGGCGAATGGATGTACCGCACGCTCGCCGGCGTCTCCGCCCTCGAGCCCGGGTACAAGCGGGTGCTCGTCGCCCCGCAGCCCGGCCACGGCATCTCGTCGGCGACGTTCAGCCACGAGACCCGCTACGGCACCGTGGCCACCGCGTGGGAGACGACCGGCCACGGGCTCACGCTGGACGTCAGCGTGCCCGCCAACACCACGGCCGAGCTCCGGATCCCGAGCCCGAGCCGGTGGGCGGTGACAGAGGGCGGGAAGCCCGCCGAGGAGTCCGACGCCGTCCGCTTCGTGAAGCTGGACGGCGGCACGGCGGTCTACGAGCTCGGCTCCGGCCGGTACTCCTTCGCGGTCGACGCGGTGCTGGGCAACCTCGGCGACGCGGCGGCGGACGCCGCCGCGCTGGCGGAGCTGGCCGGGGACCGGCTGGACGTCTCCGCGCGCGGCCACGTCGAGCGGGAGGCGGCCGACATCGGCCGCGCGATCGCCCGGGCATCGTCCGCGCGCCTGCGTGACCGGTCGCAACAGGCCGCCTCCGCCGTGCACGGCGCCCTGGCGGAGATCGCCGGCCTGGACGGCTGGATCGCGGAGCAGGCCGAGCGGCGCCGCATCGACGCGGCCGACGCCGAGGCGCTCCGGGTCGCGCTGCGGCCGATCGAACGGCGGCTGTCAGCCGCTTCGGCCGCGCTGCTCGGCGCCGCCGCCACGCTCGTCGTGCCGCCGGGCGAGCACGTGCCGGGCGACGAGCTCCGCGTGCGCGTCGTCGTCGAGAACCAGGGCGAGCAGCGGCTCGACGACCTGCGCTCGTCGCTCGAGGCGCCTGCCGGCTGGAGCGTCGAGCCCGCCGGGACGCCCGCGCGCTCGGTGGCGCCGGGCGCGTCGGTCAGCCACGACTACGACGTGCGCATCCCGGCGGACGCGCCCGCCGGCACGAGCGAGCTGACCGGCGCGTTGAGCTACCGCCACGAGCGCGGCACGGCGACGCTGCCCGTCGCAGCCGGCGTCGACGTGCTGCCGGCGGTCGCGGTCTCCGCGGTGGAGGCGCGCCCCGCCGAGGTCCATCCCGGGGACGAGGCCACCGTGCGTACCGTGCTGCGCAACCGCACCGACGGCGCGCGCTCAGGCGCGGTCGCGATCGAGCTGCCCGCCGGCTGGACGGCGCCCGCCCCCACCCCGTACGACCTCGCGCCGGGCGCCGAGCTGACGGTCGAGACGCCCGTGGACGTGCCGCTGTCGGTGACCGAGGGCACGGCGACCGTGGCGGCATCCAACGGGGCCGAGCGGGCGACCGCGTCGCTCGACGTCGTGTTCAGGAACCCGCCCGCGGTCGTCCACGACCACGTCGACCTCGGTGACGCGGGCTCCGAGCGTCAGCACGGGCTCACGGCGTCGCCCTCCTCCGGAACCAACACCGAGGCCGGCCTGACGCGCCGGTACACCAACTCCGCGCAGCCCGGCGGCTGGTTCGAGCTCGACCTGCGCGTCCCGGCCGGTGAGCCGTTCATCCTGCGCTCCGTCGAGACGTATGACCAGGCGCAGCTGAAGACCTACGACGTGCTGGTCGACGGGGTCCGCGTGCACGAGCGGGCGCACCGGCGCACCGCGGGCGGCGCCGGGTCGCTGAGCTACCAGTTCGTCGTGGACGAGCCGGCGCTCACGCAGGACGGCGTCGTGCGGGTCCGGTTCCAGGACGTCGGGCAGGACCACGACCCGTCGATCGCCGACGTCTGGGCGACGCCGGCGACCGGCGGGCTGGACGGCTGACGGGTCGAAGCACTCGCGTCGAAGAGCATCCGCGACCACGGTGCCCGCCCCGACGGCAGCGGATGAGCGCGCGGCCGGTGTGATCGCTGACCGGGGAGCGTCGGGCGCGCCCTCCTCGGCGCAAAAGACGGACGACTCGTCGCTCAGATGCGAAACTACGCCGCATGTCCGCCAAAGGGCAGTCGCTGTCGATGTTCGTGGTCCAGCGCAGCTTCAGACGGGTCCGTCGCGGCTATGACCCCCACGAGGTCGACCGGCACCTCGACCTGGTCAGCCGGTGGTTCACGAGTACGGATGTCGGCAAGGCGTTCACGCACGAACGCGCGCAGCTGCACGGACGTGAGCGCGCCGTCGCCGGCAAGGAAGCCGACATGGCGCATGTGATCGAGGGCGCGCAGCTCGAGGCCGAGGCGACGCTCGACGGCGCCCGGCGGCGGGCCGAAGCCGACAAGCAGGCGGCCGAACGGACGCTGGCCGAGGCGCACGAGCAGGCGGCCGCGATCCGTGCGGACGCGGAAGCGCGGCGAGCGGAGATGCTCGACCGTGCACGCGCCGAGGCCGCGGCCGCGGAGGTCATCCGGGCGGCCGGCGAGCGCGCGAGCGCGATCGTCGCCGAGGCGAACGCCGAAGCCGAGCGAATCCGCGCCGAAGCCCGCAGCGCCGGCGAGCGACTCGTGGAGGCGGCCCGCGACGAGGCCGCCGCCGCGGCGCAGCGGCTGCGCGAGGAGGCCGAGGAGCGGCTGCAGATCTACGCGGAGCGCCGGCGCCGCGAGGCCGACCGGCTGGCGCAGTCCGCCCGCCGCGAGCACCAGTCCGCCCCGTAGCCACGCCGGGCCGCACGTCGGCCGGTCGAGCGACCCGTCCGCGCCGGACGTCCTGACCGGTCCCGAAGCGACGCTCCCTCAGGCGTGCGGATGATGGAACTCCGAATCGCCGCGCACCCGGCCGCTGTGACGCGTGGTGCAGCGGCGCGGAACCGTCAGAACGGCATCTTGCCGCGGCCCTTGCGGCCGGTGGCGGCGCTCTTGTCGATCGCCTTCTGGCTCGTGCGGAACGGCTTGCTGAGCCAGTGACCGAGCTTGCCGGGCGCCTTCGACGTGGCCTTGGTGGGCGCGCCGGCGACCTTCTCGCCGCCTCGCTCGGGGCCGCGCGAGAGGCGCGGGAAGAGGAACGCGAAGATCAGCAGGAGGACGCAGAAGGCGGCGACGATGGCGATGGTCATGTGGCCCGC
>Ga0193742_1001042_pt1 | contig 17356 bp, 13 predicted proteins | sample L2c1metaG_FD_165511 | JGI IMG/M metagenome (GOLD analysis project Ga0193742, IMG submission 165511) | Soil microbial communities from a riparian zone of the East river system, Colorado, United States - L2c1 | ecosystem: Environmental > Terrestrial > Soil > Riparian zone | place: USA: East River... | reverse complement strand
GTGATGCCGACGGTCGAGGCCACCGAGAAGAGCACGATCAACGCGCCCCACCCGCCGACCACGGTGCCCATGATCGTCAGCGTCTCGGCGTCCTGTGACGACACCGGCCCGGTGGCCGTCTCGACGAGGGTGGCGAAGGCGCCGATCACGGCGGTGCCGAGAAGGACGGCCACGAAGGTGGCCGTGAAGGCTGCGGCGCGCTGGCGCAGCGAGCGGATCGCCAGTTCCGTCGTCACCCGCATCACACCACCGCCAACTCGTCGAGGCGGGCCATCCGACCGGCGACCGCGGCCGCGGTCGGGCCGTGCATGGAGCCGGCGACACGCCCGTCGACCAGGAACACCACCGCGTCGGCGTGGGCGGCGGCGACGGGATCGTGGGTGACCATCACGACCGTCGCCGCGAGCTGGTCGACGCAGGAGCGCAGCAGGGCGAGGATCGAGGCGGCGGTGCGGGTGTCGAGCGCTCCCGTCGGCTCGTCGGCGAGGACGACGGCCGGGTCGGCGACCAGCGCACGGGCGATCGCCACCCGCTGCTGCTGCCCTCCGGACATCGCGGCCGGAAGGCTCCGGGCCCGATCGGCGAGGCCGACCCGGTCGAGCAGCGCCGCGAGGCGCGCCGGGTCGGGGCGGTCGCCGGCGAGCCGCACGGGCAGGCCCACGTTCTGGGCGGCGGTGAGGTAGGGCATGAGGTGGAAGCTCTGGAAGACGAAGCCGAGGCGCGCCCGCCGCAGCTCGGTGCGGGCCTCCTCGTCCCAGTCGGTGACGTCCACGCCCTCGACGAGGACCCGCCCCGAGGTCGGCCGGTCGAGTCCCGCCGAGCAGCTCAGGAACGTGGACTTGCCGGAGCCGGACGGGCCCATCACGGCGGTGAAGGTGCCGCGCGGGAAGGCGAGGTCGACGCCGTCGAGCGCCGTGAGGGCGCCGGCGCCGTGGCCGTAGGTCCGCGTCAGGCCGCGGACCTCCAGCGCCGGTGTCGCGGGGGTGTAGGTGGGTCCCATCAGTGGCTCCGAGAGGTTGGGGAACGGGTCGTCTCCGACCGTACGGACGGGCCTCCCGAGCGTCGATCGGCCCAGGCTCCATCTCCTGGGTAGGGCTAGCCCCACCCTCCCCACGGATGAGGGTTCCCACGCATCTGCTCTATGCTATAGTAAGTCAATGCCCGCCGAAGCGCTGCCGCGAGGAGCCCTGCATGCGAGCCGGCTGACGTGCCAGCGGCTGGTCGACCCGCTCGGGGTCGACGAGGCGGCCCCCGTCTTCGGGTGGACACCCGTCGTCGCCCGGGGTGACGAGCGCCAGCTCGCCTACCAGGTGCTCGTCGCATCCGACCCGACGCTGCTCGCCGCCGGCCGTACCGACCGCTGGGACTCCGGGAAGGTCGCTTCCTCGGCCGTCGCCGGCGTCTCCTACGGCGGGACCGACCTGCGGGCGCGCGAGCGCTGCTGGTGGACCGTCCGCCTCTGGGGCCGGGACGGCGAGCCCGGAGGCCTGGCGGAGGCGGCGTCCTTCGAGATGGGGTTGCTGGTGCCGGACGACTGGACCGCGTCCTGGATCGCGGCCGCCGGTGCCGGCTCGACGCTGCTCCGCCGCCAGCTCACCGTCGAGCAGGCCGTGCGCCGTGCGCGGGTGTACGTCAGCGGGCTCGGGCACCACGAGCTGCGGCTCAACGGCGCCAAGGTGGGCGATCGCGTCCTCGATCCCCCCACCACGACCTACGGCCACGACCCGGAGCTGCTCGACGCCGACGGGCGGGCGACGAGGATCCGCTCCCCACGCGTGCCCTACGTCGTGCACGACATCACCGACCAGCTGCGACCCGGCGCCAACGCCGTCGGGCTCGTGCTGGGCAACGGCTGGTACAGCTTCGCCGACGAGCCCCGCACGGGGCTCCGTCGGGCCTGGGCCGACCGCCCGCACGCCCTGGTCCAGATCGAGCTCGACCTCGTCGACGGGTCCCGCCTGGTGGTCGGGTCGGACACGTCGTGGCGGGCCGGTCCGAGCCCGATCGTGTACGACGATCCCGTCCACGGTGAGCGCTACGACGCGCGGCGGGAGCAGCCGGGCTGGGACGAGCCGGACTTCGACGACGGGGGGTGGGACGCCGCCACCCTCGTCGACGGTCCCGGCGGCGCGCTCCGGTGCGTGCCGATCGAGCCGGCCCGGGTGATCGAGACCCGGCCGCCGGCCGCCGTCCACGAGCACCCCGGCGGCGTGCGGATCTTCGACTTCGGCCAGCACGTCAGCGGCTGGACGAGGATCACGGTCTCGGGACCGTCGGGGGCCGAGGTGGTCCTGCGCCACGCGGGCGAGCTCCACGAGGACGGGACGCTCGACGACCGGGCCAACATGGCCGAGCACAGCACCGCCCGCCAGACGAACGTGTACGTCGTCGGCGGATCGGGGTCGGCGACGTGGGAGCCGAGGTTCACCCTCCACGGCTTCCGCTACCTCGAGCTGACGGCCCCGGCCGGCGTCCACGTCGAGGCCGCCGACGCGCGGGTGGTGCACTCCGACGTAGCGGCGAGCGGCGAGTTCAGCTGTACGAACGAGCTGCTGAACCGCATCGACGAGAACGTGCGGTGGACGTACCGGGCGAGCTTCCAGGGCTACCCCCAGGACGCCGCCGATCGGAGCGAGCGGATCGGCTGGCTCGGTGATCCCGGGTGGATCATCGAGGACTTCCTGTACACGTTCGCTACGCACGCCTACTGGGCGAAGTGGCTCGACGACATCCGCGACACGCAGCTGCCCGACGGCAGCGTGCCGATCGCGACGCCGATCCACTGGCGCGGCGAGGTGGGCTGGGACGTGCTTCCCCGGTTCCCCTACGCGCCATGGCCCGACTTCAGCGCCGCGACCTACGTCGTCATCGCCTGGCACGTGTACCGCTTCCACGGCGACCGGGCGCTGCTCGAGCACCACTACGAGTCGATGTGGCGGGCGTTGGACTGGGCCTTCGGGCTGTCCGACGACGGCATCCTCGGCGCCGGCTTCGGAGATCACATGGAGCCGCTGCCCGACGGGACGTGCACCCCGATCGCCAAGCGGACACCGGTGGCGCTCACCTCGACGGCCTGGCTCCACGCCATGGCGGACATCATGGCCGCCGCGGCCCAGGTGATCGATGATGCGACCGGGGCCGACCGGGCCGCGACCGTCCGCGGCGTGGTGCGCGAGGCGTTCGACGCGGCGTTCTTCGACCCGGGCACCGCCCGCTACGCCACAGGGAGCCAGGCCGCGCTGGCGATCCCGCTCTGGCTCGGGCTCGTGGCCGACGAGCACCGCGACGCCGTCGCCCGCAACCTGATCGACGACATCGAGGGCCGCGACGACCGGCACGTCGCCACCGGCACCATGGGGACCGCCGCGCTCGAGCAGGTCCTCGGCGAGATCGGCGCCGCGGGCCTCATGTACGACATCGCCACGCAGACCGACTTCCCGGGTTGGGGCTACCAGGTCGCCCAGGGCGCGACCACGGTGTGGGAGACCTGGGGGCACGCGGCGAGGAACTACCCGGACGCGAGCCGGAACATGAAGCTGCTCGCCGCGGTGTCGGTCTTCCTCTACCGCGACGTGGCCGGCCTGGCCTGCCTGGCGCCCGCCTGGGAGTCGCTGCGGATCCGGCCCGCGGTGACCGACCGGCTGGCCGGCGCCGCGGGGCGTGTCCGGACCGTGCGCGGCGACGCCGCCGTCACGTGGTCGAGGGTCGACGACCGGCTCGACGTCGAGATCGTCGTACCGGGCACGAGCCAGGCAGAGGTCTGGTTGCCGATGCCGGACGACGGCGTCGTCACGGCCGGGGCCGGGGCCGGGGCCGGGGCCGGGGCCGTGGAGCTGTGGCCGGTGACGTCGCCCGGGCTGCCGTCGGGGTTCCGGCACGTCCGACAGGACGGCGGCTTCCTCCGCCTCGAGGTGGGCGGCGGCACGCATCGGTTCCGCGTCGCGAGCGGCGGCTGACGGCGGGTCGCCAGCAGCTGGCTGCGGTTCGGCACAAGGACGGGACGAAGGACGTGGTGCGGCGACGCACCACCGATCAGAAGGAGGCCGCGCATGAGCGGATCTGGTGGCGGATGGGTGGAGCGGTCGTTGATCGACCGTCGGCGGTTCCTCGTGAGCGGGCTCGGCGCGGCCGGTGCCGTCGCGCTCGGCGGGCTCGTCGCCGCATGCGGCGGCGACGACACCAGCGGGGCCGGGCAGACCGGCGGTGGCGGGGGCACACCGCAGCGGGGCGGGATGCTGCGGGTCGGCACGTCCGACGCCGTGGCCACCAACTACTTCCGCGGCGACGCCCTCGGCACCAGCGATTCGTCGATGGTGCAGTTCGCCTTCCCGCTCTTCATCGGCGCCGCCGACCGGCTTGCGCTCGACCACGGCCTGGCGACGTCCTACGAGGCGGCCGAGGACGGCCTGACCCACACCCTCGCCCTGCGCCCGGGGCTGACGTTCCACGACGGCTCGCCCTGCGACGCGGAGGCGGTGGCGGAGAACCTCCGCTCGGGCTTCTTCCCCGACCACCCGCTGCGCGACGAGGCGGGCGTCTACCGCGCCCAGTCCACCTTCTTCGGCGAACCGACCTCGGTCGCCAGCGTCGACGTGGTGGACGAGGTCACGTTGCAGATCGTCCTGGTTCGGCCCATCCCCGACATCCGCGACGGGTTGTACCTGGGCAACCCGATCATGAACCCCGCGGTCCTGGCGCGACCGGACTACGGGACCGACCTCGGGGCCCTGCGGGACGCCGGCTCGGGCCCCTTCCGCGTCACGTCGTTCTCACCCGGCTCCTTCATCGAGTACGAGCGCTTCGACGGGTTCTACGAGGACGTGCTGCTCGACGCGCTCCGGATGGAGAACATCTCCGACCCGGCGGCTCGGGCCCTAGCTCTGCGGGCAGGCGACATCGACGTCGCCTCGGGGCTCTCGAAGGCCGACCACGACGCCTTCGCCGGGGACGGCAGCTTCGAGGCGGTGATCGCGGCGAGCCCGACGATGAACGTCGCCTTCTGGTTCGCCTGGCAGCGCCAGCCCGACACCGCCGATCCACGGGTGCGCGAGGCGATCGCGCTGGCGATGAACCGGGAGGCCTATCGCGAGGCGTTCTTCCACGCCGGCACCGCCCAGCCGAGCACGCAGGCGGTCGTCCACCCCGATCGCCTGGGGTACAACGATGCGATCGAGGAGCGGCCGTACGACCCGGATCGCGCTCGCGAGCTGCTCGACGAGGCCGGGGTGACCGACCTCCACCTGAGCCTGACCGGCGTGGAGTCGACCACCGTCACCCCGGAGGAACGGGCGATGCTCCAGGCCATGGCGTCCGACTTGGGCGAGGTGGGCATCGACGTCGAACTGGTGATCACCGATCCGGCGACGGTGTTCGCCCAGTTCATGGATCACGACGGGTTCCTCCTCCAGCTCGGGCCCGCGGCGGAGAGCACGGTGTTCCCGCTCGTGTTCGGGCCGCCGCCCGGCATGGAGGCGTTCCCGCCGAACGACCCCCGGTCCGATCCGGAGGTCGGTCGGCTGCTCGGCGACGCGCTCGCGACCACCGACCTCGAGGAGCGCGACCGGCTCCTGCAGGAGCTGCAGCTGCTCGACCACGAGGAGCTGGTCGTGACGATCCCGATCGCGCTCATCAGCCGCTCGGTGATCGCCCGGGCCGGGGTCCGCGACGTGCGCGTCTCGCCGGCCGAGCTCGACTCGTACCACCAGGCATGGGTCGAGGGGGCGGGCGACGGTGGCTAGCGCGGGGACCTCGGCCGGCATGGTCGTGGCCCCCCAACCGGAGGCGGCCGAAGCCGGTGCCGAGATCCTCCGTGCCGGCGGCGGCGCGGTCGACGCGGCCGTGGCCGTCGCCCTCGTCCAGGGGGTGGTCGATCCTCTGCAGTGCGGGCTGGGTGGCTTCGGCAGCATGGCCGTCCACGACGCCGCGACGGGCGAGTTGCGCTACCTGGACTTCCACGCGCGGGCGCCCCTGCGGGCCCGGCCCGACATGTGGGAGGACCGCATCCGGTACGAGTCGCCGGACGGGTTCGGGTTCATCCTCGACGATCACGTCAACGAGCTCGGCCACGGATCGGTGTGCGTCCCGGCCACGCTGCGGGCCCTCCACGAGGCCCACGCCCGGTTCGGGGTGCTGCCCTGGCCCGCCGTCGTCGCCCCGGCCGTCGACCGGGCCGAACGGGGGTGGACGGTGCGCCCCGGCGTCGACTGGCAGTTCCGCCTCCCGAGCTTCTTCGGCCACGCGGGGAACGCCGAGCGGCTGTCGTTGACGGCGGCCGGGCGGGCGCTGTACCTCGACGAGCGCGGACGCCCTCTGCGGATGGGCGCCACCGCCCGCAACCGCGACCTGGCGGAGGTGCTCCGGGTCGTCGGGCGCGACGGCGCCGACGCGTTCTACACCGGCGACATCGCCACCGCCATCGTCGACGACTTCGCCGCCCACGGCGGGCTCCTGTCCCGTGACGATCTCGCCGCCTGCCGACCGACCTGGGACGAGCCGCTGTGGGGCAGCTACCGGGGCCTCCGGGTCGGCACCAACCGGCCGCCCGGCGGTGGGCCGATGCTGGTCGAGATGTTGCGGATCCTCGAGCGCTTCGACCTCCCGGCGCTGGGCCACAACAGCGCGAGCTACATCGCCCTGGTCGCCGAGGTGATGAAGCAGGCGACCGTCGACAAGGACCGGTACCTCGGTGACCCCGCGTTCGTGGCGGCGCCGGTCGACGAGATCCTCGCCGATGCGCACGCCGATCGGGTGGCGGCCCGGATCCGGGCGGGCGAGCGGGTGCACGTCCCGCGGCTCACCGAGATGGGCGAGAGCCGGAACACCACCCAGGCGTGCGTCGTGGACCGGCACGGGAGCTGCGTCTCCCTGACCCACACGCTGGGCTTCCCGTCCGGCGTGATCACCGACGGGCTCGGGTTCATGTACAACGGCGGGATGGCCTCGTTCGACCCGAGGCCCGGGCGGACGCACTCGATCGCCCCCGGCAAGGCGCGGTTCAGCTCGATCATGCCGACCGTGCTGTACGAAGGGGCCGAGCCCTGCCTGGTCGTGGGCGGCGTCGGCGCGACGCAGATCGCCATGGGCGTCCTACAGGTCGTCCTGAACGTGGTCGACTTCGACCGGTCGATGGCCGAGGCCGTGGTCGAGCCCCGGTTCTGCGCGACGAGCGACGTGCTCGAGGTGGTCAACCGCATCCCGCGGTCGGTCACGGGCCGCCTGGAGGACCTCGGCCACGAGGTCCGCCGGTGGCCGATGAGCTTCGGCGTGGCGTGGGTGCACGGCATCCGCGTGCGGCCCGACGGCACCCTCGACGGCGCCGCCGACCCGGCGTCCGACGGGGTGGCGCTCGCCGTCGCCTGAGGTCAGGGCGGCGTCGACTCGTCGGCGTCGGCGTCGATCCGGAAGATCCGGTTGGCGTTGCCGGCGAAGAGCGCCCGCTGCTCGTCGGCCGTGAAGTCGCGGATGATCTCGGCGTAGGCGTCGACCACGTCGCCGTAGGAGCTGTACAGGCGGTCGAGCGGCCAGTTGGTGCCGAAGAAGCTCCGCTCGACGCCGAACGCCTCGATGCACTCGAGCACCCATGGGCGCAACGAGTCGACGGTCCAGCGGTGGTCCCCCATGCCGAGCCCGGAGATCTTCACCACGGTGTTCCCGGCAGCGGCGAGCGCTCGCATGCCGGCGCGCCAGCGGGCGAAGTACTCGGCGTCCCGCTGCGTCGGCAGCCCGGCGTGGTCGACGCAGTAGGTGGTGCCCGGGTGCCGCGCCACGACGTCACGCGCCACCTCCATCTCCTCCACGGCGGGGTCGTCGCAGACGACGATCCCGCGGCCTTCGAGCCGGGCGTAGCCCCGCCGCCAGGCCGGGTCGCTGAGGTAGCCGTCGTAGCGGAGGTCGCGGACCCCACGGAAGTTCGGGTAGGCGGCGTGGCGATCGAGGGTCTCGGCCGCGTCCGCCGACGTCAGGTCGACGTAGGCGACGATCGCCTGCGGGTAGCCCAGGCGGTCCGCGAACGCCTGGAGCCATCGGGTCTCGTCGACCGGGTTGGGGGTGCCGATGGCGGCCTGCACGTGGACGACGGCCCCGACGTTGTGGAACCGGGTCTCGGCGAGGAAGTCGTCGGCCCAGTACCGCTGGGCCCGGATGGGCGCGTCGGGACCGGTCAGCGGGTCCACCGGCGCATCCGGCCGGAGCCAGTCGTAGCGCAGCGCCGGCTCGGTGAGGTCGTAGAAGTGGACGTGGGTGTCGGTGAACGGCAGCTCGGCCATCAGCCCATCCCGGGCATCACGGCATCCCGGGCAGCACGCCCAGGTGGAGCCCACCGTCGATGTCGAGGGCCACGCCGGTGAGGAAGCTCGCCGCGTCCGACAGGAGGTACTCGATGGCGCCGACGACGTCGGCCTCGGTGGCGTTCCGCCCGAGCGGGTTGCCGCGCGCCGCGGTGGCGGCGACGTCGTGGGGCGTCACCTGCCGGGCTTCGGACTTCCAGGCCAGGACCTGCTCGCCCATGCCGGTCGTCGGGCAGGCCACCGGGCACACGGCGTTGACGGTCACGCCGGTGGGCGCCAGCTCGGCGGCCAGGGACTCGGTCAGCCCGATCATCCCGAACTTCGACGACGCGTACGCCTGGATGTTCGGTGCGCCCCGCCGGCCGGCGTCCGAGGAGATCAGCACCATGCGGCCCCGCCCGCTGTCCACCAGGTGCGGAGCTGCCGCCTGGCAGGCGAGGAAGGCGCCCTTGAGGTTGACGTCCAACGTCAGGTCCCAGTCGGCCTCGGTCACGTCGGCCAGCCGCTTGAAGTGGATGACGCCGGCGGAGACGACGAGGGCGTCCAGGCCGCCGAAGGCCGCGGCGGCGGCCTCGACCGCCGACCGCACGCTGGCCGGCGACCGGACGTCGCACGGCTGGCGGAGGACGTTCGTTCCGAGGCGGCGGGCCAGCTCGTCGATGCCGACCTCGTCGAGGTCGAGGAGCGCCACCGAGTCGCCGGCCTCGTGCAGCCGGGTCGCCACCGCGCGACCGAAGCCCGAGGCGGCGCCGGTGATCACCACCCGGCGGTCGCCGCCGCTGGTCGCCGCCGTCATCGCCCGGTCCCCGTGGTCGCCGTGGCGTGGGTTGGGGTCATGGGTCGGATGTCCTCTCGGGAGAGCTCGACCGCCGCAGGGCAGCCGAGCAGGGCGAGCGTTCGTCGCACGTCGCGGTCGAGCAGGTCGAGGACGTGGTCCACACCGGCCTCCCCTCCGGCGGCCAGGCCGTAGAGGTAGGCCCGGCCGATCATGCAGGCCGTGGCCCCGAGGGCGAGGGCCGCGACGATGTCGCTCCCACGCCGGACGCCGCCGTCGCAGAGCAGCTCGACGGCGTCGCCCACGGCGTCACGCACGTCGGCCACCAGGTCGAGGACGGCCGGTGACCGGTCGAGCTGGCGGCCGCCGTGGTTCGAGACGGCGACGACGTCGACGCCCTCCGTCGCGGCGATCCTGGCGTCGGCCACCGACTGGATGCCCTTCAGCACGATCGGGCCGTCCCAGGCGGCTCGCAGCCAGTCGAGGTCTCGCCACGAGAGCGCCGAGTCGAACTGCGAGCTCACGTAGTCGGCGAGGCGGACGGGTGTGGCGCCGTCACCGACGTGGCGACCGGTCACGTTGGCGAACCGGATCGGCTCGGACCGAAGGAGGCCCCAGGTCCAGCGGGGGTGGCGGACACCGTCGACCAGCGTCTCCAGGCCGATCGCCGGCGGCAGGGTGAGGCCGCGCCTCACGTCGCGCTCGCGCCGGCCGAGGACGGCCGTGTCGACGGTCAGCACGATGGCTTCGTAGCTGGCCGCGCGGGCGCGGGCGATCATCTCCTCCACCAGCCCGCGATCGCGCCAGACGTACACCTGGAACCACCGGCGGCCACCGGCCGACGCGACGTCCTCGATCGACGAGGTGCCCAACGTCGACAGGGTGTAGGGGATCCCGGCGCGCGCCGCGGCGCGCGCCACCGCCAGCTCCCCCTCGGGGTGGGCGATGCGCGTGAAGCCGGTGGGCGCGAGCACGAGCGGGAGGGGGAGCGGGCGCCCGACCAGCGTGGTCGAGGGGTCGACGTCGGACACGTCGCGCAGGACCCGGGGCACGAACGTCGTGTCCGCGAACGCCGCGACGTTGCGACGCAGGGTCACCTCCCCCTCGGCGCCTCCTTCGATGTAGTCGAACACCGCGGCCGGCAGCCGGCGCTGCGCCGCCCCGCGGAGATCGGCCACCGACGTCAGGCGGTCGAAGCGCGAGGAGCGAGTGCCGCGCGAGGGGAACCGGGCGACGGACCGCAGCGCAGCGAGCATGGCGATATACTATAGCAGTCACCGGAGGTGGTGGCGTGGTGGTGCGAAGGGTGATCGTGACCGGAGCGAGCGGGGGGATCGGCGCCGAGGTGGCCCGACGCCTGGCCGCGAGCGGCGCAGAGCTGTGGCTCACGTACGCGTCCGACGAGGCCGGCGCGGCCCGCACCGCCGAGACCTGTCGTGCCGCCGGCGCCGCCGTGCGGACGACGCGCCTGGACCTGCGGTCGATCGCGGCGATCGACGCGTTCACGGTCGAGGTGCGCCAGGCGTGGGGCTACGTCGACGTCGTCGTCAACAACGCGGGGGTGTGCCCGTGGACGCCGTGGGACGAGATCACCGTCGACGAGTGGGACGCCGTGCTCGAGACGAACCTGCGCGGCACCTTCCGCCTGCTCCAGCAGGTCGTGCCGCTCGTACGGGCGGCGACCGGCGACCGCAGCATCGTCAACCTCGCGTCCGTCGCCGGCCAGACCGGCGGGATCGCCACGAGCATCCACTACGCGGCGAGCAAGGGTGGCGTGCTGGCGATGACGCGCTCGTTCGCCCGGCTCCTCGCCTCGGAGGGGATCCGGGTGAACGCGGTGGCGCCGGGCCCGATCCGGACGGCGATGACGGACGCGCTCGACGAGGAGCGCCGGGCGGGCCTGGCGGGCGGCGTGCCCCTCGGTCGGTTCGGGACCGTGGCCGAGGTCGCGGCGGCGGTCGTCCTGCTGGCCTCGCCCGAGAGCGGCTTCACGACCGGCGCGACCTACGACGTCAACGGCGGGCTGCTCATCGACTAGCCGCGGCGTAGGCCGGGTTCACGATCGAGTCGACCGGTCGGCCGGCGAGGAACGCGACGACCTGCTCGGCGGCCCGCACGGGCAGCTCGGCGACGGCGGCCGGCGAGTACCACGCCGCGTGGGGCGTCAGCAGGACGTTCGGTGCCTCCCGGAGCGGATGGGCGTCGGGGAGGGGCTCGTGCCGGAAGACGTCGAGCGCCGCGCCGCCGAGGTGCCCCGATCGGAGCGACCGGGCCAGCGCGTCCTCGTCGACGAGCCCGCCCCGGCAGGTGTTCACCACGTAGCTCCCCGGCCGCATCGACCGCAGCGCGCGCTCGTCGACGAGCCCCCGCGTGGCGTCGGTGAGTGGGACGTGGAGGCTCAGGATGCCGGCGCTCGCCAGCGCGTCGTCGAGGGACACGGCCCGGAGCCCGTCGGCGGCGATGGCGGCGGGGGAGATCCCCGGGTCGTGCACGACGACGTCGAACCCCGCCGCCTGCGCGGTCCGCGCCACGCGACGCCCGATGCGCCCGTAGCCGACGACCGCGAATACCGTCTGCGACGGCCGGCAGGCGGTGCCGCCGTCCTGGGCGACCGACCAGCGACCGAGCCGGACCGACCGATCGAGCTCGGGCACCCGGCGGCACAACGAGAGGGCGAGCGCCATGGTGTGGGCCGCCACCTCCTCGACGCAGTAGTCGGGGGTGTTGGCCACCGCCACGCCGTGGGCCGTGGCGGCGTCCACGTCGATCATGTCGTAGCCGATCCCGAGTCGCGAGACGAACCGGCAGGCGGGCAGCTCGCCGAGCACGGCACCGGTGATCGGCGCCCACTGGACGATCAGCGCCGAGGCGTCGCTCGCGTCGCGGATGACGTCCGCCTGCGTCCGGCACGCCACCCGGCGCACCGAGAGCCCGGCGGCGCCCAGGATCGATTCCTGGATGCCCTCGTCGGCCAGATCGGAATCCGTGATGACCACGACATCGTTGCGCAAGCCGCCCTCCTGGGTTAGTGCTAGTTACTATAGTCTTTGGCGTGCGAGTGATCCGCTTCCTACGAGACGGCCACGCCAGGGTCGGCGTCGTCGACGACCACGGCGTCGTGCGCGACGCCGGCGACGATCCGTTGCGGCCGTCGCCGGGCGGGAGGGCGCTCGGGCCGGTGGGGGAGGTCGAGCTTCTGGCTCCGGTCGCTCCGTCCAAGGTCGTGTGCGTCGGCCTGAACTACGTGTTCCACGGCGTCGAGACCGGCCTGGCGCTCCCGGACGCGCCGCTCTTGTTCGCCAAGTTCCCGACCTCGGTCGTCGGACCGGGCGCGGCGATCGTGTTGCCGCTGGGGTCGACCCAGGTCGACTACGAGGCCGAGCTCGGCGTCGTGATCGGTCGGCGGGCGAGCGACGTGTCGAGCGCGGACGCGCTCTCGTACGTGTGGGGCTACACGTGCGTGAACGACGTCTCGGCCCGGGACCTGCAGTTCGCCGACGGCCAGTGGGTGCGCGGCAAGAGCCAGGACACGTTCTGCCCGGTCGGGCCGGCGGTCGTGACCGCGGAGGAGATCGAGGATCCGCAGGCGCTCGAGGTGTCGTGCCGCGTCAACGGCGAGCTGCGCCAGCGCGCGTCGACCGCCGACATGATCTTCGGGGTCGCCGAGCTGATCGCCTACATCAGCCGGGGCATCACGCTCGAGCCCGGTGACGTCATCGCCACCGGCACGCCGGCGGGCGTCGGCATGTCGATGGAACCCCCGTGCTACCTCGCCGCTGGTGACGTCGTCGACGTGAGCGTGTCGGGGATCGGCACGTTGCGGAACCGGGTCGTGACGTAGCGGCCGCCGGCGGCCCGATATGCTATAGCGATGTCCCTGCAGCCACCGCCGACGGCGACGGTCGTCGACCACATCGTCGACGAGTTGCGGCGCGCGATCTACGGGCAGCGCTTCAAGCCCGGCGACCGGCTGATCGAGCGGCAGCTGGCGGCCGACCTCGGCGTCAGCCACATCCCGGTGCGCGAGGCGTTCGCCCGACTCACCGAGGAGGGCCTCCTCGAGCGCCTCCCGCGCCGGGGCTGCCGTGTCGCGACCATCACGACCAAGGAGCTCGACGAGTTCGCCTCCGTCCGCGAGCTCCTCGAGCAGTTCGTCGCCGTCCGGGTCCAGCGCCAGCTCACCCCGGAGCGGGAGGCCGAGCTCCGCGCCATCACCGATCAGATGGTCGCCGCGGCGGTCGCCGGCGACACCGCCGAGGTGCTGCGCCTCGACGAGCGCTTCCACGGGCGCCTGTGGGCCCTGGCCGATCACAAGCTCCTGACGGAGCTGGCGGGCCAGCTGCGGAGCCGGCTCAACGGCTTCCTCTACGCGGCCACGATGTCGCTCGAGGGCGCCGAGCTCGAGGCCCACGCCCGCACCCACGTCGAGCTGCTCGACGCGATCGCCAGCCGGCGCGTCGGCCAGGCGAAGACCGCCACGGCGAAGCACATCCGCACCGCCATGGACCGGATACGACACACGCTGGACGCCGCGGCCTCCGACGAGTCGGGGGTCACGACCTGATTGGGGCGCCGTCGAACGGTTGGGGATCGAGGAAGCGGCGCAAGACGTTGGTGGTCAGCCGGGCGACGTTGTTGTCGTAGCCGCCCTGCGACAGGCCGCCGGCCCAGGCGACCGAACCCGTCGAGAACACCGCTCCGCCGGCCGCGGTCTCGAAGAACGTGAGGTCGGCTCGTAGCCGCGGCTGGAGCTGCTCCTCGACCGGTGCCTGCCAGTGCTCGGTGTTCCGGGGGCGGGCGGTGGCGACGACGAGGGCATGGCGGGGTGTGCCGAGCCGGTGATCGGCGCGGTCGAGCTCGTAGCCGGCCGCTCCGTGGACGAGGACCGGGTTGGGGATGTCGCCGATGAGCTCGTCGTCGCCGATGCCGGCGAACGCGAAGGCGACGCGGGGGTCGTGGCTCGCGGGGGTGCGCTCGTAGGCGCAGCCGTGGGCGAGACCGCTGGTCCACTCGGCCGAGAACCCGACGCCGACGAGCCGCTGCGGCGCCCGGCCACGCCACCGCCACGTCCCGCCCTGCTCGCCCGTGGTGCTGAGGAACGACTCGCCCGGAGCGGCGTGCCAGGCCGCGGTCGCGGCGCCGTGCCGGCGGACCTCGATGGTGTGGCCCTCGTCCGGGTCGAGGCCCGTCACCCAATAGAGCCCGTTGCCGGACAGGTAGAGGTAACGGCCGCCCGCCCCGAGGTAGGCGTCCAGGGCGTCGAGCATCGCCGCGCTCCAGTACTCGGCGTGCGTCCCGGACACGACGACCCGGTAGCGATCGAGCAGCGCCGCGCCTTCGCGGTGGACGTCCAGATCGGTGACGACGTCGACGGCCTGGCCCTCGTGGTGGAGCCAGCGGAGCACGTCGAGGTCGGCGCTGAGCTGGTGGGGGAGTTCGCCGTAGGGCGGGCCCCAGGTCGGCCCGCCCGAGAACGTGCCCCGTCGCATCACGTGACCGGGGCGCAGGTCGACGATCGGTCGCAACCAGGACGTGTATGTCACGCCGCTGCCGTCGGCGTGCCGGTCGTACAGGCTGTTGAGCCGGTGGTCGACGATGTAGCGGCCGGCGTCCGAGGCGTTGGGCTCGAGCTGCTGGAAGCCCCGGAAGTTCCCGTACGCCAGCCAGCTGAACAGCGGGGCGACGAACAGCACGGGCGCGGTGGCCTGCCCCTGCGGCGGCCGCACGACGATCGGGACGGTGTCCTCGCCGCGCGCCCCGACGATGCGGGCCCCGTAGATGCCGCTGGGGAGGTCCTCGTCGACGTCCCACTCGGCGGTCGCCTCCCAGCCGGCGTCGTCGAGGTCGTCGTCGTGGAAGTGGATGGCGTCGTACCGGTCCGGTGCGTCGTGCAGGCCGGTGACGGTGTCGTCCCACCCCGGGCCCGCCACGGCCCGGCCCGGCATCTGGACCGTACGGGCGTGGGCCCGGTGGGGGGACGTGTCGACGACCCGTCGCGAGTCGACGTCGCGAGCGAAGTCCCACGCCGCGATGATCGCCTCGTGGCGGGACTCGAGCCCCTGGTCGGCCAGCAGCTCGGCGGGCGTCAGCAGGGCGCGGTAGAGGCGTGGTCTGGCGATCTTGCCGTTGAAGTGCTGCGTCGTCCGGGGGCCGGGGCCGTCGGCGCCGTCGGCGACGGCTGACGCCGCGATTACCAGCGGCAGGTCGGTGCCCGGGTCGGGGACGCGGCCCTCCGCCCAGGACGTGGTCGGCACGTCGTCCACGACCGAACCGTGGACGGCATCGGCGCGGCGGTGCACCGCGAGTGACAGGGCGCGATCGCCGATGTCGTACCCGGCGCCGACGAGGTACCAGGTCCAGTCGTCGAGCGGCCGGGCCGAGACCGCGGTGCCGCGGTGTCCGTCCGGGCCCACGACCTCCAGCCGGACGTGCCGCTGCGGCGTCGTCGAGACGGTCCACGACGCGCCGGTGGCGTCCCGCTTCGCCATGAGCACCTGGGCGCCGGCGGCGAGCCGCGTCGGGAGCACCCAGAACGACACGGAGAGCAACTCGCCGACCCGCAGGTGGGGCGCGTCCGGTACGACGACCGACGACCCACCCGCCAGCTCCTGGGGGTGCACGGCGTAGCGGCCGGCGAGGCGGCTGTCGACCACCGTTCCCGCGATCGCCGCATCCGTGCCGAGCCGCACGAGCGACACGTCGACCGTCCCGGCGTCGGCGGCGACGGCCAGACGGGTGCGGTCGCCCGGCCGGACCGTGACCGCATCGAAGTAGCCGACGACCTCCATGGCACCCCCTCGCATTGGCAATTGCCATATACTATAGTAGCGGCATGATGGGTCGGGGCAGGGGGGCACGGCGGCTTCGTGCCAGGGTCGGCGGGCGATGAGATCGCTCGTCCTCCGACGGCTCGCCGTGCTCCCGCTCCTGCTCCTCGGCACGACGCTGCTCGTCTTCGTGCTGGGGCGCATGGCGCCGGGCGACCCCGCCGAGCTGTTCGCCGGCGGCCACCAGGCCGACCCCGAGGTGATCGAGCGCGTGCGCGAGGAGTGGGGGCTGGACGACCCGCTGGTCGTCCAGTACGCGCACTACCTCGGCCGGCTCGCCCGCGGCGACCTCGGGCGCTCCACCACGCAGCAGGCCGAGGTCACCGACGTGCTCCGGCGACGTCTCCCCGCGTCGCTGGAGCTGACCGTCGGTGCGCTGCTGTTCGGTGTCCCGGCGGGGGTGGGGCTGGGTGTGGCCGCGGCCCGCCGCCGGGGCAGCGCCGTCGACGACGCCACCCGGCTGGTCGCCATGGGCGGCGCATCGGTGCCGATCTTCTGGGTGGCCCTGATGCTGGGCTACCTCTTCTCCGTGCGGCTGGGCTGGTTGCCGCTCAGCGGCCGACTACCGGCGTTCACCTCGGTGGACGAGGTCACCGGCTTCTACACGGTCGACGCGCTCCTCCAGGGCGATCTCGGCCTCTTCGGCTCCGTCCTGCGCCACCTCGCCCTCCCCGTGATCACGCTGGCGATCGTCCCGGCCGCGGTCATGGCGCGCTTCGCTCGGGCGAGCTTCCTGGAGGTGCTGGGCGAGAACTACATCCGGACGGCGCACGCCTACGGCATCCCGCCCAGGACGGTCGTCTGGAGGTTGGCCTCCAAGAACGCCATCCTGCCCCTGATCACGCTCCTGAGCCTCCTGCTGCCCGCCCTCATCGTCGGGGCCGTGCTGATCGAGACCGTGTTCTCGTGGCCGGGGGTCGGCACGTTCCTGCTCGAGGCGCTCCAGGCCCGCGACTACGCCGTCGTCCAGTCCGTCAGCCTGCTCGTCGCCGCGATCTACGCCCTCACGGGCCTCGTCGCGGATGTCTCCTACGCCGCGCTCGACCCCAGGACCCGACGCCCATGAGCACGCCGCACGCCGACATCCTGACCGAGGCCACCGCCGCGCTCCCGACGGCCCCGACGGTCCCCACGCCGGCGCGCGCCCGGACGGCCGTCCACCGCCTGTTCAGCAGCAAGCTGTCGGGCGCCGGCGTCGTCGTGCTGGTGGCCATCGCCGTGGCCGCGATCGTCGGCCCGCTCCTCTGGACCGTCGACCCCAACGAGCAGGACCTCCTCGCCCGGTCGGTCAACCCCTCCGCGGAGCACCCGTTGGGGACCGACTCCCTGGGGCGCGACGTGCTGAGCCGCCTGCTCCACGGGGGTCGGGCGTCGCTGTCGATCGCGATGGCCGCGGTGGCCGTCTCGACTGTCGTCGGCGGAACGATCGGGCTCGTCGCCGGATTCGTGCGCGGCCTCACCGAGAGCAT
>Ga0193742_1001041_pt1 | contig 17375 bp, 18 predicted proteins | sample L2c1metaG_FD_165511 | JGI IMG/M metagenome (GOLD analysis project Ga0193742, IMG submission 165511) | Soil microbial communities from a riparian zone of the East river system, Colorado, United States - L2c1 | ecosystem: Environmental > Terrestrial > Soil > Riparian zone | place: USA: East River... | reverse complement strand
AGTAGGTGTTGTACCCCTGGTAGTTCTGCTGCGTCGTGTCGGTATTCTGCAACAGGTAGTTGTAACCGAACTGCTGCACCTGCGCCGTCGTCGGTCCCTTGATGTTCGGCGTGTTCGCAGTCAGCCGGATCACGCCCGCAAAGCCCGTCAGCACCTTCGTGTCTGAAAACTTGTACTGATACTTCAGTGATCCCGCATCGCGCTCCTGACGGTTCAGTGTCTGGAAGCCGTCGGAGGTCATGCGGTGTACATCGATCGAAAGGTTGTTGCGTTTCTTTTCGCGGCCGAAGTTACCCGTATCGAAGCTGCCATCCGAAAGAATCGTGTTGAACGACCCATAGCTCATGCCCAGCCGCAGGTTGCGCACGTCCAGCATGTCCTTCGAGAGAAGGTTGACCGAACCGCCGAACGGCGTCGGTCCAACTGTCGATGCCGTTCCGGGGCTGCGGTCGAAGTCAACGCCGCCAAGCCACTGCGAAGGAAAGAATGCCCACGAATGATGCGACGGCGTGTTGGTATCGTTCCACGGGATACCGTCAAAGGTGATGTCGTACAGGCCGTCAGAGAAGCCGCGGAAGAACATCTTCGCATCGCCCAATCCCACACCGTTCGAGTTGATGCTGAACACTCCCGGAGTCATCTGCATCACCTCGGTATAGTCAGCCACGGGCGAGCTGAAGTTCTGGATGAAGGCCGTATTCACCTCCGTCCGCGCGCTGCGCGCCTCCAGCAGGCCGTCCATCGGAGCATACTGCGCGGCAATCGAGTTCGCGTTGTTCGCCTCCACCGAAATCTGGTCCGTGACCGAGCCAATGGTCAGCGTGAAGTCCAGTCGCGTCGGTTCGTTCGATCCGATCGCGACCCCCTTTTTTGTCCCAAGAGCAAAGCTCGACGCGGAAGCCTCTACCGTATAGCTTCCCGTGGCCAATGAGGGAGAAGTGAAGTGGCCCTGATCATCGCCCGCTACCTTCGTAATTGCGTTCGTGCCTTCATTCCTGAACACGATCGTCGAGTGGGGAATCCCCGTCCCCTTCGTGTCCGCCACGCTGCCGCTGACTACGCCGGCCTGTTGGGCCACCACGGTGGCGGCGGTGAACAACAATCCCAGCGCAAACGCGCGCAGCGGCACACCTATCCTGCTGAAACGTATCCTGTGCATCACAAACCTCCAGAAATTGAGTGGTCTTTTGCTCGTCTCGGAGAAAATTGCCGGTCAGTTTTTCTTTTATGGATTCAGCCCAAGAGCGCGACGGGTCTCCGCCCGCGCAGCCTTGAGGTCCTGCTGAAAACGCTGGTTCGCCAGCATGCTTCCAAAAGCTGCGTACGCCACGCGGCGGCTCGCCTCAAGGTCGCTTGCCGTATGCACGCCGCATACCAGCCGGTTGTGCGCGTAATCGTCGGCCCGCTTCAGAATCTCCGTCTTCTGCTCTGGAACCATCTGTACCAGCGTGAAGGCGAGCAGGTATCCCGAGACGGCGTGACCGCTGGGGTAGGCGTTGTGCTGTGTCGTCACCTTGCACACCGGGTGGATCGTCGCGTCCACCTGGTACGGCCGCGGCCGCATGTAAAGGTCCTTCAGTGGATTGCTCGCAATCGGCTCGTCTCCATGCACACGCGCCGAAAAAGCCGCCGTCAGCGGAAGCGACTGCGCATTGAAATGAGCGCCCAGCACTGTCCGGTAGACGAAGATGTCTTCTTCACCATCGTCGGCCTGTGCCGCCTTCACCTGCTCCGGTGTGCGGGTGTCCTGGATGCGGTGAATCTCATCAAACTCTGCCTTCGCCGCGTCGGAGTCATTCGACGGGGGCCCGGGGATGATCGTCGACAGCGGCAGCCGGTCGGGATGGATGTAGGAAGGCTCATGGTGGGGCTTTGACGGCTTCGCAACGGAGCCGGTCTTCGCCGTCTGTGCGGGCATCTGCGCGCACGCCACCGCACAGGCAAGACACAGGAGTGCTGTTGCTTCAGAAACTCCAGCAAAGGATTTCATCGTAGTTTGAAGGCTAGAGAGCGCTTGTGAAGGGACGCTTACAGGAGAGTAAATCTGATGTTTAAATAGTTGAAAATAAACATGTTATGCGCGTTGATTTGTCCTAAATCTTAAGGCTGGCTTAAGTTAACTGTGCATTGGTCCGAAGCACAGAACAATCCCGGGCATGAAAACATGCCATCGCGGCCTGCATCGAAACTCAGTACGGGAGACCCTCCGCAGCTATGCCCTCAAGCGTGATCGCCGCCATGCATTACGACGACCGGGCCCATACTCTCACCATCGTCTATCGCGGCAAGCGCGGAGTCTATCGCTACTATAACGTTGATCCTGAGGAGTATGCAGAGTTCCGTGCCGCTCCTTCCCAAGGCGCCTATCTGAATCAGATCTTCAAGGCTCGCCAGCATCCTTATAAGCGCCTCGACTCATCTCACTTCATTCATCTCGTAGACAAGAGCTAGCCCTCAGGAGACAGCATGGCAAGGACAATCGCGGAAGTCATCGTAGAAAGCCTCAAAAACGCAGGCGTCAAACGCGTCTATGGACTCCCCGGAGACTCCTTGAACGGCTTCACCGATGCCATCCGCAAAGACGGCACTCTGGAGTGGGCGCACGTGCGCAACGAAGAGGTTGCCGCCTTCGCCGCCGGAGCCGAAGCCCATCTCACCGGCTCGCTCGCCGTCTGTGCCGCAAGCTGCGGTCCCGGCAACCTGCACCTCATCAATGGCCTCTTCGATTGCCACCGTAGCCGCGTCCCCGTGCTCGCCATCGCCGCCCACATCCCCAGCAACGAGATCGGCACCGGCTACTTCCAGGAGACCCATCCGCAAAATCTCTTCAAGGAGTGCAGCGACTACTGCGAGATGGTCGGTGTTCCCGAGCAGATGCCGCGCCTGCTCGAGATCGCCATGCGCTCCGCCATCACCCGTTCCAGCGTCTCCGTCCTTGTCATCCCCGGCGAGATCTTCCTCCACGATGCAGTCAACGGCAACCCCGTGCTGCCCATCCAGATCCCCGACCCGATCCTTCGCCCCAACGACCAGGAACTGCGAAAGGCTGCCGAGCTCCTGAACACCGGCAAGAAAGTGACCATCCTCGCCGGCGCCGGGTGCAAGGACGCTCACGACAATCTCATCGCTACCGCAGCAGTCCTCAAGGCTCCCATCGTTCACGCCCTGCGCGGCAAGGAGTATATCGAGTACGACAACCCGAACGACGTCGGACTCACAGGTCTCATCGGCTTCAGCTCCGGCTATCACGCCATGGAAAGCTGCGACACCTTGCTGATGCTGGGCACCGACTTCCCCTATCAGCAGTTCTTCCCGTCGAAGGCGACGGTCATCCAGATCGATGCCCGTGGCGAGCAGATTGGCCGCCGCACACCGGTCGAGCTCGGCCTCATCGGCTCCATCAAACACACGCTGCCTGCATTACTGCCCCTGCTTACCCAGAAGACCGATCAGGCTCGTCTCGACACTCACATCAACGACTACAAAAAAGTCCGCGAGGGACTCGAAGAACTCGCTCAGCCCGACAAGAATCAAACCCCCATCCATCCCCAGTACGTCGCTCGCCTGATCGATAAGATCGCCGCAGACGATGCCCTCTTCACCTGCGACGTCGGCACACCAACTGTCTGGGCGGCGCGCTATCTCACCATGAACGGCCGTCGCCGCTTGCTCGGCTCCTTTGTGCATGGGTCCATGGCCTCTGCCATTCCTCAGGCCATCGGAGCGCAAGCCTCGCATCGTTCTCGTCAGGTCGTCGCCTTGGCAGGCGACGGCGGACTGGCCATGATGCTCGGCGACCTGCTCACCCTGCGCCAGCTCAAGCTGCCCATCAAGATCGTCGTCTTCAACAACAGCTCGCTCGCCTTCGTAGAGCTTGAGATGAAGGCTGCGGGAATCGTGAACTACGGCACCAATCTCGACAATCCCTGCTTCGCCGACCTCGCAAAGGCTACCGGCCTACACGGCGTCCGCGTCGAGTACCCTAACGACCTTGAAGCTGCATTACGCACCGCTTTTGAGACACCCGGCCCCGCACTCGTCGAAGTCATGGTCAACCGTCAGGAGCTCTCCATGCCACCGTCGATCACCTTCGGTCAGGCAAAAGGCTTCTCCCTCTGGGCGGCAAAGTCTGTGCTCAGCGGCCGTGGAGACGAGGTCCTCGATCTTGCAAAGAGCAACGTTCTACAACGCATCCTCTCCTGAGGACGTTTTGTTTGTCTCAACTTGTGGATTACTGCTTGGGGATTACTGCCGCGACGAGGCTTCCAGCTCCACGGAAGCCAGCTTCATCCGTTCCGTCTCCAGATACGTGTACCGGATCCGGTGAATCACCGTGATCGTCGACATCACCGCCAGCACCCAGAGCGCCGCGCCCATCACGCCCCAGCGGTTGCCCAGCGCCCCCAGAATCACGCAGACGATCCTCTCCGGCCGCTCCATGAAGCCCACCTTGCAGCTTCCAATCAGCGCCTCGGCCCGCGCCCGCGTGTAGCTCACCATCAGGCAGGCGGTCATCACAAACGCCACCAGTCCGACGTAAAACAACCGGTTCCCACGCGCGTAGTACACCAGCAGGCCAAAGAAGATGGCCACGTCTGAGTAGCGGTCGATCACCGAGTCGAAGAACGCCCCGAAGATCGACACCTGGTTGGTCTGCCGCGCCACCCGACCATCCACCATGTCGAAGACGCCCGCGCCAATGATCGTCAGCCCGGCATACAGAAACATGCGGTTGGCATGCGGCCCCCGAGCGAACCCGAAGAACAGCGCCGCGATGATATTGATGATCAGACCAATGAAGGTCAGGGTATTCGGAGAGATACGGGAGAGCGCAAGACCGTTCACGATCTTCTGCAGCAGCCAGCCGCTACCCTTCCCAAATGAGCTTGTCCAGGTCACCCTTGCCCTCTTGCTTGTTCTCCGTCACCCAGTACGCCAGCCTACTGCGCAGCGTCGTGAATTGTCACCAGCTTCAGAATCTCCAGCTCGCGCTTGCCGTTCGGTGTCACCACCGTCGTCGTGTCGCCTGTCTTCTTGCCCAGCAACGCCCGGCCGATCGGCGAAGTCGTCGAGATCAGTCCATTGGCCACGTCTGATTCCTCGCTCGTCACCAGCTTGTAGACAAGTTCCTCGTCCTTCGAGGTGTCGAAGACCGTCACCGTCGCACCGAACCCGACCTTGTCGTGCGGGATATTCGACAGGTTCACCAGCGCCAGCTCACCCATGCGCTTCTTCAGCTGACCCAGCCGGGCGTTCACAAACTCCTGCCGCTGCTTGGCCATGTGGTACTCGGCGTTCTCGCTCAGGTCGCCCAGGGCAACCGCCTTCTTGATTTCCGCAGGCAGCTCCGTCGTCAGCTCGTACTCAAGCTGCTTGATCTCCTCCTGGAGCCGCTTCATGATCTGTTCTGGCATGGGTCCTACCTGTCTCTTTAAACGTTGCCCCCTGCAGCCTCATGGCCACAGGGGAACTCCCGCGCTTCAAAATCTCGCGCATGGGGGCGAAAATAGGATTATACGACTTCCGGCAGAATCCTTCCCGTCAGGGGCGCTCCGTCAGAGCCTCCCATTGCTCCGCGCATCCAGAAAGCTCTGCAGAATCAATACTGCGGCCACCTGATCGATGATCCCCTTGCGTCCCATTGCCGCATGTCCGGCCTCGTCCAGATGCCGGTGTGCCTGGGTCGTTGTCAGCCGCTCGTCCCACATATGGACCTCCAGGCCGAACTCGGAGCGCAGATCCTCCGCAAATCCCTGTGCCTTCAATGCCTGCGGGCTCACATCGCCCGACATGTACAGCGGATTCCCCACCACCGCTTCCGCCACCCCATGTCGCCGTAACAGCCTCCCCACGGACTTCAGGTCCGCCCTGCGGTTCGTCCGGTGCAGGGTCAGCAGTGGCTGTGCCGTATACCCCAGAGGATCCGAGATCGCCACCCCAATCCTCCGATCCCCCACATCGAACCCCAGGATACGGCCCGGCCGCTCTCCGCTCACATGCAACGGCTCGCCCGTACCTTCCTCAAACCCGTACTGTGCTTCCTCATCCTGCATTGGAATTAAGTGTAGTCACCGAAATAATCTCGCGTCCCACTGAACCGGGCGCGGTGGATCGACCTGGATGTACTTGTAATCGGAATGCTCCACATTAATGACGACGTTCATCTCAGGTCCTAGCGTCACAACACTGGGGGAAAGGAGGATCACACTTCGCCTCTTGTCATACCATTGGTCACCAAAGGCGCGCGAAACCCTCATATCCATATCGCTCCAGCCATCAAGGACACTCGCATCGACCCTTTCAACCGCGACCTGGTCAGGAATCTCAATACGAACATACAAAAAACCTGGAGGCGGCGAAGCATGGCTCAGATGAACAAGGGCCTCGAGCATGGCAGCCGAGTAGGTTTCGGCAGCATAGATCACGCGGCGGCCAGGAGAGTTCCATCGCCCTCCCCAAAGCGACGCACCGGTCGGGTCGAAGACTGGATGTCTTCCAGGCGCGATCCTGTAAGCAATCATCAGACAGGCAGGCCGAACAGGATTCGCATCAGGATGTCTTCTACTCTTCGCGCTCCAAGCTCTGTCTGGGCTGCGTCCACAGGCGCTCTCCCGTCGAGCTCCAGGTGCGGGCGCGTCATCCACTCGCGTGCAAATTGTTTATCCTCAAGTACATATTCAGCAAGTGCAAGCAGACGAGCCAGACGCTCCGCTCGCTCGCTCTCCGGTACAGAGAGCTTTGTCTTACGACGCTTCCAGGTCGCCAGCGGAACCAACTTGTACATACCGGTTCTGGCCACCCGGGGTTCAGTCCAAAGTCTTCCACTCAGCCGCTCAAGAGAACGCTTTGGCAATCCGGCGCTCACCGCGCTCTCCAGATCGCGCACTGTTCGTATGGATTTGCCTAGTCCCAGAATCTCGGCAACAGATTCAGCAGCAATGACGGACATAGTTGCCACCTTCCTACTTTCTCCATTATAGACCGTTTTTTGGCTCAAGTGAGCCAGATCGTAACCGACTGCAACCGCAGCCGGCTGCCACTACAATCTCCTCAGGAGGTCTCTTTGAAGTTCCTCGCGACCCTGCTTCTGCTCGCCATCCTCTTGGCCTTCATCGCTGGCGGGCTTGCAGCTTACTTCGTCTACACCCCCTTCGGCCCCTCCACCGAGATCTTCGTCGAGATCGCCCCCCACACCAGCACCAAATCCATCGCCGTCCAGCTCCAGCAGAGTGGCATCATCCGCCACCGCTATGCCTTCGAGGCCCTCCGCATCGTCCGTGGCGGAACCCTCAAAGCCGGCGAGTACCGTTTCGATCACCCCGTCCCCCTCACCGAGGTCTACAGCCGCATCGCCAGCGGAGACATCTATACCCGCGCCCTCACCATCCCCGAGGGCTACAACATCTTCGACATCGCCCAGGCCGTCGAAGCCGCCGGACTTGGCGACCGCGCCGCCTTCCTCCAGGCCGAGCGCCAACACACCGAGCTCATCGCCGAATGGACCGCGAGCGCCGCCAAACCCGCCGCCTCGCTCGAGGGCTACCTCTTCCCCGACACCTACCACTTCGCCCGCCACACCCCTGCTGTGCACATCCTCGCCGCCATGGTCCGGCGTTTCCGCCTCGCCGCCCAGCAGCTCGGGCTCCAGGGCGACGCCCCCCGCACCGTCACCCTCGCCTCGCTCGTCGAAAAGGAGGTCTCTCAGGACTCCGAGCGCCCGCTCGTCGCCGGAGTCTTCCTCAACCGCCTGGCCAAGTCCATTCCTCTCGCCACCGACCCCACCGTCATCTACGCCGCCCTGCTCGACAACCGCTGGCGCGGGACCATCCACGCCTCCGACCTGCACTCGCCCTCACCCTACAACACCTACCTCCACGCCGGCCTTCCTCCCGGACCCATCTGCAACCCCGGCATGGCCGCCTTCCGCGCCGCCCTCTCCCCGGCCCAGACCGATTACCTCTACTTCGTCTCCGACGCCAACGGCCACAGCCGCTTCGCCGCCTCACTCAAGCAGCACAACCAGAACGTCCAGACCTACCGCAAAGCCCAGCAACGCTGAAAAGGCATCGGCTTCTCTACCTCAACTCTCCCCAGTGGTCCGACCCAGCCCCAGCTATCCGTCCCCTCCAAGCTACCCCATACTTTCCCGAACCTTCGAGCGTCTATTTCCATCTAAACTCCCTGTAGCCATGCAGCTGCCATCAAACCTGGACGGATATACTTAAACTTCGTGCGCATGAAGATAAGACAAACCTTGTTGCTGGGGATGATGGCCGTTCTCCCTACGCTGACGGGGTGCCTCTCCCACACACGCTACGTCCCCAAGACCCGCGTCGCTGATGTCATCATCAGCACCTCGCTGGACGCCATGGCCAAGCAGTTGGCCATCCGCTACGACGCCTTGCAGACCTTTAGCGCCAGCGTCGAGATCGCCGCCACCACCGGAGGCGGCCTTCAGGGCAAGGAGATCCAGTACACCAGCTTCGCCGGCTACATCCTCATGCGCAAGCCCGAGTTCCTGCGTGTCCTTCTGCTCGTCCCCGTCGTCCGGACTCAGGCTCTCGACATGGTCTCCGACGGAAAGAACTTCAAGCTGCTCATCCCGCCGCGCCACCGCGCCGTCGTCGGCTCCAACACCGTCACCACCAAATCAAAGAACGGCCTCGAAAACCTCCGTCCCGACGTCTTCTTCGACTCCATGTTCATCCAGGGGCCCGAAGAGCAACAGATCATCTCCATGACCACCGACATCCGGGTCATCGAGAGCGGCAAAAAGAAGAAGGACCTCATCGAGGAGCCCGCCTACTCCCTCCAGATCCTCGCCAAGCCCGAGGGCCAGACCGTTCGCACCCTGCGTGTCGTCCACATCAATTCCACCGACCTTCTGCCCTACCAGCAGGACATCTACGACATCGACGGACAGGTCGTTACCAAAGCCCACTACAGCAACTACCAGTTCTATGGCAACACGCCCTATCCCTCGAACATCATCATCGAGCGGCCCCGGGATCACTATTCGCTCACCGTCAACATCACCAAGCTCACCCTCAATGGCAAGCTCGACGACGACCAGTTTGAGCTAAAGATCCCCGAAAACATCCCCGTCGAGACCATGAAGTAGTCCGCCATGGTGTCGGCCCCGAGCTGGCCGAAGAGCTCGAGCGGCCCATCGTCCTTCTCGTCGCAGCACAGAAGAAGTCACTTCAGCGAGTAGCTGATCCCCGTCGTGAACTGAAACGAGTTCCGCCGATTCGCAGGCGCCGGAAAGATCGCGATCGGAGGATTGTTCAGGTAGCTGTCCAGGGTTCCCACCTGAAAACGGAACCGCTTGTACAAAGGAAGCGTCAGGCTATTCGTCTCGCTGGCCGAGTAGGCCGAAAGCTGGTTGTAGGCAGGAAGATACTGCACCTGCTGCTGGAACACCGCCTTCAGAGGAAGATTGCGCGTATAGCTCAGACTGAAGGTCGATCCAACCAGATTCGTATTCACCTCCGTGGTCGTCGCCAGAAACTTCTGTTTCTCGTACTGCAGCGTCGCCTTCAGGTCCAGCGTCTGTTGCGGCTGCTTCAGCACCGTCCAGCCTACCCCTGCTCCATAGATCTGCTGCAGATCCAGGCCCTGCGAAAAGTTATGATCGAACGCCGTCTGCGCCAGCATGTAGACGCGCGACGAGACATACTCGTCCCGCTCCGAATCCGCGTGATAGATCGAGGTCTTCAGGTCGGGCAGCGGAGCGGCGCCAGCCGCCTGCCGTTGCGTGATTCTGCTGTACGACCCTGAAAAATTCGCCGTCGTCCGGTCGCGGGGCGGCAGATAACTCACCGTAGGCATGGCCCGTAGAAGAGAGGCGCCAGTGGAATAGGTGTAGTTATCCTGTGTCGCCTGCACCACCGTCAGCCCAAGGGTCGCCGATCCCGTCCATCCCCGGAAGAAGTTGATCTCCTCAAGAGCCTCACGGTTGAACGTCTCCACATCCAGCACATCGGCCGTGTTCTTCACCGGCATCACCTGCGACTGGCCCTTGCTCTGAAGCTCGATCTTGTTGTCCTCCACCGTGATGCTGCCCGCCGGAACCTTCCGCACCGAACGCCAGTTCCAGTGGTCGCCTTTGCCCAGCACCACAAACTGCCGCTGCGATCGCAGCTCCTTCACGTTCGACCAGCCCACATTGATATCTCCCGCCATATCGCTGTGAAACGTCACCGTGTCGCCGGTCGAATGCAGCAGCTTGCCCGTCATCTGATCGCCGTTGATGAAGATCAGCACATCCGGAGCAGGTTTTGCAGCAGGCTTCGACGAGTCCGGTTCGGAGGCGCGGACAACAGCACAAAACAAGACCATAAAAACAGGAAGAAAAAAGAAACGGGTCCCAAAGATCCTCATGCATCAAGCCTAAGCGAGACGACGAGAAGATCTAAAATGAGCAGGCAAAGGCCGGGGCGAACATGTCTCCCCGGCTTTCAACCCCTACCGGTCCATACGCTCCAGGATCGGTCCCAGCAGGTAAGCAACAAAGAAGCCCCCGCTCCAGATCAGGGCCGAGCCCCAGAGAACGACCTTGCTCAGCCTGCTGACCTCACCACATGTGGTCGGGTCATCCGCTTCGCACGCCTCGCCGCCCTTCAGCCGCGGAGCCACAACGTACGTCATCACAAAGCTCGCGGCGATCATGGTTCCGGCGATGCTGAAGGTCCATATCTTGTGACGCGACAGGCTCACCAGCCATGGAGCAGCCGAAAGCAGCGACGCCACAGCCGTCCCCATCCCCAACAGGACCAGCACGGACGGAAGAGCGCAGCAGATCAGCGTGCTGAACGAGCTGAACAGCGAGAAGTAGTTGAGCAAAGCCGCGCGCTTGGCTCTCTGCTCAGGACTCGAGGAAAGCCCTGAAGGAGACCCTGAAGGAAACATAGTCGAGTTCATTGGGCCTCCGTGATCGTCTTGTATCGCAGTGTGTCCGAGACCTTGCCCTTCGGAGCCTGTGGAAGCACACCGGAGACCTCCACCGTCTTCCCCACAAATGTCGCAAGGTCGAGGCTGGCGGCAGTTGGAGAGAGGGCATAACGGTCCTGCGTCCCGGAGACCTCCAGAACAGGCGCGGCCGCCGTGCCGGTCAACTTTCCTCTGACGACGACGTCCGCGTCCTTATGGGTGAATCCGTTCTTCTCGACGGCCTGGTTGAACTGCTTCATCGCGGCACCGTTGCCGGGGTTCAGCTTGATGGTGACCAGGCCGGTGTTGAGATCCACGTCCACCGTGTCGACGCCCTGAATGCCTTTCATCGAGACATGAATCGCATGAGCGCACGGCGCGCAATCCATTCCGAAGACGGTAAGGTTGACCTGCTTGTACTCCGCGTGTGCGGCGAGAGTAGGGAATGCGAGCAATGCTGCGACAAGAATCTTTTTCATGACATGTCCTTTCAATGCGAGCTCGTGTGCGAGGAATATTTGAGATAGCTGAAGTTGATGGCGAAGCGAACATGCTCCCGGCCATACATCGAGTCCGAAGCGTCCCGGAAGACGGGAGCCTGCACTCCACCCGAGATGGCAACCGTCTTGAAGATCGCGAGCACCGACGGCCCCAGCCACACAGTCGTCGTGCTGCTGTCCGGCACAATCGCTCCGCTCCTCAGAACGTTCCCGGTATGCTCTCCGGTCAGCTCCACAAAGCCGCGATAGTCCCACTGGTCGTAGCCGCGGCGAAGCTTCGCCGGACGATACCCATAGACCCCGCTCCAGGAGATGGTGTCGGGACGACGGTCCTGTGAGGACTCCGCGAACCTCGTATAGCCGGCCCCGGCCCAGAGGTACTGGCTTCTCGACGCAAGACCGGTTGCCAGACTTCCGGCGACTCCCGGAGCGCGATGCAGACCGGCGAGCACGCCGGAGTCCCGTTGCAGTCCGGGAACCACAGCGCCGAGAGAGGCGGTCGATTCGATCCGCTTCCCCACGCTGGTCACCGAGTGAAGAAAACGCCACGAGGCTCCCGCATACCACTCGCTTCCCGGCATGATGCGGCTCTCAGGAAGCGATCCGCCGCTGCCGAAGGTCGCGGGAATAAATGCGTTTACCGTAAGGTGCGGTGTAAGGCCGTACCCGAAGCTGGAGCCAGTGGAGAGCTGTGTGCCGCGCGAGCCGTTCCGGCCAAAGACGCCGCTGTCGAAGCTGAGCTCGCGCTGCGAATTGACTGGGGTTGCATAACTGAAGACAGGGCCGTGATCAGCGGCCAGGGCCATGCCCGGCAGCGCAAAGGCACATGCCAAAAGCAGGATGGATTTCATGGATGCTCCTTGGTTCAAAACAGATGAGGCACAGGCACACGTCGGGTGCGCCCGTCATCGGACCAAAGGAGCCTTCAGATTCTAAGAACGGTGATTCGTGCGGTAATAAGTCCCGGCGGAGAGTGCTCCGCGGGCATCCACAACACGGAAGACGGGATGTTCTGGATCTCGGCAAGGACCGGCTCAAACCAGTCGACTACCGCCAGCTGAAGATCAATCGCCGGAGCCGGGGCCGCAAGCTGAGGATGCTCGTCTGTCCGGGTCTCGGTCCGGCAGCATCCCATCTTTGCCATGCCGTCACACTTTCCGTGCATGGCGCGGCAGCAGGCGCTCTCCTCCCGATTCATCGCGCTGCCCGTCATGCAGGCCAATAAAGGCGATGCAGTCGAGAGCAGGAGAAGGATCGCAAAGAGACTGGCCAACCGGCGCATACCCCTACTATATGCCCTCCACATCCACCTATACAGAAGCGCGGTTCCTATAAGCCTCGCCAGAAATAATGCGTTAGCATGGCTGGGATGGCCATCATCCTTCTGAGTGGAAGCTGGACGCTGATCTTCTTAGACCTTGCGATGTGGTCTCTCATCCTAGGCGCTCCGATAGCTATAGCCGTCTGGATCGCAAAAAAGCTCATGAGACGCTAGCTTCTCATGTGATTCCACCGATCGACAGACAAACGAGTGTCATTCCGAGCGGAGTGGCGAAGCCACGCAGTCGAGGAACCCCCGCATTTTGCCCGTAGCGCCCAAAATGCCAAAAGTTCACCCGCACCTGTCAAGCCCAACTACCCTGTATTCACCTAAGAATCAGCAACATAGACTTGCCGATTCACTAGCCTCAAACTGCTATCCTTAAAGAAATCAAACGAAAAAAGCAGATTTGGGGATAAGAACCACACGCGCCCCCCAGTCGTCATTCCGACCGGAGCGCGCAGCGCGAAGCGGAGGAATCTGCTTCTCTACCGCAGAAGCCAAGGACAGACATCCACAATGGAATGAAGACTTTGCGGAACAAGACCATCGTTTTACGGGACTTTAGCTATATCCCAGCTCAGTAGTCCGAACCTAAATCAAATGTTTTGAAGACTTTGACGCAAATTGACGGGGGTAGGGGTCAGATCCTCAACCCGGCCTTCTTCGCGTGGGAGAAGATGGCCGCATTGATCTCGAGCGCCAGCTTCAGAGCCGCCCGGCCGTCCTCTCCGCTTACCAGCGGCGTCGTCCGGTTCCGCACCGCCTCGAGGAATGAGGCGATCTCCAGCCGCAGCGGCTCGCCTGGCTCCACCTGCACCTTGCTGAGGGAGAGCCCCGCCGATGGATGGCCGCCCGAGGCCTGAAGCATCTCGGCCATCGCCGCCAGCTTTAGCGGGTCCATCCCCGCCGCAGCGGTCACGTCGATCATCAGCAGGTCCTGACGGGCGAAGTCGAGCGAGAGATACTGATGTGGCTGGAAAAATCTAAGCTTCCGCACCAGCTCCGTCGAGACCCGGCTGGCCGTGAAGTTCGCCACGCAGCCAGACTCGAACTCGACCCGCACATTGGCGATGTCGACCTTCGGAGACAGCACCGGCAGCCCAACCGCCCGGACCTCGGCCACCGGCGAACCCACCAGGCTCAGCACGATGTCCAGGTCGTGGATCATCAGGTCCAGCACGACGTCCACGTCGAGCGAGCGCGGCGTAAAGACGCTCAGCCGGTGCGCCTCAAAGAACATCGGCTGGTGAAGGAACCTCCGCGCCGACGTCACCGCCGGGTTGAACCGTTCCAGATGGCCCACCTGAACGATGCGCCCGCCCTCGCGGGCTAGGGCAAGAATGCTGTCTGCATCCTCCAGGCTTGGCGCCAGCGGCTTCTCCACCAGCACATCGACGCCTGCTGCAATCAGCTCCTCCGCCGCAGCGCGGTGATGCACCGTAGGAACGCAGACGGACGCAGCGTTAAGACCACCGATTCCGGCCAGACACTCGGCGACCGAGGCGAAGGCCGGAACCCCGAACTTCGCCGCCGCATCGGCAGCGGCAGCCGCGTTCGGATCGACCACGGCTACAAGGCGCACCGGTTCACCGGCCTGTTCGAGCTCTCGGTAGACGCGAAGGTGATTGCGGCCAAAGGCCCCGGCGCCAATGACGGCGACCCTGAGTGGATTCACTGCAGCCACTTATTTAGCTTTGACGGGAGCTTCCACTGCCTGGCGGCAGCGAGCGTACAACTCCAGCAGGCCCGCCACCTGGTCCTCGGGCTTGGCCGACGGAGATGCGGCGAAACCGGTCGCGCCCGTTCCCTTGCTGGCAAGGTTCGCATGTCCGGCGACGAACTTCAGCAGGTCCAAAGCAATGTCTTCTGTGCGGCGCGCGGCAATCGTTGTGGCTTCCATGAAAGAGGTCCCTCTCGTTTCTCTAAGCGATGTTAATCGGCCACGCATGAAGCACGCAAATGAGGCCGATACACTTGAGCAATGACGACGCTCGAATTCTTCAGCCTGATGGTTTCGACCGCCGCTCTTCTGGGCTGGGTCAGCCGTCGCTGGCTCCGGCTCCCGCTCACCATCGGAACCATGCTCCTGACGGTGCTGGCATCGCTAGGTCTGCTGGGTCTCAGCCACTTCCACCCCGGGCTCAAGACGTGGGCCGGCGTTCTGGTGGGTACGATCAACTTCGAGAACCTGATTCTCCATGGCATGCTCTCGGTCCTGCTCTTCGCGGGAGCCTTCCTGCTCGATCTCGAGGCGCTGTACAAAGAGAAGCTGACCGTCACCCTGCTCGCCGTCGGAGGAACTGTCCTCTCGATCCTCTCCACGGCGGCCCTGACCTACTGGGCCCTGCCCCTGCTGAGTCTTCACCCTTCGTGGCTGCACTGCCTCTTCTTCGGAGCCCTCATCTCGCCCACCGACCCGATCGCCGTGCTCGAGATGCTCAAGCGCGTTGGCGTGCCCAAGAACATCCAGGCGCAGCTTGCCGGCGAGTCGCTCTTCAACGACGGCATCGGCGCAGTCATCTTTCTCGCGCTGCTCGAGGCATCGCGTGGAGCTGCCCCCTCCGTCCTTCAGTTTCTCGGGCTCCTGCTGTTGGAGGCCGGAGGAGGTCTCGCGCTCGGCATCGCGCTGGCCTGGGTGACCTCCCACCTGATGCGCCTGACCAACTCGTATGTGGTCGAGATTCTCCTGACCATCTCACTCGCGACAGGAAGTTACGCGATCGCCGATCACTGGCACCTTTCGGCGCCGCTCACCGCGGTCGCTGCCGGTCTCGCTCTGCGGCGTTTCAACTTCGGCCATCCGCATATCTCCATCGCGCACGAGAGCATCGACACCTTCTGGGAGGTGATCGACGAGGTACAGAACGTCGTCCTCTTTGTCCTGCTCGGCTTCGAAATTCTCGCCATCCCGTTCTCTCGCATCCCGGTCGAAGCGGGCGTTGTGGCGATCCTCACGGTCTCCGTTGTGCGGCTGGCCGTCGTGAGTCTGATCATCACGCTGCTGCGGGCGCTTCAGCCCGGGCACCAAAGCTCGATCCGCATCCTGAGCTGGGGCGGACTGCGCGGAGGCCTCTCGCTCGCCCTCGCCCTCTCGGTCCCGCACGGCGAGGGACGCACCTGGATCCTGGTCGCGACCTACTCGGTAGTTCTGTTCTCCATCGTTGTTCAGGGAGGATCGATGGATGTGATCCTCAAGCGGCTGCTGCGTCACCCTAACGCAGGCATCGCACGGCTCTGACACCGCAGAGAATCTCGTAGGCAATCGTTCCGGCCAGATGCGCATGGTCTTCCGCGGTTATGCCTTCGCCCAGCAGCACGGCTTCGTCTCCCACGGCAACGGCGGGAAGGCCGGTGATGTCGACGATCGTGAGGTTCATGGAGACGCGGCCCACGATGGGAGCGCGAGCCTGGCCGAAGAGCACCCAGCCTCCCGCGCGGCCGTTTGTGGAAGAGAGCTCCCGCCGCAGGCCGTCCGCGTAGCCGACCGGAAGCAGGGCAAGACGCATGTGGCGCTGGGCGGTGAAGGTTCCGTTGTATCCGATCCTCGTTCCGGCCTCGACCTCGCGCACGCCGGTCACGCGCGCCTTCCAGGTCATCACCGGCTCGAGCCCCGGCTGCACGAGCGACTGGGCGTCGCCCGCATAGTCCTGTTCGCGCTCGACCGGAAGGCTGTATCCGTAGAGAGCAAGGCCGGTGCGCACCATCGCCCGTGCATTCAAACTGCGGGCGAGCTGTTCCAGCCAGTGCAGCGGCTCCCCGGCGGGGTTGTCGACCGTAGACGAGTTTCCGGCGTGAATCCACGCGGGCTGGAGGCCAGCGGAGTGTATTTGATGGATCGTTTGCTCGAAGAGCCTTCTCTGTGCGGAGGTCTGGTGCGAGCCAGCGATCTCCGCTGAGGCGAAGTGAGTCATCATGCCTTCGAGACGGATGACGCTTTGGCTACTTAACCAACGCAGTACCGTGTCCAGAGCATCGCCAACCGGTACTCCCTGACGCGCCATGCCGGTATCGATCTCGAGATGGATCGGAAATGGGGAGGAGGGGCGTTGACCGGCGGCGCGGGCGAGCGACTCCATCTGCCGGATGTTCGAGACGACCGGCGTCAGATGGTGCTCGACCATCTCGTCGGCCTCCTCGTCGAGCATCTCGCTCATCACCAGTACACGCGGCTGCTCGATTCCCGAATTCTGCAGCGCTGCGCGAACGGCCATGCCCTCGTCAGGATCGGTCACACCAAGCCATCCCGCGCCCGCGGCCGAAAGTACAGGAGCACAAAGGTCGACGCCGTGTCCGTAGGCATCTGCCTTTACGACGGCGAACACCGTAGTCTCTGCGCCCGCCGTCGCGGCCAGAAGGCGATAGTTTGCAGCAAGGCGCTGCCCTGAGATCTCCACCCAAGTCTTCACAGCTCTATCCTACGGTCTATCGAGTTTGTGGAAGTTGATGCAGTGACCGTTCGTGCTAACGGAGCACGGCTGAGGCCAGCATCTCGCGCCGCTCTTCGGTCGTGGCGATCTTGCGCAGGTGGTCTTCGAGACGCTGGCCCTTCTTCGGAGAGAAGATCCGCTCGAGGATAGCGACCTCGTCCATGCGGTCGAGACGGAAGTCGCGGAAGTCCT
>Ga0193742_1001040_pt1 | contig 17378 bp, 22 predicted proteins | sample L2c1metaG_FD_165511 | JGI IMG/M metagenome (GOLD analysis project Ga0193742, IMG submission 165511) | Soil microbial communities from a riparian zone of the East river system, Colorado, United States - L2c1 | ecosystem: Environmental > Terrestrial > Soil > Riparian zone | place: USA: East River... | reverse complement strand
TCGGTTGAGCTACGATCACCGCCAGGGTAGACCTGCACCCAGAAGTTTCGTACCGACGTGCCATCCGGCTCCCAGATGACGTTGTCGGCGTTCTTCCTGCCGGTGTTCTTCTCGAAGATCACCGAGAATGACTTGTCATCACCACGGCGGTCGAACACGTCAAATTCGCAGAAGTACCCCGGGGGAGGAGGTCCGTTGACGCCTTCATGCTCATCATCAACCGGACGAAACCAGAAGTCGGGCGCTCCGACGATCTGCGACAGGTTCGTGATCGACTCCCAGACGTTCGTGCCGCGCTCGCAGCGTCGCCAGATCGAGTTCGGATCCTCAAGAGGCTCTTGGTGGAGCGACTCATCGACGCCGTACAAGATGCCATTCGGGAACATGCCTCCCTCCGCATCCGGCTCCTTCGGCACGCTTGATTCAACCAAGGATCGCATGCCGATTCCATCGATGGGATATCCATAGTCAACCGGGTAGTCGCCGAAGGCGTGGTAGTGATGCTTGAGGATCAGAGTCGGATCGTGCGCGTTGATCTGGACAGTTCCGGCATCAAAGTTGAATACTGGTCGCGTTAGGCGTCCACGGAACACGAGGAACGGACCACACGTGACCGAGAGGACGCGCTCCAACGGCTTGACCTCTGTGACGGCCTGATCGCTCATCGAGATCGTCACCTTGGAAGTCAACGAGTCATTGAGCGGCTCAAGGACCTCCAGACCGGCGAACCGATGCAAGTACTTGAGGTCCTTGCCGGCGATGTCTTGGATCTTGGCCTTTAGCTGCATCTACCAACTAGCATGGCTGAAGATGATCTGAAAGCCAGCATTGCTAACCCTGACATCCTGGTTGCCAGGCAGAATGCCATGGTAGCCATCGTCCCACCAGGTCGATGAGAACTTCAGTAACGCAGCAAAGTCGCTCCCGGGGATCTGAGGGCAGTGGGCACGCGGCGACCGGCCGAACTCGACTTGCAGAGTTTTGCCGGCGAGCGCCGCCCAAGCGATAGACGGTCCGAATTCAAGGAACGCAGGTTGCGGCCCCCCAAGCCGCTCGATACGCGGCGGGCTAGTAGGGGCATCAAGAATGAAGATGGGTTCTGACGGCGCATTGCCAGCATTCCCAACCGTCAGAGGCGTATTTGCAGGCGCATTGGCGACGACGCCAGAGGCATAGTAACGCGGATCGCTCTGACGAATTGAGACCGAGAACTCGCGCGCATGGGGGTAGACTGCCGAGAGCGAGCGTGTCTGCTCATCGTCTACGTCGCAGGCGAGCGCCGAACCGATGTATGTCCAGACAACGCCGCCGCGCTCGGCTGGCGGCGTAACCGTCATCCAATACTCATTGCGCCTGTCTGCGAATGCGGCCTTGAGCGCATTGGTCGCGACGCGGAGCGACGGCAGACTGAGCGCCTCCACCACACCGGTGTAAACAACAGTCTTGCCCTTAGGGTTGGCCGGGAACGGCAACTCGCCCGTTCCGCCCCTGACAACGTCGCGCGGGTCATCGCTCTCGGGGCGCGAGTGCAGCCCGTTGATGCGGCGGACGTTGTATCGAGGGAACACACCCATGCGGTTCATAATGATGCCGTTCCAGGCGTGCTCGGCCTCAAGGCCAAGGACTCCTTCGGCAATTGTTGCGGCTGGAAGCATTAGGACGGCGCCCCTACCTCGTTGAAGCCTCGACGGATCATTTCGCGAGCGAACATCTCAGCCTGGACGCGCGGGTCGCCGAGTTGGTCATGACCGGGCGCCGCCGGTAGGTTGACGTCCTGATGCATAATCGTCATACCGCCGGCAGCTGCAGCGAGTCCGCCAGCTGCGACGACCGGCGCCGCGAGCGACGCGTTGGCCGCCCCGGCGACGCGTGATGCCGTGGACTCCATGCCCATCTGGAGACCGATCCCGACGTTCCTGCCGATGTCCTTCATGAGCTTTGACGGCGACCCCAGCTCCAGGATCTTTTCGGCAATCGTCCCCGGGATATTGAACAGGTCTTTGGCGACACCGAACAAGTCATCCTTCTTGCTCCACAGACCGTCGATGAATCCCATGACGGCATCGGCACCGGCGTTGAACATCTGCTCCGGAAGACCCGAGAGGAAGGCGGTGACATCGGCCCATGCGTTCTCGATCTTCACGGACATCATTCCGAGCCAACCGGCAACCGCCTCCACGTCAGTCTTGAGTTGCTCCCAGAACTTCTTCAGGAGCCAGCGCAGCGGGAAGATGGCGTCCCACAACAGGACGAAGAAGTCGATCACTTCTTTGGTCGTCTCCACCATGGCGATGAACCACTTGACGACCTGGAACACCGCCCAAGCAAAGTCTTTGGCGAGCGGGATTGCGTTCGCGAGGAAGTCCTTGATCTGTTGACGCCCCTCCTCCGAGCCCGCCCATGCCGCAAGGTTCGTGGCGATGTCCAGGATTGACTTGGCGAGGTCCAGCCCGGCAGGGGCGGCGGCGATGATGAGATTCAAGAACCCCTCGCCCAGCTTCGCTCCCAAGTCAAGCCACGTCTGCAGATGCGGCATCATATCGGATAGCGCATCGCTGATGTCCTGCACCGAAGTGTTTTCGGCAAGATCGCTCAGCCAACCGGCGATAGCTTGGAACCCGGCGACCAGGAACGGCATTGCCGCCACGGCGATCTTTCCCAAGAGTTCGAACATCGAGCCGAAGATCGACGTCACGAGCGGCGCCAATACCGTCGCCCCATCTATGAGGGCTTGGAACAACTCGGTCGCCTCCGGGCTGGCCAAGCCGCCGAGGAGTCCCGAGATTGCTCCGCCCATCGCAGTGCCAAGCCCGGTCAGGTTGCCCTTCAGGCGCTTCATCGCGCCGCCCATACCCTTGAGCCCGTCGATGATGCCGTCCATCAGAGCGCGGACGGCCGGACCGAATGCATCCTCGAAGGCTGCGATCAATTCGCGTACAACGTCAAGAAGTTTCTGCTCTTGACCGGAGAGCGCCGCGACCTGGGACTGTGACTTGAGCAGCTCCGCGTTCTGGAGTTCCCAAGCACGGTTCTGCTCTAGCCTGATGAGCCCACGCCGCGCGTCTGCGACGCGGTTGATCGCGGCCACGTACTGGTCCGAGGCTATGATGCCGCGCTTCTGGAAGTCGAGCGCCGTCTCCTGCGCGCGAGACAAGTTGGTCTCAGCGTCGCTGACTCCGTCTGTCGCTTCCTTCTGACTCAAGCGCGCGTCGCGCACGGCGAGCACGAGGCGCTGGAGTTCAAGTTCATTGTCGCCGCCGAGGCTCTGGCCGGTCATGCCCTTGAGTTGCCCGACGATTGCGTCCGTGTTGCCCTTGAAGTCCACGTCGGTAAACTTCTTGAACATATCATCGAGCGAGGATCCGACCAGGCCCGTCTCGCTGCGGAAGTTCTTGAGGTTGAGTTCGGCCTGCTTGATCCCTAGTGCCGCTTGCTCCTGTGATAGGCGCGCCCGTTCCAGACTGCGATAAGAGTCGCTGACGGCCTCGATGGCATCGGCCATCTCGCGGTAGGCCTGGACGGTCGCCTCTCGACGCGCTTGAATTGCCTGAGCGAGATTGCGTTCTGCATCCTGGTGTTGCTGGGCGTAGGCGCGCGCTTGTTGATCCGCTTGCGCCTTCTTCTGCGCTGCCGCTGCGGCTTCATTCTGCTCCTGTTGCAGGACCTTGAGGACTTTGCCGAACATCAAGAGCGCCGGGATCGCGACCGCCAACATCGGCCCGAGCGCAGCCAGGAAGGCGACGGCGAGCGCGCCGAGCGCCGCAGCTGCTACGGCCGCCGACGCGGCCAGGGCTGCAAGTGCGGCCACGAGCGAAACGGCGATTGCGCCGGCAAGCGTGACAACGACGACCACGAGCGGCCCGAGCGAGAAGCCGAATGCTCCGACGTTGACCGTGATCTTACTGAGGGCATTACCCATGCCGCCGAATGCGTCGGTGACTCCAGCACCTTGCGATCCGAGTGAACTGAATGCGCTAGCTAGACCGCCGAACGCCGACATTGCGCGCTCGATCCCGCCTCGACTCTTGTCGACGTCGATGTTGATATCGTGAGTTGACTCGAATAGCTTGAGTTGCGCCCCTAGCTCCTCAAGCGCTGGAGCCGACTCGACATCCAAGTCCATGGTCAGCTGTTCCGGGAAGGCGCGCGTGAAGTCGCCCTGGTCGCCCTTGAAGAACTTACCTGACCACGTCGTGTCGACTATGTCGCCAAGCTTCCTCGCGAACAGGTCAAGCTGGTCCATATCCGCATCGACGCCGACCTTGGCATCCTTGCCGTCTAGTCGCCCGATGGCCGCCTCAAACAGGGCCAACTCGCCAAGCGCCTCGCCCGTGTCAACGTTGACCTCGGCGTTCGCCTCCGAATGATCAAGCGCTTCCAGGCCAGCGGCAAGCTCGCCCAGATCTGCTGCGGCATCCCCCTTCTCAGAGGAGATTTGAAGCAGCAGATTGGCGATTGAGTCAGCCATGAACCTTCTTTGGGATTCGGAGCATTGCAGGCAACTCTTCCATGTTGATCTCCGAGGCCATCCTGCGCCCCGGCTCCATCTTCTTGATCTCCTCCGGCTTGTTGACGGCCCGATACATGACCACGGCTAGCTCGTACATCTCTGTCTCGTGGAAGTGTTGGTACACGTCAGCAAGGTCCAGGAGGCGGGGGAGGGTTATGCCCTGTTCTTCGTCTACGTTTGCGCTGGTGTCCCAGAACTCACGGAGGTTGACGCCCCATTCGCGCCAGGCGACCCGGGCGAGTTGGCCGTCGACTGAGCCTCGACTAGCGTGGCCCCGGAGCGCACGAGGCCGATGATCTTTCCCAGGCGGTCGGCTCCGTTGACCATCAGCGACTTCTCGAAGCAGTCCACGATCTCAGCCCCCGTGGGCGAGCGGTCCTGCGTCTCGTCGTACGCGTCACGGTCGCCCGCCTTGTAGCGCTCCCACGCCTCGTCCGAGCCGAAGCCCTCCCACTCCCACTCCGGGATGGGCTCGACCGCGTAGACGTGAGGGTTGTCGAGATCCCTCACGCCCAGCGGGATCGCCGGGATCAGGACGGACAGGAGTCGGTATGACTCGTGTCCGTAGTCCTTGCTGGCAAGACGCCGGAAGTCGTCCGTCGTCAGGTAGTGCCGCAAGCGTGCGTGCTTCTGCGGCACGATGGGAATCGTCCGACCCCCGATTGTCACTGTCTCCATGATGACCTCTCTCCCTTGTCTAACCTGCCGGCGCGATCACGCCGGGCTGCTCGAAAACCCAGTATCCGTGCTCTTCTCCGGCCGTCTGGGTGTCGTCGCGCAGGACCGTGAACGTGATCGGGGCGTTCACCGGGTTGCCGGCGTCGAACTCGAACTCCGAGTCCTCGGCCGCCAGGACGCAGAGCGGCAGGACGAGTGCGACCGCTGCCGGCCGCGTCCTGGCCGACGGCGCGGGCTCGGTGACCAGCGGCGTTCCTGACGGACGGTACGAGATCAGGGCGATCCGCAACGTCTTGAACTCCTCGTAGATGCCGAACGGCACCTTCTTCAGAGCCGACTTGCCGGCCGATGCCGCGATGGTCTCGACCGCCTGCGCGTTCTCGACGATCACCATGTTGTCCGGGTCGATCTGCGCGATCTGCGCCGTGAACGACCGGGCGATGTTGCTGATCTGCTCGAACAGCACGCCACGCGACTGCTGGTACTCCAGGCCCTCCGTCTCCTTGGCGTGCGTGTAGGTCGGCGCATCGGCCGCGAGGCCGAAGTCCTTCCAACCCGTCAGGACCGGGTACTCACCCTCCGCGTCCGCGATGGGCGTGATGATCTCCCACAGATCGACCGGCGATGTCGCCACGTCTGCGGGGTCGGCGAACACCGTGCGGGCGGGGCCGGCAAGGGCTCCGCTCGCATCGAACGGCATCCGTCCGCCTGTTGCTGGCATATGTGCTGCTCCTTCCTAACTTCAGTCGGGCGAGACGCCTAGCTGGCGTCCCGCAACTTGATGCCGTCCACGGCGCTGAGGCGCTCGTGCTGATCGACCGTCAACTCGACGGCCTCCCCGTCGCGCTCCAGGACCGCGTCATCCACGCGCGCTCGCGTGCTCGTGGACTCCTCGTCCAGGACATACTTCTTGCGGGTCGTCCGACCGCCCTGACCCTCCTGGCCCTCGCCCATCGTCATGCCTCCTTCTGGTGTCCGACGGTTGCCGTGAAAGTTGCAACCCTTGCGATTGTTCCGTCAGCGTACTCAAACTCCGGCGGATCAAAGCTGACCTCATAGTCCTCTGACGCGAAGCTCACGCGCTGGTCCAGGGTCGGGTCTTTCCCCAGGGCATCACCGAGCCGGTCGGTCATGTCGTAGAGGACTTGGCTGGCGGTCCACGAGTCCACGGGATCAACCATGATGAGGAGATCGACCGTCCAGACGTTGACCGAAGTCTGTTGGAACTGGTACTGCTGGAAGTTGGCTTCATCCGTCCCCAGCTTCCGCTTGCGCTTGCGCTGAACCTCGGCCAAGACAAGCGGTAGCGCCTTCCTGATCTCCCGGGGCGCGTGCTCGTAGGTGTTGAGTTCGGGGACCACGGCTGCGGCCCAAGCCTCCATCGCCTTGGCAACTTCTTCAGTCGTCATGAAGACCACCTGGCCGCAATCTTGTTGCCAGTCTGCTCCATCTCATCCCGCGCCGCCGCATTGATCTCCGGCATCGAGTCCTGCACCCAGTCGGAGGTCGGCTTGAACCCGCGTACGCTCGGCAGGATCCAGAGTTGACCGAGGCTGTAGAACCTGAGCGCGGCGGGGCGCCGGGTCCCAAAGCGTCCGGAAGCCAGGCGCGTCCGGTTGCGCGCGCGGCGCGAGCGACCTCCGCTGCGGACCGGCTTTATGATCTTCTTCCGATGTCCGAAACGGGACACGGCAACATAGTCAAATCCCGAATCAGGATCGACCGCCTTCGCCGTGAGGATCACTTGATCACCGACCGTGACAGCCCTGATCCCACGGGCGAGCCGGTGGCTTCTGCGAGGGGCGTGCTCCTGCAGGATGAGTTCGGCGTCGGTTGCGACGTTGCGCGCGCTCTCCTCCTGGGATCGGTTGACCATGCGAGCGGCGGCGCGCGCGTTCCCTGCCTGGCGCTTGGCGCCCTTGACCTTCGCGTTGATCTTTCCCTTCTTGGGCTTAGGCATCGGCTTTCCTCAGTCGCAAGCGAACGCGCGGAGGCGCCACGTCCGGCTCAGCCGCGATGATCCGGTAGCGGGCGCCGGTGGCGGGAATGAAGATGTCAAGGTTGCGCTTCAGATCCGCGGTGAACTCTGGCGGCGCCTCGCCCTCATAGTTCTCATACTCGCCCTGATCGGCGTGCTCCTCGGTCGCGTCCCAGATCGCAACGGACATCTGCTTGACCGAAACGCCGTCCATGTCGCGCAGGTCGGCGTCGATGGGATACAGTTCCGAGAGTCGCATGACGGCGAAGTCCATTCCTACCAGGCGCCTGCCCGACATGATCTGCTCGCCGCGATCCACGATCTCATACACAACCTCGTTCGTGGCCGCTACACGATCTCCTAGCCCGAGCCCGGTTCTCGGCCCCGTTAGCCCGGAGGCGTGGCGGAGCATGGCAGGGGGCGCGTCCCTCGGCGCCGTCCCGGGATCGCCCGGACCGTCCGGTGGGGTGATGTTGCCGTAGAAGGCGAACTCCATCGGAGCGTCATCGATCTGGATGAGATTGTTCGCCAGCGCGACACGCCTGACGATGAAAAGCGAAGTTGCGTTCGCGCCGCCAATCCCCATCAGGCAGCCCTCCTCGCGCGGCGGCGCTCGGCAATGGCCTCGGGCGCCAGCTTGATGAAGTGCTCGCAGTACGGGTGATACGGCGGACGATCCTCCGGCTTCATCATCGGGAATTGCTTGGACCGTCCGGTCAAACTGTACTTCTTGCCGTGATGCGGATCGCAGTGCGGGTCCGGCTTGTACGGACCGGTATGGCCGATCTCCACGATGTCGAATCCGCGCTCCAAGATCAGGTTCTCGGCGCCGATGTTGACGGACTCCATCGTCGTCGTCTTGAGCGCCATCTTCGCGTAGGTCTCAAGACGCCAGCGCCGACCGCGCGAGTCGATGAAGGACGTGACGCCCTGATCCTGGAGGCGCTTGCGGAAGCGATCCACGTCACGCTGATCGACCGCGCCGGATTCCGTCAGCGTCAGAGCTGCGGCTCGCAGCCCCTCGCGCCGGAACACGTCATCGATGCGGCGACCGACGATGGTCATGCCGTCCTGCAGGCGACCGCCCAGGTTGTCGATCAGCAACTGCAGAGCCTCGCGATCCGGCTCGCTCAGGTTCTTGTTCGGGGCTCCGGACACCTCACGCCCCGCAAGGTAGCCCGACTTGATCAGCGCTGCGGCCTTCTTGTTGGTCAGGGTCCGCAGCTGGTCGAGCATTTGGGCCGCCTCGCGGGACGCGCGGCGTCGGCTCCTCAACTGGCCGAGGTTGCCCGAGGCGATCACTTGTCCAACGAGAGCCACGAGCCATGCCTCGGCCTTGGAGAAGTCTTTTACCAAAGCTTCGAGTTGACGATTGGTTCTACTGTTCATACCGCCCGCCCCGTCAGGCTGACGAACCCGCCAGCCAGGAGTTCCTGCTTGGCCTTGGGAGCGATCTTGGGCGCGCCGGACTCCTCGTGATCCGAGCCCTTGATCGTAGTTGACCCCTCGATGAAGAATGTCGGTCCCATGTGCAGACGGTACTCGGCCTGGAAGCATGTCGCGAGTTGCAGCTTCAGCAGCCTGTCAGCGGGCAGCTGAGTCGGATCCATCTTGAGCCCGTTGGCCAGAAGGCTAGCCGGTGGGACATAGTTGTCGATATCCAACTCTGCGCTCGTGAGTTCGGCTTCCAACGATGCGTCGTCGTAGCCGGTCACTAGGCGCGAGGCTTCTCGCAGGTTGTCTATCGTCGCGTATGTCGCCACCGGGTCACCTATCCTCGTCCGTTTGGACTTGCGCTAGTCGCGCTCGTCCGTCGGCACGTCGCCGGGGGTGCCGCCGCCGTCGTCCGCGCGCAGGCGGTGGCGCTTGTCCGCGACCGTGCCCGACTTGGACAGGTCGCGCGCCTCCAACTCGATGTCGAGGTCCTTCCCCGTCATCGCGTCGTAGTCGTCCGTGTCCGGGTTGTAGCCCTCATTGGCGGTGCCGCCGACGAAGCCACGCTCCCGCTGCTCGGCCGACAGACGCGCGGCGCGCTCCGACGGCATCTCCTTGCCGTGCAGCGCGTCCTCGGCCGTGCCGCTGAGGTCGGTCGCGTCCTCGCCCATCCCGTCCACCAGCGGACGGGCCGTGTCGGGGTCCTGACCCGAGTCGCCCATGGCCTGGTTGGCGACGGACGCCGTGGCGCCGGTCGCGGTCGTCAGGTTCCAGTCGGACGGGTCGATGCCGCTGGCCCGCTCGGCGGGGGTGGGCTCGCGCCCCTGGACCTCCGATGCCGGCCTCGTGTTGAGCCGTCCGGCCGTCAGCGTCGTCGCGTACGGCTGGTTGGCGTCGCCCAGGTCCTCCGGACGCTGCTCGCCCTCCTGCAGGCGCTGGCTCTGCTCGATGGCGTTGGGCATGCTCGTCTGCTCCCAGACGGGCCGCCCATCGTTGGGGTCACGCTGCGCGACGAGTTCGTTGAACTCGTCCGAGTCCTGCTCCGTCTTGCGGAACTCGGTCGTGACGCGGTTGCGGAACACTGCGATGCCCATGTTGTTCGCCTCCTCCCTATGCGGACTGCGCCGCGGTCATGACGCCGAGAGCCAGCGGCTCCATGACGTCACCGCCGTACAGGTGCAGGCCCTTGACGGCGTCCCCGAACCTGCGCTCCGGCCGGTACGCCTCGGTCTTGTTGATCTGGTCCGCGAACGTCATGCCCATCGCGTGGCCGTAGATGATCTTGTACTTGATGGGCGGTCCGGCGACGGTCGGCACGTTGTTGGAGACGAGCACGTTGAAGCCCGCCGCCCGGCCGATCACGCCGTTGAGCCTGACATCGTCGGTCGGCACGAAGCGCTGGTCCTTGCGGAGCAGCCCCTCGAACCAGGGCGGGACGATCACGAACCGGTTGTCGCGCGGCACGTTGCTCTGGTTGAGCTTGACCGAGGCGTCCACCAGGACGTTGTAGACGTTCAGCTCGTCATCGAACGTGCCGAGCGTCGGGACGATGGGCGTCGCGTCCAGGCCGAGCGAGTTGGCGACGGCCGCGCCGGCAGCCATCGTCGCGCCGACGTACTGGTCGGAGATGTCGGACAGCTTGTAGGCCGCGCGGCTCATCGCCGGATCCATGACGTCGGGGCGCGTCTGCGCCTTGTCGACGTCATCGACCTGGAAGTTGAACCCCTTGGCCTGGTCGATGATGAGGCTCCGACGGGAGTCCGTCAGCGTCTCCGGCACCGGCATGTCCGTGTTCTTCGTGTAGTTGAAGATCGTCGGGTCACCGATCTGGTTCACGTGAACCGTGTCGCCCGCCTCGTTGATCTCCCCCTCGTAGTCCCGGTTGATCACTCCGGGCTGGCCGTAGATCAGAGCCTTGTCCAAGTTCACCTGGACGCGCGCCGACCAGACCTGAGGGATGAAGTTGTTGACCGACATATTGTCGTATCATCCTTCCCTGTTGTCTGTTTTCATGATGCGGCGACCTCTTGGGAACGGAGCACGGCCTGGACCTCATCCCAACGCTCGTTGATCTGAGCGTTGTTCATTCCCTTGATGTCCTCGACGGTGAGCGTGCCGCCCTTGCCGTCGTTGTCGTCTCCTCCGTCACCGGGGATCGGTGCGCCCGATCCCTTGCGCTTCGACTTGAGCTTGGGGCGGTCCCTGAGGACCTGGCGGAGGGCAGTCTCCATGGACTGCTCGTCCTCCATGTCATCCTCGTCCAGGAAGCGGTGCGCATCCTCGGGGTACTCGAAGTTCAAGCGCTTGGCGACCTTGAGGATCGTCCCCTTGCGCTCGTTCTTGGTGCCCTCCATCTTGAGGGCTTCGACTTCGCCCTCAAGTTCCGTGATGCGCTCCTGGCGCTCGTCGGCCAGGTCCTGCCACTTCTGCTGATCGGCCAGTTCCTTCTCGCGCTGCTCGCGGGTTGTCCGCTCGCGCTGCTTCTCGCGCTTCTTGGCCTCGCGCGCCTCGCGGCGCAGCCTCTGGACTTCGGATCGCGGCATGCGGACGAACTCGTCCGCGTCGTCGTCATCGTCGCCCGACTTGCCGTCCTTCTTCTTGCCCTTCTTGCTCTTGTCGTCGTCGTCGTCGGCATCGTCGTCGTCGTCGTCGTCATCTTCGTCGTCGTCGTCGTCGTCGTCGCCTGTCTTGGCGCCGGACTTGGACTTGCCGCTTCCGTCCTTGCCCGCGTCGTCGTCATCGCCCTCAGGCGAGCCGCCCGCGATCTGCGGGATGACCCCCTGTGCACGCAGCTGCCGAAGCATCTCGGGGCTCAGCCCCTGAGCGTCGGCGGCTGTCATGATGCGGTGAAAACGCTTCCTCATGATGTTTCCCTCCACTGCGTCGGTTATGTTGCCACCCACCGTTAGGGGTGGACGCCTGCTAGGCGAGAGGGACATCTGCACCGCCCTCGTCGGTGACGGGCTGGTCGTCGTTGCGGATGGGCTTGCCATCCTCGTCCAGCCCGAATCCTGCTCTGTTGGCGAAGATCCGCTTGACCTCCAGAACCTTGCGCTCTGGCGACCAGTCCGGATGCATCTCGTCAACAGCTGTCTCGATGGACTCTAGCTCTGCGGTAATCAGCGTCTGATGACGCGTCGCCATGTCGCCGGGGTCCTCTGGCATGACGGTGGATCGGATGATCGTGGGAACCCCAACGGGATCCTTCCACGCTCGCCCAAATCCGCCCTTGCCCTCCTCCAAGTTGTCGACCTGTTGCATCAGGGCAACGACCTTGGGTAGAAGTTCGTCCCACTCGCGCGCCTTGCCGTGCGCTGCGAGCGTCGTCGGTATCAGCGCGGCCTTGCGCGAGGAACCGGATTGGGCCCAGCCGTCGCTGGAGTCCATGCTCGTGAACTGACTCACCAAGCCGACGCGCGTCAGAGCGATGCGCTCGATGTCCGCTTTGCGCTTGATGGATGAATCGGCATCGTAGTTGTACTCCAGAATCTTGAACGGACCCGTCTCCTGCTCCATCTCATCGATGCCCTCATCGACCCAGAAGATTTCCTCTGCGATGTCAGCGTCGCCCGCCTGATTCTGGTACTTGCGCGGCATGACAGCGCGCTTCTTGCCGGCCAGCTTGTAGTTTTCGCCATCGACGCTGTGTGCTTCGTTCAGATCGAACAGCAAATCCTCGATACCGTCGTAGTCGGACTTGCCGATCTTGCGAGAACGTGGCACGTTGTTGACGAGACGACCGGCGAGCATGGGAAGTCCGTGGTCCCACTCCTCCTCTAGCCCCCTCGTGTACGGATGCGACGTGAGTTCCTGCTCCTCGCCCAACTTCTGCAGCAGCATGACGTCGCGTTCAGGGCTCTCCTCGCGCCCGTTCTTGATCATTTGGCCCGTGAGCGCGCTCGCCTTGTAGATCGAGTTGACCGCGCGCTCCTTTTCATGATACTGAACGTATCGCCAGACGAAATCGGCATCGCGCTCGACCTCGTACACGAAAGCAACCGCCGTCGCGATGCGTCCGCGCCAGTACGGGTACACCGTCGTGCGCGAATGCCACTCGACCAGAGGATAGTCACCCTGTTCAGGGTCGGTGTAGAGCCGCCACCAGACTTCGCCCTCTGACGAGAAGATGCGGACACCCTGATGAACCTCTGTAGACAGGTCGTTCGCCTCGATCATGTTGGCCATGAGCTGCGAATCGTCCAGATCCTTGGTCTTGACGGCCGGATCCTCGCCGTACAAGAAGTCAGCGAAGGCGTTGCTGATCTTGTTTGACAGCGGATCGTGCTTGTACGGCCTGTCAGCCCTCCAACCGCCGGGGTGGATGCCCCTGAGAAAGTCACGATCATTCTCGCGGAAGGCAATCCACTTGGCAAGCTTGGACGTGAGCGGGTTCTGCGCCCAAGCGAAATGCTGGCTCGGGTTCTCCAATTGCGGCTTTAGCAACTCAATACTCATGATCGCACCGCCTCGCGCTCCTCGGCTGCACTGTCGTACGCCTTCGTCAGTGGCGTAACCAACGCCAAACCGGCATCGGGGCCGTGATCGTCAATCTTCACCAGGTCCTCGGTGTCCTCACCCTTGAACTGAAGCTCGTAGAGCTGCCTGATATAGGTCTCAAGCGTGGGCGAGATGGCCATGTAGCCCAGCTTGTCGGGTGTCGCCGCCAGGCGAAGCATGCGGCGCTGGTGGAGGATCGCAGCGCGCTTGTACTTCGCGAAGCTGATCGGGCTGGGTCGGCCGTACTGCTCGCCGCGCTCGCGCCGGAATGTGCGCCAGGCGAGCCGCGCCGACTCGGGCTTGCTGGCATCGTAGCGCATGCGGTCCATGAGCCAACCGATCCCGTCGCACTTCTCCATCACCTTGTACGCCTCAACGTCCGGCTCGCCATGCTCGAATGTGTGCTCGGCGCAGAGGTACATTCCCTTGCGCTCCAGCGGCCAGCCGACCAGGAAGTGCGCAGCCTCTCCGAAGTCGGCGCCGGTCTTGAGGTAGCCGCCAACAGGCTCGGGCATCTCGCCGCGCTTGCGTAGCTCGTCCAGACGGGCGCCGCGCTCGATGGCCGCGTCGATGTGCTTGTGATCGAAGGCCCAGGGGCCGGGCGGACGTGCCGTCCAGTCGCCAAACTCCAGCTGCGCGCGGGTGTGGTCGTCAAGCATCGAGAGCGAGCGCTTGTATGATACGGCGTCAAGGTGCGGGTTGTCGGACAAACCGGCGGGGATGAACATGCGGTCGGGGTGGTCGGACTCAACCAGCCGACGCCGGACCCATTGGTGGCCGCGACCGCCAGGGTTGCTCGCGCCGCGCATGCGGAGCGGGACCTTGGCGAGTGGATGGTCATCCTCGATCCCGGACGGCCGCCGTAGACGCGACATGAGGTACGTATACTGGAACTCGGTGAACTGGGTCAACTCATCGACCCCGACGTACTGGTACTCGGCCGACTGGTAGTTGAAGACGTCATCGTCCGACTTGAGGAAGCCGAACTCCAGCTTGGCGCCTGACGGAAACGTGAACTCATGATTGTTCTCGTTCCAGACGGCATCCGAATCGTTCAACCATGACTTCGTACGCGACATGATCGCGCCGGGGCGTCGCAGATCCTGGAATGAGCGCCGCAGGATCAGGGCCGCGTAGTCGGGCACATCGACGTATTGCAGACCGCCCATTATCAGCCAGTCCGACTTGCCGCCGCCAGCCTGGCCGCCGAACAGGAGTTCCAGAATCCAGTCCGGAAGCATCGCCGCGTGCTGCTTGGCGGTCGGACCATGCGGGCAGTAGCCCATCGGCATGCGGATGTCCAATGGACCGCGATCCCCCGGACTCCACCACCACTTCTTCATGGCTAGTCGTCGCCACCAGACTCGCGCTCGTTGTGCTTGGCGATGGCGTCCCGCAAGATGCCCGACTTGATGTGGTGCTTACGGGACTCGCAGGAACTGACGATGTCCTCGCGCTCCACCCCGTCGTCGCCGTCCCATGCGAGCACGCCGATCACCATGACGGTGTCGAGCCGCACGTTCGACTGACCGCGCTCCTCTGCGACAGCGTAGCACTGTCGCATGAGGTCCTCGGCCAGGGTCTGGAAGCGCGCCACATCGGCACGTACCAGATCCTCGTTGACGGGTTGGGAATCCATGATTAGCGGCTGCGCGGAGCCGAGCCTCTCCGCCGCTTGCCGCTCGCAGACGGCTTGAGCCCGGTTGCCCGGCTTCCGCCACTCGGATTGGCGAGCTTGGTCATGTCAGTCGTGGGCCGGGTAGCGGCGGCCGTGCCAGAGCCAAAAGATGCAGGGCTGGTTGTCGTGCCAGCGTCCATGGCGGTCGAGGCGGCCCTTGATGATCCGCAGGCCTGCGCGCTCGGTCCCGATGGTCATGCTTGCGGATTGTCGCGGACGGGGCGCCCGGTGGCCGGTCGTGACCCCATCGCGGCCTCGGGCGTCGGCGTCGCGTTGGCCGCCTCAAAATTGAGGCGCTGCTTGACCTGCTCGGGCGTGAGCGCGAGGACCTGGCCGCCGCCGTTGACGTACAGGTGGCGCTCCTCAGCCCCGGCGCCGGTGTCGGTGGCCGGCCTGTCGTTCGCGTCCTGGCTGAGCCAGACGCGGCCACCGGTGCTTCCGATGATCTTCCTGAGTCCCATCAGTTCACGGACCTTCCACTTGTGTTGTAGGGCCGGATCGGTCCGGTGTTGATACGTAGGTCCCGGACGGCGGGCAAGAAGATGATACCTCTGAGGTCGGGATCGGGGTGGACCGGGCACGGCTCGCGCGTACCAATGCCTTCGCGCAGGGTCCGAGGGGTGATCTGCGGGCAGTTGCAAACCGCCATCAGTTCAACTCTCCGTTCCCGGCTGGCGGTTTGGTATGGCCGTTCGTGCTGGTGTTCGCGGGGTCGGCGTGGGCGGGCGCGGCGCTGGCGAGGATGTCCCTGATCTCGGCCTGGCGCTCGGCGTCGAATGGGACCAGCTGCGGGTCGGCGCTGGCGGACGGGCCGGCAATGATGTTCGTCTGCTTCGGCTTGCCGTACACGCGGTCCATGAGGCGTTCGACCGCCTTCTGCTGCGCCTCGATGTCCTTGTGCTGACTGATCACCACGTCGCCGTCCTTGCTGACGCCGTACAGCACGGCGCCATTGGAGGTCGGGTCTTGGATGGCGACTGGGTGGACCAACTCGGGGTCGATCTCATCGGGAACCATCTCGACGTGGATACCGATGGCCTCCAGGTACGGCTTGAGGAACAGGATCGGGTTGCTCTCGATCACCTGTCGCATGAGCTCATGGGGCTTCGGCTGTTGCTGCTGACGGATCAGGCGGGCGCGGCGGGCGCCCTCGGCTGCCTTCGCCTTGTTCTCCTCGGCCTTGGGTCCGTGGACCATGCAATAGCCGTCGTTGTCCGCGAGGGCGAAGCTGCGGCACTTGCGACCCTGGAGCGTCTTGCCCCGGCACTTGATCTGCTCCTCGGAGTTCTTGCGGGACCGCTCGGCATTGCGCTCGCGGTTCTCGCGGCTGTGACGCGCCTTCTTCTGCGCGCGTGTCTCCTTCACCTTGGGATCGCGGGGCTGCTCGGGCTCGGGCTCTGGCAGTGGACCAGCCCGACGCCGGATGCGGCGGGCGGTCGGGTCGTTGGCGCGCTTGCTTGGCATGAGGAGGGGTTGGCTAGATCCGGCCGCGTCGGCCGAGGCTGGCGAGCAGGCCGACGATCACGATGACCCCGACGATGATGATGAGCCAGGACTCGGTGGAGAGCGCGGCAATCATGTCCTAGGCTCCTTGACTCGATTTTTCATGCCCAAGCGAAACACCTGAAATCGGACACGTGGGTGCCGGCGCCACCGGGGTGCAGCCGTTCATCGGGTGCCACCCCCTGACATTCCGGCCCAGCTCGCAGCACGACATCACAGCAGGGAAGGCTACCCTGCATCAGTGGCCCGCGATGGCGAGTAGGCATGCTCAGGGGCATGCTCTTCGGGATGACTGTCTGGGTGAAGTTACCCGGGTGCGCGCGCGTACGCGACAAGCGCGCGCGTAGGCGCGATGACGCTGGCCACGCATGCGCGCCGCTTTCATGCCCTCGTTCATGCCCACTTCCATAGCAACCCATAGCACCCCACTCGCGCCCAACCTCCTCACGCTCAACCCCTCCAAGCCGCACTCGCCCAGGCCCCTTGCTCGCATCCACGGATATGGGAATCCGCCCCAAATCCACCCCTGCCTCTCATATATCCGTCTAGACGCAGCACCCGCCCCCTATCGCTCGCAGGCGAGATGGCCGATACTCCGCCTAGCGGGGACGCGGAGGGATCGGCCCTCCGGACCCGCCGAACCGCAAGGAGCCTACCATGGCCCGCTCTACCCGCCCCGCCCCGAAGGACCCCGCCGCCAAGAAGGCGACGACCCCCAAGAAGGCGACCCCCGTCCGCCCCCGCCCCGCCGTCGTTGCGGCCGCCGCGACCATCGCCCCCGCCCAGGACGGCCGCCGCTCGATCAACGCGGAGACGCTGGAGATCGCGCTGCGGATCCGCGAGGGAGGCGGACCCTGGTCCGCCGTCATCGCCGCGACCGGGTTCAACGGGGCGATCCTCCGGCCCCACCTGGCCAAGGTCCTCAGGGACCGCATCGGCCGCCCGCCCGTCCAGAAGGGCGACCGGACCGACTCCCCGTACGCGGTCGTCCAGGAGGTCACCGCGACCCCCGCGAGCATCGCGGCGGCCCGCCAGCGCGGGATGGCCTGGTACTCGATCGCCAACGCGCTCGGGATCGCGGAGGCCAAGGTCCGCCAGCT